>MDTC01064275.1_pt1 | contig 18127 bp, 14 predicted proteins | sample 811181 | NCBI WGS metagenome assembly MDTC01 (sample SAMN05326644, study PRJNA326480) | marine metagenome | isolation source: seawater | place: Pacific Ocean: North | collected 2011
GCCTATTATTCCAATTCTTAAAAACACTGTTATACTTTTCATATACTTTACAAATATAATTTCAATTCTATTTTAATTAATTATAAATAATTTTATTTGCTTTGCAATGTAAATTATTCTTATGAAAAAAATTCTAATTTTTGGTGCTGGCAGATCTTCGTCTTCTTTAATTAAATATTTACTGAATTTACTTGAGTCTGAAAATTGGTTCCTTACAGTAATAGATAGTGATTTAAAAACTGCTCAATGTAAAGTGGGTAATCATCCAAAATCAGCTTGTTTTGCAATTGACGCCTCTGACAGAAGTGTTAGAATGAAATTTATAAAAGATGCAGATATAGTAATTTCAATGCTTCCTGCTTTCTTGCATATCAAAATATTAAGAGATGCTATTGATTGTGGTGTGCATGTAATTACACCAAGTTATGTTACTGAAGATATAAAATCACTAGATCAAGAAGCTAAAAGTAAAGACGTTATTATTTTAAATGAAATGGGTTTAGACCCTGGTATTGATCATATGTCAGCAAAAAAACTGATTGATGATATTAAAACAAGAGGAGGAAAGTTAATTGGCTTTGAATCTTTTACAGGTGGATTAGTGGCTCCTGAAAGTGATAGTAATCCTTGGAATTACAAATTCACTTGGAACCCAAGAAATGTTGTGCTTGCAGGTCAAGGTGGTGCTGCAAAATTTATTCAAGAAAGTAAGTATAAATATATTCCTTACAATAAACTATTCAGAAGAACAGAACTAATTGAAATTGATGGCTATGGAAAATTTGAAGGCTATGCCAATAGAGATTCTTTAAAATATAGGTCGGTTTATGATTTGGAAAATATTCCAACTATGTTTAGAGGAACATTGAGGAAAATAGGCTTTTGTAGAGCATGGAATGTTTTTGTTCAGTTGGGCTTAACCGACGACTCCTATGTCATTGAAGGTTCTGAACAAATGACCAATAGAGAATTTATTAATTCATTTTTAGGATATAATCAAAGCGATTCTGTAGAATTGAAGTTTCGCCATTATTTGGGTATTGAGCAAGACGATTATATATGGGAGAAGTTTGTTTGGCTTGGTATTTTTGAGGATAAAAAAATTGGGATTAAAAATGCTACTCCTGCTCAAATGCTACAAAAAATACTTGAAGATAAGTGGTCATTGAGGTCTGAAGATAAAGATATGATTGTAATGTGGCATAAGTTTAATTTCACGCTTAAAGGTAAGTCACATGAGATAAGATCGCACATGGTTTACATTGGTAAAGATGATCAGTATACTGCAATGAGTGATACCGTAGGTATTCCAGTAGGAATAGCAGCAAAAATGATACTTAAAAAACAGTTAAATAGAAGAGGAGTATTACTTCCAATTTATGATGAAATATATATTCCAGTTCTAAACGAGTTGGAGCAATACGGTATTTCTTTTACTGAAAAGGAAATTTAGCCTAATAATATCAAACAGGTTGTTCAATATTAGGAATTTCATTTTTAGTATTTTTATAAAGTTCTTTAGCTTCTTTTTCTTTAAGTTTCATTACCATATTTAAAGCGTCAGGAACTACATCACTACTTATCACTACTAACGAACCTTCTTTAGCATTTTCAACAGCATATTGTATAGCTTCGCTTTCCTTTCTAATGATTTTGAGTGGTTTATTTGCGTCCACATCAATAATCCCAGATTTTATCTCATCAATTAATTGCTGTTCATCTTTTCCACGAAGGTTTCTGTCTTGTCTTATTATTACCTCATCAAACATTTCAGCAGCTATTTGTCCAAGCTCAAAATTGTCTTCTTTTCTTCTGTCACCAACACCAGCTACAATCCCAACTTTTGGTGTTCCGTCAAGTTTTTCAACATATTTGTGCAGTGCTCTTAGTCCAGCTGGGTTGTGAGCGTAATCCAATAAAAGATCAAATTTATTAAAGTTAAACATATTTAGTCTTCCTGGAGTTTGAGACGGAGACGGAATAAATGATTCAATTGCAACCTTTATATCTTCAATGGAGAAACCTTGTAAATAACAAGCTAATACTCCAGCTAAAACATTTTGAATCATAAATGAAGCTTTCCCTCCCTTTGTTAAAGGAACATTTGCTGCTTTTGAAACTCTCATTTTCCATTCTCCCCTGTAGATTGTAATGTATCCATTTTCATAAATAGCAGAAACACCTCCTCTTGAACTATGTCTCTTAATTCTTGGGTTTTCTTCATCCATAGAAAACAGAGCGAAATGAGATTCAACATTGTTTCTCATTGCATAAACACGGTCATCATCAGCATTTAAAACTGAATAACCGTCTTTATGAACAGTTTCAGGAATTACACCTTTAACCTTAGCTAATTGATCTATCGTGTGAATACCTTTCAAACCCAAATGATCACCAGCGACATTAGTAACTATTCCTATATCACATTTTTTAAAGCCCAGTCCTGCTCTTAAAAGACCTCCTCTAGCACATTCTAATACAGCAAAGTTAACTGTAGGATCTTTCAACACAAATTCTGCGCTTTTTGGGCCAGTACAATCACCGGTCATCAATAGTCTATTTTGAATGTAAACTCCATCGCTAGTAGTATATCCTACTTTTTTCCCCTTCATTTTGGCAATATGAGCAATTAATCTAGTCGTAGTAGTTTTTCCATTTGTGCCAGTTACGGCTATAATTGGAATTCTAGAGGTACTTCCAGGTGGAAATAACATGTCTACAACATGCCCTCCTACGTTTCTAGGTAGGCCAGATGTTGGTTGTAAATGCATTCTAAAACCAGGCCCAGCATTAACTTCTAATACAGCTCCACCAGATTCGTTAAGTGGCTTGGTGAGATCGTCAGCCATTATATCAATTCCACAAATATCTAAACCAATAATTTTAGAAATCCTTTCCGCCATGAAAATATTGTAAGGATGAATCATTTCTGTTATATCCTCTGCAGTTCCACCTGTACTTAAATTGGCAGTGCTTTTTAATTTAACCATTTCTCCTTTACCTGGCACAGATTTAGGTGTCATGCCCTTTTCCTTTAAAAGTTCAACGGTTAAAGAATTGATATCAATTTCAGTTAATACTTTTTCATGTCCGTACCCTCTTCTTTCGTCTTTGTTGACCTCGGCAACTAATTCTTCAATTGTAGATTTACCATCACCAATAACATGTGCAGCGGTGCGTTTAGCTGCAGCAACGAGCTTGTTATCTATTACTAATAACCTGTGGTCTTCACCCGTAATAAATTTTTCAACGATAACTAGTCTTGATACTTCTTTTGCTTCTTTAAAGGCAATTAAAGCTTCATCCAAAGAGTTAATGTTAGTAGTAATTCCTCTACCATGGTTTCCATTTACTGGTTTAATTACCAATGGAAAACCAACATAATCAACTGCTTCTTCCAATCCTCTTTCAGTTCTTATGATGTCTCCCTTAGGAGTAGGAACTTCAGCTTGTTCTAGTAAATCTTTAGTTTCTTCTTTGTCACAAGCTAAGTCTACCCCGATATTGCTAGTTTGGCTAGTTACTGTTGCTTGAATTCTTTTTTGATTTGCTCCATAACCAAGTTGGCATAATGAATATCTATTTAGCCTTATCCAGGGTATATCTCTTGCTTCTGCTTCTTTAATAATTGATGCAGTACTTGGTCCTAAGCCTTCACTTTGGCGAATTTCTTTCATATTCATAATATCTTCGTCCAAATCATATTCTTCTCCAGCTATCAAAGCTTCAGCTATTCTAAAAGATGCCTTAGCAGCATACTTTCCAACTTTTCCAACCATATGATTAAAAACTACAAAATAAACACCTTCAGGACCATAAGTTCTCGTTCTTCCAAAACCGACATCCATTCCTGCAAGTGTTTGTATTTCAAGCGCAATATGTTCAATTACATGACCCATCCATGTTCCTTCATCAACTCTTTGAAAAAAGCCTCCTTCACAACCAACAGAACATCTATGTGAATACATAGATGGAAACATAGCTTTGAGCCTTTCTCCAAATCCATCAATTTTATTGGTTGGGAATTGTTCCAATTCTTCTAAATCAAGAACCATAACGGTTAAATTATGTCTTCTTACAGACCAATAGTTAGGTCCTTGCATAGTTTTAATTTCAATAATTTTCATACGTTAAATATAGTTCATTTTAAAAAAAGTGCGAATATATAGCAAACCTTTTTCTTATTAAATATAAATTTTGTTTTCTTTGCGAAAAAATTATTTTAAATATTATTATGTATAAAGGTACATTAATTCCTATTGGTGGGGCAGAAGATAAGGGTGTAGGTGAGTTTGAAACAGAATTTGTAAAAGATGGTATTTTATCTCAGGTTGTTAGGGAGTCTGGCGGGGTTGATTCTAATATTTTAGTTGTTCCTACAGCCTCAATGATTCCAAAGGAGGTTGCTAAAAATTATAAGAGGGCACTTAAAAAATTGGGTTGTACCAATATCAATATATATAACGTTACTAAAAGAAAGCAATGTGATAAAAAGTCAGTTCAAAAGCTCTTTATTAATGCAAATTGTGTATTTTTTACTGGCGGTGACCAATCTAGAATAGTAGATTTAGTCGGAAATACACCTGTTCATGACATTCTTTTCGATAAAATTAAAAATGATCAAAACTTTGTTCTAGCAGGAACTAGTGCTGGAGCTATGTCAATGTCTAACGAAATGATAATGGGTGGCAGCAGCGTAGATTGTTTACTAAAGGGCGCTGTTAAAATGAGAGAGGGAATGGGTTATGTTGATAATATGATTATTGATTCACATTTTATAAAAAGGGGCAGGTTTGGTAGATTAGCCGAAGCAGTGGCAAAATTTCCTAATTTAATTGGTGTTGGTTTAGGCGAAGACACTGGTCTTATTATTAAATTGAACGAGTTTAGGGTGATTGGGTCCGGCATGGTTATGGTAATTGATCCTTCTGACTTAACTCATAATAATCACGAAATATTAGATGAGGGTATGCCGATGAGTATGGCTAATCTAACAACACATATTTTAGCTGACGGTGATAGATTTTTCATGGATAAAAGAACAATTGAAGTTTTTCCGCTTGAAGTTTACAAGACTCAATAAATTCTCACTTCATCGATTCCTTTGTTTGATTTTGCGCCCCTGTACATCCCATCTGTGTTGAACGGCATGCTTATATTGCCGTGTTTGTCTACAGCAATTAAGCCTCCGTCTCCTCCGATATGTCTTAATCTTTGGTGAACGACATTTTCTGCGGCTTGATTTAAAGATTGACCTGCCATTTCCATCAGACAAGATACGTCGTAAGCAGCTACTCCTCTTATGAAGTATTCTCCAGAGCCAGTGCAGGAAACAGCACAAGTTTTGTTGTTTGCATAGTTTCCTGCTCCAATTACAGAGCTATCGCCAATTCTTCCAAACTTTTTGTTGGTCATTCCTCCAGTTGAAGTAGCAGCAGCTAATGATCCGTTTGCGTCTAATGCTACAGCTCCAACTGTCCCATATTTTTTTGGGTTATTTATTGAGTGATCTAGTTGAAAAGTATCAGTATCTTTCAAATCTAACCATTGTTCATGTCTTAATTTATCAAAAAAATATTTCTTTTCTTTCTTTTCACATCCCATTAAATCCCCAAACTTTTCTGCTCCTTTAGATGTTAATATAACATGTTCGCTTTTTTCCATCACTAATCTTGCTAATTGAATTGGATTTTTAAATCCGCTCACACAACATATAGCTCCCGCATTTAAATTATCTCCATTCATAATTGAAGCATCCATTTCATGTTCGCCAACATGGTTAAAAACTGATCCTTTTCCAGCGTTGAATAATGGATTGTCTTCTAGAATAGTTACTGCTTTTTCTACTGCATCAATTGCGCTTTTCCCTTCCAATAACAGTTCATATGCTGTGTTAAGTGCGTCCTTTAGACCTTCGATATAAATTTTTTCTTTTTCATCATTCATTTCAGATTTCAAAATGGTCCCAGCACCTCCATGAATTGCAATACTTATATTATTTTTCAATTTTTAAAATTTAGATATCTAAATATAATAACATCTTTCTAATTAACTATTTTATATAATTTTTTTAGTGATTTTGAAAAATTGGTCATGATTTGAAAATGTTTAGCTAAATTTTAGTTTTAAAACTCCAAACTTTAATATTCTTATTTGTTTATATATAAAATTTAAGTTTAAATTAATCTTTAATTTTAAAATAATATATTAGTATTTAATTATATCATATGTATTTTCCATATGATGTTTTGATGTGCAAATTATCAACTTTGTTTAGTTTGTTTAATTAATGTTTGATTGTTATTAAATATTACTATCAAAATTTAAACTCAAAGATTTTTAAACTAATTTCGCATCATAAAACACCAAAGATGAGCGATTTTAAAGCAATAAAATTTGATAATAAAAAAAGTGAATTCGCTAAAGTATTAAGAAAGCGAGTTAATGGTTATTTTAAGGAAAAAAACATATCAAAAAATAGTAATTTTAATATGATTTTAAAAACAATTTTTATGGTCTGTTTATATTTTGTTCCTTTCTCATTCCTAATATCTGGTTATGTTGATTCTTTGTGGTTAAACTTGACATTGTGGGCACTCATGGGATTTGGCATGTCAGGAATAGGCATGAGCGTAATGCATGATGCTAACCATGGGTCGTACTTTAAATCAAAAAAAGTAAATGATGTTGTAGGTCAAATAATTATATTTATTGGAGGTAATGCTATTAATTGGAAATTACAACATAATGTTTTACACCATACTTATACAAACATCCCAGGAATGGATGAGGATTTAGAGTCGGATCCATTGATGCGTTTTTCCCCTGACCAAGAAGTAAAAAAATTACATAAATATCAACATATATATGCATGGTTTTTATATGGTTTAATGACTATCTCTTGGTCAGTAAATAAAGATTTCTCTCAACTATTTAGATATAAAAGAAAAGGATTACTTAAAATGCAAAACATCAACTTTAAAAAAGCATTTAGTAATTTGATTATTTCTAAATTATTTTATTACGGCTATGCATTAGTGTTACCCATGATTTTTGCTCCTTCATGGTGGGTAGCGTTAGTTGGTTATTTGATTATGCATTTTGTTGCTGGATTTGTCTTAGGAATAGTATTTCAATGTGCTCACGTAGTTGAAAATACTGATTATCCAACACCTAAAGAAACGGGAAATATGGAAACTGATTTTTATGTCCACCAGTTAACAACTACTGCCAACTTTGGGTCAGGATCAAATTTTTTCTCTTGGTTTGTCGGAGGGCTAAATTTCCAAGTTGAACATCATTTGTTCCCAAATATTTGTCATATTCATTACAATAAAATAAGCCCTATAGTTAAAAAAACTGCTCTTGAATTTGGTTATCCTTATCATTCTTTTGCTACTTTTTTTGATGCATTAAGTTGTCACACAAGACATCTTAAACAATTGGGAAGAGCATAGAATGATTGATATTGAACAAAAAGTTTATTAAATGTTTTTTAATTAAATTTACTAAAACTAAAGTCATTAGTCACACAGAGCACATAAAGTTTGATACCACAAAGCCAGAATTTGTTAAAGTTCTAAGAAAAAGAGTTAATAAATACTTTAAGGACAATAATATATCTAAAAATAGTAACTCAATGATGGTTTTTAAAACCATATTTATGTTAAGCCTATATTTTGTGCCTTATTTTCTTATACTTTTTGGTGTAGTAAGTTCATTTAGCTCATTAATTTGTTGGTCATTTATGGGCTTTGGAATGGCTGGCATTGGTCTTTCAGTCATGCATGATGCCAATCATAATGCCTATTCTAAAAACCCTAATGTAAATAAGTGGGTTGGATATTTCCTTAACCTAGTTGGAGGATACGACTTAAATTGGCGTGTTCAACATAATGTATTACACCACACCTACACTAATATAATTGGACATGACGAAGATGTCGATGCTGGTATAGTACTTAGATTTTCAAAAGACCAACCTAGGAAAAGACACCATGGTTTTCAACATATATATGCTTGGTTTTTATATGGTTTGATGACAATTTCTTGGCTTTTAAGCAAAGACTTTATACAATTACGTAAATACAATAAAAAGGGATTGCTGAAAACACAGGGAGTATCTATGAAAAAAGCAATGTTTCAACTTACCTTTTGGAAGGCTTTTTATGTTTTTTATGTAATCGCTCTACCAACAATCTTGACAGGTAATTTTTTAATTGTCATTCTAGGAGTTTTATTGATGCAGTTTATAGCAGGTTTATTTTTAACGATTGTATTTTTGTGTGCTCATATTGTTGACCAAACCGAATTCCCATTACCTGATAACAAGGGAGTCGTTAACCAAAATTGGTATATACATCAACTAGAAACAACAGCAAATTTCTCTAACAATAAATCCTTCTTTTCTTGGTTTATTGGTGGACTAAATTATCAAATCGAACACCACTTATTTCCGAACATTTGCCATGTTCATTATCATGAGCTTTCTAAAATTGTTAAAAAGACGGCATCAGAGTATAATGTACCATATCATGCGAGTAATACTTTTTTAGGTGCTTTGAATCACCACTATAAGCATTTAAAATATATGGGTCAAAAATCAATTTAAAACATATTTAGAAAATTTAATCTCAGTTAGGATTATTTTTAATGAAATCACTTACTAAATAAGAAAGTGATTTACCTAACATTTTTTCCTCATCTTTATTTTTTGGAGCACCTTCTGGCAAGTGTAAATAAGCTGCATTTAAATTAGAAGCACATTTAGAAATATATTTTCTAGCTTTGTTTAAATCAATTCCACTAGGTCCTTTCGCGCTTGAAGGCATGTACGTAATTGAATCCATATCTAATTCAATACCTACAAATTTATCCTTGACAAACTCAATCCCAATTTCTAGATCTTTATCCATAGAACTTTTACCATATATCCAATAATCAAAATAAGTATATAATACTTTAGTTTCTTCTTTGTTAGCATCTTCAAACATTTTGAATATACTTTTACCATTGTAGTTTTGGTGAAGACCTAAAATGAAGTATTTGTTTAAGGCATTCTCATTCATTGCGTATGAAAAGCCATTTCCACTATGCCTTCCTTCTAAAGGTCTAAAATCTGCATGTGGATCACAATTGATAACGTTTATTGAATTTTTATAAGCCTTAGACAAACCCTTCAAAAGAGGGTACGAATTATTATGACCTCCGCCTATTAAAATTGGAATCATTTTATGCTTTCCAATAGATTCTATTATTGGAGTTAATTCGTTATCAATGTCATTTATTTGTGAACGTAGTGATTCTAATTTGACTTCTTCTGTTTCAAATTTAAAAGAGCCTAGAACCCCAATTTTTGATACATCCATAAATTCATTTTCTTGAATGTTTACAAATGATTTAATAAAGCATTCCCATCCTTTTTCAGATCCTGAATTACCTAAATTAGCTTTTGGACCTATACTTTCTTCTACACCAAACAAGACAAACGTAACACCCTTTTCAGCTAATTCATCAATTGTTCCTGTCTTTAGGTTTTCCCCAATTTTAGTTTCAAAATCTCTTTTGTCAACAAAATCTAAAATTCTTTTTTCATTAATCAATGTGAACATAATTCAATGTTTTTCTGAGTTTTAAATTATTATTCAAATGTATAGTATTATTATTTTAATTGCATTCATAAAATAATTATGTTGGGCTAATGTAAATGACTTCGAATTAATATTGTGATATAATTTATAAACAAATCAAATTATAGTTTAATATTCGCAGTTGAAAAACTTAATTTAGTATATATTTAAAAAAATATTTTTTATGTACGATTCTGATGTTGAACTTGCAAATGTATTTGTTAAAAAGTATAATATTTTAAAAAAGGAGATTTCAAAGAAAATTGTAGGTCAAGAGACTGTAATCAATCAAGTTTTAATAAGTATATTTTCCAAAGGTCATGTTTTATTAGTTGGTGTACCTGGATTAGCCAAAACCCTATTGATCAATACAATAGCTGACTGTATGGGTTTATCTTTTAATAGAATTCAGTTTACACCAGATTTAATGCCCTCTGATATTATTGGTGCTGAGATTTTAGATGAATCAAGAAAATTTAAGTTTATTAAAGGGCCCGTATTTGCTAATATCATTTTAGCGGATGAAATTAATAGAACACCTCCCAAAACCCAAGCCGCTCTGCTAGAAGCCATGCAAGAAAAATCAGTCACTGTTGGTGGTCAAAATTACAATCTGAATGAACCATTTTTTGTATTAGCTACCCAAAACCCAATTGAGCAGGAAGGAACTTACCCTCTTCCTGAAGCACAGCTTGACAGATTTATGTTTAATGTAATGGTGAAATATCCAACATTTGAAGAGGAGCTAGCTATTGTTGAAGGAACAACTAGTAACAAGAATATAGAGATTAGTAAAGTTATTTCATCTGAAGAAATTTTAAATTTCCAAGACTTAGTTCGAAAGATTCCAATTGCTCCAAATGTTATCGATTATGCTGTTAAACTTGCTGTTAAAACAAGACCAAATGAAGAATTGGCAACAGATCAAGTAAGAAAATATATCTCATGGGGAGCTGGACCAAGGGCTTCTCAATTTCTAGTTCTTGGAGCCAAATGTAATGCCTTACTTAATGGTAAGTATTCCCCAGATATTGAAGATGTAAAGGCTGTTTCCAAACCAATTTTAAGGCATCGTATTGTACGTAACTATATAGCTGAAGCAGATGGGTTGAGTGTTGATGATATTATTGATTCAATAATTTAATTACCATTCAAATAAATAATTCATGATTTTACCCATCCATGGGTTAGACTTACTTTTATCGATTAGTTCTTGTTTTAATTCGTTTTCACTGTAAGTTTTTTTAATCTTAATTTCTGAAATAAGGTCATTTATGTTTGGATTTTTATCTTCTACCATTTTAGCAAAATAAACTACTCCACCGTCTTCATTAGCGAGTCCAAGAATTGTACCTGGTAAGCCGTTAAAAGTCTCTGGACCAGTTGATGGGATAATTTGGTCTGTATACCAAGCGTAAATTCTAGTACTATCATTTTTAAGCCAAATTGCTCTTCTGCAACTATAACCTGCTATATATCTTTTACGCTCAGTAATTTTCCACTCTCTTTTTATTAGTTGATCTACTACCGTCTTTTTTTCTCCGAATAAATTGTAAATAGATGTTCTTTCTTCTTTTTTGAAATTTTGGATTACAGTATTTTTTGAAGTAGCCCAATCCGCTTTTGATGGAATTACATTTTCATCGGGTAAATAAAGAGATTTCTCAGGGGTGAAGTAGAGGTTAAATCTATCAATTTTCACTTTTTCTCCCCTTAGCCACCTTTGTTGTTTTGGATCTTTAAATTTTTTAAGAAGATTTGTTTTTCGTTCGAAAAGGATAGTGCCATGGGTAATCTGAGTATATTTAACAGAGCAATGAAAATATAACATTATTAATAACAATATTTTAATCGAAATTTTCATCTTTTTGTTTTATATTGTTAGTAAATCTGTAGGTAAGTCTTGCTAATATGTACCTTGAAATAATGTTGGTTCTGTTATCAATTATTACATTATTTTGAATTTGTCTTTGGGCAATAATATTTTGATTTAGGATGTCATTTGCTTCGATTGATAAAATTAGGTCTTCTTTTTTTCTAAAACGTTTTTCAAATGCACAATTTATAATTAAGAAGTTGATGTTGTAATCATCAATTCTTTGCGTGTTGATCGTAAGCCTTGATTCTGTACTAAACATGATGTTCAGCGGTAGTTCTATTTCTGCATCTAACCAATATTCATATGTAAAAAAAGGTTTTGAATTTATTTTACTGATGCTGTTATTAGGATTATAATAGCTTATTTCAGCTCCAAATTCAAAAAACAAACTATCTGTATCCATCTCAAATGATATCTCATTAGATTGTGATAGAGTAGTGGTAGCATTATCATATCCTTCAATTATGCTATTTATAATATTGTAGGATGAAAAATTTCTAAAGTTTATCCCAATTGACGATCTTCCTAATGAAGCTTTACCTCCAAAGTTTAAACTTGTGTAGGAATTATCTTTATCTAAATTGACTGTCTTCGAATTGGTTCTTCCAAAATTGTCATAAGAAATTGAGTTAGCAAACGGATTTTGAACAATTCTATGATTAATACTGCTCCAAATAAAACTTCCAGAAAGACCTTTCCAGTGATTATAAGAGGCACTAAATTGATGAGAATAGTCTGGGATCAAATCAGGATTACCAACTGTTATTTGATTTGGGTTAGAGTTATTTTGAACTGGTTGTAGTTGATTTAACGATGGTTGTTTGGAGTTAGTTCTGTAGTTAATTTTTAATCTTTGGGAATTGTTAAATTTATGACGGTATATAAACTGAGGAAGTACATCCCAAAAATTTAAGTTCTCTGTTATTAAATTTTCTTGATAATCCCTGTTCTCTATTAGCACATTCCTGATATATCCCCCAATTTTTATCCTGTCTTTTTTGTAATTGTAACTGTAATATAATCCACCTCTATTGGTAAGTTTTTTATTTTTAAATTCATTGGAGAAAATACCCACTTTTTCAGAATAAGAACCCAATGAATCTTTGTTTAGTGTGGACATATCTTGATTTCCAAAATTTATTTTATAAAAATGTTCAATATCTATTCCCCATTTTTTATTAATCGGCTCATTAAAAACTAACTGTGATTGATATTTCTTTGAATCATTATTAAAAATTATATTTTGATCGATAATATTATCGTTTGAATTAACATATTTATTTTCTGTAAGATTAAATTGTATTTCTTCGTTTTCAGATTTATTAAACTCAAAAGCATATTTTAACAGTCTACCTTTCTTACTAAACCTTCTTTTCAATCTGATTTCAGTTGAAAATCTATTGTATTTGTTCTCGTGGTTCTGAGAAAGGTCTGATGATGAGGTCTCAATTGAGTCTTGAGAAATAAAAGTGTTAAAAAAAGAATTATTGTTTGAGCTTGCAGAAATCGTGTAGCTTGGTAATATTTCAATTTCTGTTAAGCTATCTAATTTGATTTTTAATCTTGTGTTTAGTAAATGATCCTCTGTTTTATTACTTGTAATATTTTCTTCTCTTACGCTGTAGTTTGTGTCTCTTAATATGTACTGTAAGTTTCTATTGGACTCAGCAGTTAATTCAGATTGATTGTAGGTATAGTTTATACCAACATCAACTTTTTCATTGAGCTTATTGGAATAAAATATTCCAGATTTAAAAGTTTCAGGAATTCCATTATTTTCTAACCCATCGTCACCTCCCCACCATCCTCTATTGTTGTTACTGAAAAAATTTCCTTTATCTGTACTTAACCCATATTTTTTAATATCTCCATACCCAAAGTTTGCTCTTGGTGTATTGGATGCAAGAGAAAAAATAGAAAATTTCATATTATTTTTAAACCGATTAAAAAGTAATTCTCCTTCGTAAAACGGATTATCTTCAGATGGACTTGTATTAAATTGATCTTCAATTTTGCTTGTCAAATTAAAATCTGATGCTCCCGAAGCTCTACCAAAATAACCGTTTTTAGCATTTTCTTTAAGCCTTAAATCCATTACTTGAATGGTTTCATCAGCTGTTTCATCAGAATCCGTATTTTCTTCCTCATAAATTTCTACACTTTCTATGCTTTTGGCACCTAAATTTTTTGTTGCAATTGTTGGGTCACTTCCAAAAAATTCATCTCCATCTACTAATACTTTGTTAACCTCTCTTCCTTGTGAAGTAATAATTCCATTTTTATCCACTTCGACCCCAGGTAATTTTTTCAATAAATCCTCTACCACTGCATTTTCTTTTGTTTTAAAAGAATCTGCTAAAAAAACTAATGTATCTCCTCTAAAAAAAACAGGATCTTTATAGGCGTAAATAGTTACTTCATTCATCATTTCGCTTTTTTCAGGAAGAATGGTATTGGTTAAGTTTAATGATAGTCTATTTTTGGATGGAAAAAAGAAGATTATTTTATCATCATATTTATGATGGGAAATAATAATTTCTACTGTGTCAACAGGAATATCGATAAAGAAAGTACCTTTTTGGTTAGTCCTTTGGTAATCTAACATCACAGAGTCAGATAAACGAATTACCATTACAACTGCATTTTCTGTTGCTTTATTATTTAATGTGTCATGAATATTTCCAAAAATGGACATGTTTTGAGATAAGAAAAAAGAGGGTAAACCAAATATTAAAAAAGAAGCTATTATTTTTAAATGATTGCAAAACATATTTTTTTAAGTTGGTTAATGTTTTAATTTAATTAATACGTACAATATTTGGTTTGACTAAATCAAACCTTTTGAAAATGAATTTCATTTTTAGTAATTAATTCTCCTTTAGCTTCAATATCACTATCGATTTCAATAATTTTCACTTTTTTAATTTGATTTAATAGGCCGTCTTGATATGGGATTTTTACTTTAACATAGTTTTTAGTAAATCCAGAAAGAAAATTATCTTCTTTAGTTTCAAATAAAACATCAGACTCAAAGCCAATGTTTTCATGATAGAATTTATGTTTTAGTTTTAAGCTTAATATCCTTAGCTGTTTGCTTCTTTTTCTTCTTATTTCCATTGGGATATTGTCTTGCATTTTTGGAGCAATTGTATTAGCTCTTTCTGAATAGGTGAAAACATGTAAATAGGATACTGGTAGACTTTTAATAAAGTTAATAGTTTTATCAAATTCTTCATCAGTTTCTCCTGGAAAACCTACAATTACATCTACACCGATACATGCATAAGGCATTAACTTTTTAATGAACTTAATTCTTCTTTTGTATAGAGAAGTATCGTATTTTCTTCGCATTTTTTTTAATAGTAAATCTGAGCCACTTTGAAGAGGGATATGAAAATGTGGGACAAATTTGTTAGAGTTATTTACAAACTGGATAATGTCTTCATTTAATAAATCTGGCTCGATAGATGAAATACGATATCTTGATATACCATTGACTACATCAAGTTTTTTAATTAGTTGGTAAAAGTTTTCATCCGTCCCATGTCCAAAATCGCCAATGTTTACACCAGTTAATACCACTTCTTTAATTTCAGAATTGGCAATTTCTTTTGCTTTTATAACAGTCTCTGAAATGCTTCCACTTCTGCTCCTTCCTCTAGCAAGTGGAATTGTACAAAACGAACAAAAGTAGTTGCACCCATCTTGTACTTTAAAAAAAGACCTTGTCCTATCTCCTTTACTGTAGCCTGGAAAAAATGTTCTCACATTTTTTATGGGATTGTTTTTTACGATAGCATATTTTTTCTTATTACGATTCTCAAGATGATTTATGATATTAAATTTTTCTTGTGCTCCAAGAACAAGGTCTACACCTGAGATGTTTGCAATTTCAACAGGTTTTAATTGTGCATAACATCCAATAACTATTATAAAGGCATTAGGATTAAATTTGAGGGCTTTCCTAACTATGTTTCGACATTTTTTATCAGCTTGATCAGTAACTGAACATGTATTTATAACATAGATGTCAGCGCCACTTTCAAAATCAACCTTAGCATATCCATTATCAGAAAGATCTCTTCCAATAGTAGATGTTTCTGAAAAATTCAATTTACATCCCAGAGTATAATACGCTGCAGTTCCCTCATTCATTTTTTACATCCTTTCTTTTTTATATTACTTTGTTAATTTAATAAGAATTAATTAATAAATTTTGTTAAAAAGACACTTTAGTGTTTAATTATAAGTGTTCTAAATTATTTTTTGTTTAACTTTACTTAAAAAATGTAAAACAAAACTATGAAAAAATTACTCACATTTTTATTGATTTCAATATCTTTTCTTATGAATGCACAAAATACTATTCACGACTTTTCCTTCACTTTAATTGATGGATCAACCAAAAATTTTTCTGAATTTAAGGGCAAGAAAATGCTTATCGTCAATACAGCTAGTCAGTGTGGTTTTACTTACCAATATGAACAACTTCAAAATGTTCATGAAAAATATGGAAACGACTTAATTGTAATTGGTTTCCCAGCAAATAATTTTGGAGGTCAAGAACCAGGAAGTAATGATGAAATAGAAAATTTTTGCAAGAAAAATTATGGAGTTTCATTTCTTTTATCTCAAAAGGTAAGTGTGAAAGGAAAAAATATTAACTCATTATTTAAGTGGTTAAATCAGCAAGAAAATAATTCATTTAAAGGAGATATTATGTGGAATTTTGAAAAATTCTTAATAGATGAAAATGGCCATCTAATGCAACGATTCAGAAGTACAACAAAGCCAAATTCTCAAAAAATTATTTCATTAATATAGTGCCTTTATATCCAGCATCGTGATAAATTATACAGATTTAAAGGTTTTGATAACTGGAGGTAGCTCCGGTATTGGCAAGGCTACTGCTATTGAACTAATAAAGAAAGGAGCAAAAGTATCTATTACAGGACGAGATTTTAACAAACTTGATACTGTAGCTAGCCAAATCAATGCCACTCCAATTCATTTAGATGTATCTAATTACGATTTGATTGCCACAAAGACGTCTGAAGCCATTAAATTAATGAACGGGATGGACATTTTAATTAACAACGCTGGAATCGGCGAGTTTTCAAAATTAGAAGATATTAATATTGCCCAATTTGAAAATGTCTTTTCTACTAATGTGTTTGGACTTTCTATGTTAACCCAACAAGTCGTTAAACTATTTAAAAAACAACAGCGGGGGACTGTTATTAACATTGGTTCAACTGCTGCAAGTAGTGGGTTTTCCTCCGGTTCTGTATATTGTGCCTCTAAATTTGCATTGAGAGGTTTAACCGAATGTTGGCGACATGAATTAAGGAGAGATAATATAAGAGTAATACTAATCAATCCAAGCGAAGTAACTACAGCATTTAATAGTGATATCAGAAAAGAAAGAGATGAATTAGCAAACAAATTATCACCTTATGAAATTGCTCATGCAATTATTTGTGCTATTGATATGGATGAAAGAGGATTTATCCCTGAGCTTAACATTTGGGCTACAAATCCCTTTTAACTATTTTTTTCTAAGGGGTGATGATCTAAAATAACTTGCTTAAGATAACTTTTGTCTAAATGTGTGTATATCTCTGTTGTTGTTATAGACTCGTGACCTAACATCTCTTGTACTGCTCTTAGATCTGCCCCCCCTTCAACTAAATGAGTTGCAAAAGAATGTCTTAATGTGTGGGGAGATATATTTTTTTTAATACCTGCCCTTTTAGTTAGGTTTTTTATGATCTTAAAAATCATAACTCTTGAAATATTGTTTCCATTTTTATTTAAAAAAACATAGTCTATGTAGTCTTCAGATATTTTACCGTGTACCCTAATTTCATTTATATAAATTTTAAGATGTTTGGCAGCAATTTTACCTAATGGGACTAACCTTTCCTTGTTGCCCTTTCCAATAATTCTAATAAATCCATCTGACCAATAAATTTCGGAAATTTTTAATTCAATAAGTTCAGAAACTCTTAACCCACACCCATATAGTACTTCTAAAATAGCCAAGTTTCTTTCTCCCTCTTTCTTAGATCTATCTATTTCGTTGACTAATTGATTGATTTCATCAATTGTGAGATATTCAGGAAGTTTTTTCCCTTTTTTAGGAGTTTCGAGCAATTCACTCGGATTATTAACTATAATGTTTTCTATAACTAGATATTTAAAAAATGATCTAATACTTGAAATTACCCTCGATTGTGAACTCGGCATAATTTTTTTGTCATTCAAATAGGAAAGATAATCTTGAAAATCTTGATAAGTTAGTTCCGTAATTTTAATTTTTTCATTTTTTGTTAAGAAAAAATTAGCTAATTTTTTAATATCTCTTATATAAGCATCAACAGTGTTTTTAGATACTGATTTCTCAATTAAAAGGTAATTATTAAATCCATTGATGTATGATATCCAAGTCACTTTGTAAATGTAATTAAAGAATTTTTAAATTATTTGTTCAATTAACATTCTCTATAAAAATGTTTTTTCTATTTTTGACGATACTTCGGAGAGTTGGCAGAGTGGTCGAATGCGGTGGTCTTGAAAACCATTGTGCCGAAAGGTACCGGGGGTTCGAATCCCTCAC
>MDTC01221183.1_pt1 | contig 18123 bp, 20 predicted proteins | sample 811181 | NCBI WGS metagenome assembly MDTC01 (sample SAMN05326644, study PRJNA326480) | marine metagenome | isolation source: seawater | place: Pacific Ocean: North | collected 2011
CTACAAATTAGTTTTTTCATATTCATCAATTTTTATAAATCCTGTTTAAAAGTTTCAAGCCTTTGATTGTTGATATTGCTCTAATGTGGTATTCTATAAAATCTTCCAAGACTTCTTCAATTTTAAATTCAGTAAGCGGAAATAAGTCAATATCTCTAACTCCGCGCATACCATTTATATATATTCTTGTAATAAAATCAATATTTATATCTTTTCTGAAATATCCTGAATCTACACCATTTTTTAAACTTTCCTGAATGGTATCCCTTACAAGATCTAATTCTCTATTTTTGATCTCAGCATGGATTTCTGGATAAAATTTTTGAAGTTGAAACTGTGGAGCAGTTTCTGTATTTCCTAGGATTTTCATTACTTCTTTTTTAATTTGAAAAAGTTCAATTATTGGATTACTTGTATTTTTTCTTAGGTCTTTAAAAGTTTTAGTTATTTTTTTTTGAAATGATTCAGTACAAGAGCTAATTAACTGATTTTTATTTTCAAAATATTGGTATATGGTTTTTTTTGAGATGCCCATGGATTGAGCCAAATCGTCCATTGTAACGCTTTTAAACCCTATAGATAAGAATAGTTCAGTGGCCTTATCAATTATTTTTTCTTTCATAAAGGATGCGAATTTACGAAAGGAAACTATAAAAACCAAAAAAGTTTCCATTGTTTATATTAAATTAACATAGGATAAATTATATACATTTACACATTCATAAAATTTATGTCTACATTTAATTCATACCAAAATCTTTTCTTAGAATTTCTAGAATCAAATTTACCAGATAGTTCTCCTAAGAATTTATATGAGCCAACCAGATATATACTCAACTTGGGCGGTAAAAGAATTAGACCATTATTTACATTAATGACCGTTGATATATTTAATGGAAAGGTCAAAGATGCACTTCCTGCAGCTTTAGCTATTGAAATATTCCATAACTTCTCTCTTGTTCATGATGATATAATGGATAATGCTCCATTAAGAAGAGGAAAAGATACAGTTCATAAAAAATGGAATCTTAATACAGCAATTTTATCTGGGGATGTTATGTTGATTTGGTCTTATGAAATATTACAGCAATATTCACCTGAAATTTCTGTTAGATTGACTAAGCTTTTTTCTCAAACTGCCAGGAAGGTATGCGAAGGACAACAATTAGATATTGATTTTCCTGAAAAAACTCGAGTATCATTAGAGGATTATATGCAGATGATAGAATATAAAACAGCTGTTTTAATTGGATGCTCTATGTCAGTTGGAGCAATAATTTCCGATGTCTCATCGGAGCAGATAGTTGAAATTAATTCTATTGGGACAGATATAGGGTTAATATTTCAATTACAGGATGATTACCTCGATGTTTTTGGAACTAGTAATAAAATTGGGAAACAAATTGGCGGTGATATAATTGAAAATAAAAAAACTTTTTTATACATATACGTTTTGGAAAATGGATCCAAAAATGAGTTAAATGATTTTATATATTGGTCAGGAGTTAGTCCAAAGGATCCATCCAACAAAATTTTAGAAATAACTAATATTTATATTTCCAGTGGAGCCAAAAAAGCTATAATTAACAAAATTAAAATATTGACTAAATCAGTGTATGATAAAATAGAAAATCTTAAGCTTACTAACTCTAAAAAAAAATTAATTGGTAGTTTCTTTGAAAAAATTAATAATAGAGATTTTTAAAAAACTCTTTTAATTAGTGCTTGAATAAACCATTTTTTTTTAAAAGTAAGCATCAATTTTAATTCTTCATAAAAATTAGTTTTGTTGTCTAAGAATTTAAATATTATTTCTGGTTTATTTTTTTCAAACATTTTTCTGAATAACAAACTTCCTTTATCATTATGCTTGTTTAAAACATCTAAAAAAAGTAAATCATAAAACCAAAAACGTGATTTTTTCTCGAACTCATTAAGAGGTTTATTCATTTTTAAAAACGAAACAAGTAAATTAGTTTTATTCAAGGTATTTAAAAAAGTATAACCCGTACTAGGCTTTGTCCACCCTCCAGCAGTACCAATATTTAGTAGGTTTTTGGTGTTTTCTGATTTAAATTTATAGGCTGTCATTGGAATGCTACCCTTTTCAGTTTCAATTATTTTAAAACTACCTGAATTAAGATTTTTCAAATAATCTTGGATAGAGCATATATACTCATTTTTATCTAATTCTTTCGGAGAAAACAAAGTATATTCAATTAATGCTTTATTCTTAGATAAAGGAAGAACGTACATAAATCTAGTTGAATTCTTTTGGGGAATATCAAAATCCATAAATGTCACTTCACCTGGGTTAAATATCTCATTTTCTGTTTTAACTAATTGTCCAATAAAGTGTTGTTTTAGCAACGGGTATTTATTGTAATTCGTCAATTTATTAAAATCTACTATACTTGTAAAAATAAAATCTCCATCAAAATCTCCTTTTTCTGTTTTAACTGTTTTAGAGCTTTTATCAATTGAATTAACTTTTGTTTTTAAATAAGTAAAGTTTTTTTGTTTAGTCTTTAAGTAATTAAATTTTTTATAAAAGTCAATTCCTCTAATAAGTTTATAGATGTAAGGATTTGTTGAAAAACTAGTTCTATAGTTTTTAGCCTTGAAGATTGCAGATTCCCATTTTTTGCTAACTATATGATCTAATTCACCTTCACCTTTTTCCCAAAAACACCAGGTTCTGTCATTCAAATTTTTGGAGTCTTTTTCAATTAGTAAAATATTTTTATTTGAAAAAAAAGTATCAGAAATTAATTTACTTGCAAGAAGTAAACCAGATGCTCCACCTCCACAAATTATATAATCGAATTTCTTAATATTCATAAATTATTTAAAAGTATATAATTAAGACATATACTCTTCTTTTTTATTTAGTTTTGCTAAATTAAATCTTTTTAATGGAAAATATTTTTTCTTTTTTTGAATCCATTAATCCGGTTTTAGGAGCATTTTACGCAACAATATTCACTTGGGCATTAACAGCTTTTGGAGCATCGTTTGTTTTTTTCTTTAAAAATATGAATAGAGCCCTTTTAGATGGAATGTTAGGTTTTACTGGTGGTGTTATGGTTGCTGCTAGTTTTTGGAGTCTTTTATCCCCTGCAATCGAAATGACTGATGGTAATGGCTTTGAGAAAGTTTTTCCTGCTGCCATTGGTTTTGGATTAGGTGCCATTTTTTTATTTTCACTTGATAAAGTTTTACCTCATATTCATATAAACTTTAAAAAAACAGAAGGAATCAAAACCCCTTGGAGAAGGACTACATTGATGGTTTTAGCAATTACTTTGCATAACATCCCGGAGGGTTTAGCAGTAGGAGTTTTATTCGGAGGAGTTGCTTCTGGTATTCCTGAGGCATCTATCTCCGCTGCAGTTACTCTAGCAATCGGAATAGGAATTCAAAATTTCCCAGAAGGTATTGCAGTAGCTATGCCACTAAGAAGACAAGGGGTAAGTAGGTTTAAAAGTTTTTGGTATGGTCAATTGTCAGCAATAGTTGAGCCCATAGCTGCTGTAATAGGTGCATTAGCAGTTACATTTTTCACACCTATATTGCCTTACGCACTTGCTTTTGCTGCCGGTGCTATGATTTTTGTTGTTGTTGAAGAAGTAATTCCAGAAACCCAACAAGACAAGTTTACAGATATAGCAACAATGGGATTTATTATTGGTTTTATTATAATGATGATACTTGATGTTTCATTGGGTTAATTTGATTTAGAAATTGAGTTCCAGCCCTGAGCAGTTATGTCAATTTCTTGATTTAAGGAGGTTATCAATTTTGCACTCAATTTATTTTTTGTAAAGTGTCCAATCACAGTTAAATATGGGTGGTTTTTAATTTTCTCGTATTCTGACTGAGATATAGCCATCAGTAACTCATAGTCTTCACCTCCGTTAAGGGCTGCAGTTAATGGATTCATTTTAAACTCTTCACAAATTTTAACAACTTCTGGATCAATTGGGATTTTATCCTCGAATATGTTACATCCTATTTTTGAGGATTTACATAAATGAAGAACTTCTGAAGAGAGTCCATCGCTAATATCAATCATTGCATTAGGAATTATATTTAATTCATCTAAAAGTTCAAAGACATCCTCTCTGGCCTCTGGTTTAAGCTGCCTTCCAATACTGTAAGAGTATGCATCAAGGTCAGGTTGGCTTTTTGGATTTACCTTAAAAACAGCTTTTTCTCTTTCTAAAATTTGTAAACCAGAATAAGCTCCGCCTAGATCACCAGAGACAACCAATAAGTCATTATCGCTTGCACCTTCTCTTCTAGAAATTTTATTTTTTGATAATTGTCCGATTGCTGTTATTGAAATTATCAAACCTTTCTCAGAGCTTGTAGTGTCTCCACCAACTAAGTCAATTTTATATTTTAAACATGCTAATCGAATACCCTCATAAAAATCTTCTAATGCTTCTACAGAGAATCGATTTGAAATTCCTAATGAAACTGTAATTTGAGATGGTTTAGCATTCATCGAATATATATCCGATAAATTAACTACTACAGCTTTATAACCTAGATGCTTAAGGGGCATGTAGGTTAGATCAAAATGTATATTTTCAATCAAAAGATCAGTGCTCACAACACTTAAGCTATTTTTGAAATCTATCACAGATGCGTCATCTCCAATTCCAATTAATGTTGAAGGGCGATTAACATTAAAGTTTTTGGTTAGATGTTCAATTAACTTAAATTCACCTAGTTCTTCAATTGAAGTTGTTTTTTTATTTTTATTATCAAACATATTGCAAAAATAAGGAATTAGGTGAAAGAAACTTAAATGATAATTTATGTATGAATTTGTTAAATTGCGATATGCTAAGAATCCATTATCATGTACTTTTTATTTTACTTATTTCAAGTTGTAATAAATATGATTATGAAATAGAAAAAGAAGATATTCAGCCTCAAAATATAACATTTACTTCAGAACCAAAAATAGTAAAATGTGAGAATGGTTATGCAAATCAGTTTCCATGCAAAGGACTTGATTTTTACAGTCAAATATCTTTGCAGGATTTTGAAAGTGATTTTGCAAATGATAATTGGGGATGGACTGACCCGATTGATAAAAACGAATATGTAATACAGGGATTAAATGATGGAGTAGCGTTTATAAACATAACTGATCCAGTCAATCCAATTTATTTAGGGAAGCTATTGACCGAGACAAACAAAAGTACTTGGAGAGATATTAAAGTATTTAAAAATCATGCTTTTATAGTTTCAGAGGCTAATGATCATGGATTACAGGTTTTTGATTTAACCAGATTAAGAGATGTTAATGAATTTCAGTTTTTTTCTGCAGACGCTATTTTGAAAACTTTTGGAAATGCTCATAATATTGCAATTAATGAATTATCGGGTTTTGCATACATCATTGGTAGTAAAAGATATTCTGGAGGTCCAATTTTTATTGATATAAATGATCCAAAAAATCCTAAAGAAATTGGGGGATACAGTGGTATGGGGTACTCACACGATGCGCAGGTTGTTATGTATGATGGCCCTGATAAGAATTTTTCAAACAGGGAAATTTATATTGGTAGTAACAGCGATGGTGGTTCTAATAATAGAGTAGTTATAATAGATGTTACAAACAAGGAACAACCTGTATTAATTTCTAGAAAGTCGTATAGTGGATCAAGATACGCCCATCAAAGTTGGCTTTCAATCGATCATAAGTATCTATTTTTAGGAGATGAATTAGACGAATATTACTATGGCAATAATTCTAAAACTTATGTTTTTGACTTATCTGAATTAGATATGCCTATTTTACATCACACTTATTCAGGAACAACAAATGCAATTGATCACAACGGTTATGTAGTAGGGGATTTTTTTTATTTATCAAATTATACTGCTGGACTTAGAATTATTGATATAAAAGAAATTAGTAATAAGAAAATGGAGGAAGTCATGTATTTTGATACATACGTTTTAAACGATGATACAACTTTTAATGGTGTGTGGAATGTATATCCTTTTTTTCAAAGTGGAGTTATAGCAATAAGTGATAGTCAAGAAGGTTTATTTTTAGTAAAATCATCTTTATGATTAGATTCTTCATATTAATAATATTTTTTTTCTTTTCATGTACTCCGGAATATTCGGAGATCGTTTTTATCAAGGCAGATCTTGATAGTAGATCACTAAAAATAATTGATATTATTAGTGGTAGCGATGAAGATTTAGTCAAAAAAGTTATTTCCACACAGGATGGTGGATTTATAATTATTGGTAATTCAAAGAGCATAGATGGACATTTTAAATTGAAAAAGAGATTAGGAAATGATATTTTTGTAACTAAATTTACTACAACAGGTCAAATACAATGGACTAATTTTTATGGAGGATCTGATGATGACGTTGGGAACGATATCATTGAATCTTCAGATGGTAGTTTTTATATAATTGGGTACAGTAAAAGTAAAGATGGGGATGCTTCAGTTAATAATGGACAACATGATAATTGGTTATTGAAAATAGATTCTTCTGGGAATTTACTATGGGAAAGAAGTTATGGTTTTGCGGGACACGATCATGCATATAATATTTTAGCAACTAAGGATGGAGGATTATTTTTTAATGGTTTTTTAGATATTACAGCATCTGATGGACAAGGAAAATACTCAAGGCATGGAGTTGGTGAGTTTTGGTGTCATAAAATAGATAAAGAAGGAAATATAATATGGAGAAATTATTTTGGAGGATCTAATAACGACAGATCCTATGATGCCAAAGAAACCTCTGATGGGGGGTATATTTTAGTAGGTGCCTCAGAAAGTAATGATTTTGATATCTCAAAAAATAGTGGTAGTTATGATATTTGGGTTGTTAAACTTTCAAAATTGGGGGATTTGGAATGGGAAAAATCTTATGGGGGGACAGGTATAGATAAAGCTGTGGCAATAGTCAATAATATAGAAAATTCTTATACAATTCTTGGAAATACTAATAGTCAATACATTAAAGGGACAATATCAAAAGGAATGAATGATTTTATTATGATAAAGTTAGACTCTGAAGGTAATACAATTAGTAAAATTCGTCACGGCAGTTCTGATTTCGATTTTGCAAAAGACATAATTCAAACTAGTGATGGTAGTTATTTTATTACTGGATACTCTAAAAACCCAAATAATCTACTTGATACCGGCCTTGATAAAAACGCAGTTTTTTTGACACAGACTCAACAAAATGGTATCCATGAAAAATCATGGTTCATAAAAGGATCTGAGAATGATTTAGGCATCTCCTTGTGTCAAATAAAAAACGGCTCAATAATTACAGTTGGAACAACTGAGAGTAGTGATGGAGATTTCCAAAGAATAAACTCAAAAAGCACTGACATATTTATTGCTATTTTGAAAGAGTAAAAATTACCTTTATTTACTTATTATTTTTAAAGCCTATCAATTCTATATACTAAGTATTGCTTATATTTGTATCAAATTATACAGACCTCAAATTCAAGATGATTAAAGTATCCATTTCGGCTAAAAATAAAGTTAGAACCCTTATGAAAGAAGAAGGTTTTAATCCATTTCAGGATTTTGTCAGGGTTTCCGTAAAAAGTGGTGGGTGCTCAGGTTTATCTTATGATTTAAATTTTGATAAAAAAACAAATCAAGATGATAAGTTGTATGAGCATAATGATATTAAAATTATAGTAGATAAAAAAAGCTTGCTTTATTTGTTAGGAACTACACTTGAATATTCAGGAGGTTTAAACGGAAAAGGATTTGTCTTCAACAATCCAAATGCTCAAAGGACATGCGGATGTGGTGAAAGCTTTTCTTTGTAAATGATTATATATGGGATATACTGAGGAAGAATTAAAGAAGGAATTAGAAACTAAGGAATATGAATATGGATTTTATACTGATATAGAATCTGAAACCTTTCCGAATGGATTGAATGAAAAAATAGTTTCTGCTATTTCAAAAAAGAAAAATGAGCCAGATTGGATGACAAAATGGAGATTGGAGGCATATCGTTCTTGGCTTCAAATGAAAGAGCCTGAATGGGCTAATGTGAAATATAAAAAACCAGATTTTCAAGCAATTTCTTATTATTCAGCTCCTAAAAAGAAGGATAAGTATGAAAGCTTAGATGAAGTTGACCCTGAACTTTTAAAAACTTTTGATAAGCTAGGGATATCCATAGAGGAACAAAAGAAATTATCAGGAGTAGCAATGGATATTGTAGTTGATTCTGTATCAGTAGCTACGACTTTTAAAGATTCATTAGCAAAAAAAGGAATCATTTTCTGTTCTATATCAGAAGCAATTAAAAGTCATCCTGAATTGGTTAAAAGATATATTGGAACTGTAATCCCCTCAAAAGATAATTATTATGCAGCATTAAATTCAGCAGTTTTTTCTGATGGATCATTTTGTTATATTCCAAAAGGTGTTAGGTGTCCCATGGAACTATCTACATATTTTAGAATTAACCAGGCTGGAACTGGCCAGTTTGAAAGAACACTCGTAATTGCAGATGAGGGGAGCTATGTTAGTTACCTTGAAGGCTGTACAGCTCCTTCTAGAGACGAAAATCAATTACATGCAGCTGTCGTAGAATTAATTGCATTAGATAATTCTGAAATTAAATATTCAACTGTTCAAAATTGGTTTCCTGGCGATAAGAATGGTAAAGGTGGAGTTTATAATTTTGTTACAAAAAGAGGTATCTGTCATAAAAATTCCAAAATTTCTTGGACTCAGGTTGAAACAGGTTCAGCAGTTACATGGAAATATCCATCGTGTATTCTAAAAGGTGATAATTCAATTGGAGAATTTTATTCAATTGCAGTTACTAATAATTTTCAACAAGCTGATACAGGTACTAAAATGATTCATATTGGAAAGAACACCAAGAGTACAATCATTTCCAAGGGTATTTCAGCTGGAGAATCTCAGAATAGCTATAGAGGTCTAGTTCAGGTTAATCCTAGAGCAAAGAATGCTAGAAATTTTTCTCAGTGTGATTCACTATTGATGGGAAATAAATGTGGAGCTCATACTTTTCCATATATTGAAGCTAGAAATAATTCTGCTCAAATAGAACATGAAGCAACAACAAGTAAAATTGGAGAAGATCAAATTTTTTATTGTAATCAAAGAGGGATTGATACTGAAAAAGCAATAGCATTAATTGTCAATGGTTTTAGTAAAGAAGTACTAAATAAATTACCAATGGAATTTGCAGTTGAGGCACAAAAGTTATTAGAAATCACCCTCGAGGGATCGGTGGGATAAAAATTATATATTATGCTAACTATAGAAAATCTTCATGCAGCGATAGATGGTAAAACAATCCTCAGAGGAGTAGATTTGGATGTAAAATCAGGAGAAATACATGCAATTATGGGACCTAATGGGTCTGGTAAAAGTACATTGTCTTCTGTTATTGCTGGAAATGAAGTTTATGAAATGACAAAAGGTAATATTCTTTTAAATGGAGAGGAAATCAGCGAACTAGATGCAGAGGAAAGGGCTCATAAAGGAATTTTTATGTCTTTTCAATATCCAGTTGAAATCCCTGGTGTAAGTGTAACTAACTTTATCAAAACAGCTATCAATGCATTAAGAAAAGCTCAGGGATTAAATGATATGCCTGCTAGTGAAATGCTTAAAAAAATTAGACAAAAAGCAGAACTTTTGGAAATAGACACAAAGTTTTTATCAAGGTCTTTAAATGAGGGTTTTTCGGGAGGAGAAAAAAAACGAAATGAAATTTTTCAAATGGCAATGTTAGAACCAAAATTATCAATACTCGACGAAACAGATTCTGGATTAGATATTGACGCATTGAAAATTGTTGCTAATGGTGTTAATAAGCTTAGAAATAAAAACAATGCTGTTATAATAATTACACATTATCAAAGACTATTGAATTATATTTCACCTGATTTTGTTCATGTATTACATGATGGAAAAATAGTTAAATCAGGAACAAAAGATCTTGCACATGAATTAGAAGCAAAAGGCTATGATTGGATAAAAGAAGATTCAAATTAGAAGATGGAACTAAAAGAAAAATTATTAGATTCCCATTTGGCTTTTGAGGAGCAGTCAGAGGTTAATGAAATCGTTCAAAACCATAGGAGTAGAGCCTTTAGGATTTTTCAAGAAAAGGGATTTCCAACAAAAAAAATTGAATCATGGAAGTACACTTCTTTAAATTCTCTTTTAAATAAAGATTATGTATTATTTCCAAGAACTGATTCAAACATTGAGTTAAAAAAAGTCAAACAATATTTTTTACATGATATTGATACTTATAAGATAGTTTTTATAGACGGTATCTATAGTCCATTTCTTTCAGATACTACTCACGACGGTCTGGATGTCTGTCTACTATCTGCAGCTTTAAGTCAAATTAAATACAGGGAGGTTATTGATAAATACTTTAATAAATCTGTAATTAAGGATGAAAGTTTAACTGCGCTTAATACTGCATATGCAAGAGAAGGAGCTTACATATTTATTCCTGAAAATAAGGTATCTGAAAAACCTATAGAAATAATGCATTTTTCTACTGGAGAGCAAAAAAGCTTGTGGCTTCAACCTAGAAACTTAATTGTAGTTGAAAAAAATTCTCAGGTCCAAATAATAGAAAGACATCAAAGCTTACTAGAGCACAATGTAGTGACTAATTCAGTTACTGAAATTTATGCTCACAATGATGCATTAGTTGATTATTACAAAATTCAAAACGATCTTGATTCAGCAAGTTTAATTGATAACACTTATATTAATCAAGAAAAAAATAGCCATGTTAGCGTTCATACCTTTTCATTTGGAGGTAATTTAGTAAGAAATAATCTTAATTATTTTCATAAAGGACAACATATAATGTCTACTCTTAAAGGTTTGACTATTCTTAAAGACAAACAACACATTGATCACAACACTCTAGTTAGTCATTCTAAACCTAATTGTGAAAGTCATCAAGATTATAAAGGAATTTTTTCAGATCAATCAAAGGGAGTTTTTAATGGTAAAATATATGTTGATAAAATTGCTCAAAAAACAAACGCTTTTCAACAAAGTAATAATATTTTGATAGATGACAAAGCTACAATCAACTCTAAACCACAATTAGAAATTTTTGCTGATGATGTTAAATGTTCACATGGCTGTACTATTGGACAATTAGATGAAGAAACATTATTTTATTTAAGATCAAGAGGTATTCCAAGAAAAGAGGCTAAGGCATTACTAACATACGCTTTTGCAAATAATATATTACAAAGTGTTCAAATTAATGTTTTGAAGAAAAGAATTAATGAACAGATTGCTGAAAAGTTAGGGGTTAACCTTGGTTTTGATTTATAATGATTGATATAAAAAAAGTAAGAAACGATTTCCCAATTTTAAACCGTAAAATTAATGGAAATCAATTGATTTATTTTGATAATGCAGCAACATCTCAAACCCCAAAAGTGGTTGTTGACGAAATTGCAAATTATTATTATAATTACAATTCAAATATTCACAGAGGAGTTCATAAATTAAGCCAGGAAGCCACTGATGCATATGAAAAATCGAGAAAAATACTTCAAAATAATTTTAATGCTAAATATGACCGTGAGGTTATTTTCACCTCGGGTTCTACACACGGAATTAACCTTGTTGCCTCTGGCTACGCACATATTTTAAAAAAAGGAGATGAAATTATTTTATCTGCAATGGAACATCATTCAAATATAGTTCCATGGCAGATGCTTTGTGAAAAAACGGGGGCAAAATTAAGGGTTGCTCCAATGGACACAAATGGAGTATTAATAATGGAGGAGTATTCTAAAATATGTAATAAAAAGACAAAACTTGTAGTAATCTCACATGTTTCGAATGCTTTGGGAACAATAAATCCTATTGAATCTATATTATCAATAGCTCACTCTAATAATGCTGTTGTTTTGATTGATGGTGCTCAGGCAGCTCCACATATAAAAATAGATGTTCAAGAGTTAGATATTGACTTTTATGTCGTCTCTGGTCATAAATTGATGGGACCAACGGGAGTAGGAATTCTATATGGAAAAGAAAGACTTTTAAATATTTTACCACCATATCAAGGTGGTGGAGAGATGATAGATCAGGTAACTTTTGAAAAGACGACATATGCAGGATTACCACATAAATTCGAAGCAGGAACTCCAAATATAGCTGGAGGGATAGCCCTTGGAAAAGCTGTTGAATACATCAATGAAATAGGGTATGACACTATAGCTAAATATGAGGATTCGTTACTTAAATATGCCACTTCTGAGCTTCTTAAAATTGAAGGTTTAAAAATATACGGTGAATCTAAAAACAAAACAGCAGTAATATCTTTTAATATCAAATCAATTCATCCGTATGATTTGGGTACAATTTTAGATAAATTAGGAATTGCAGTCAGAACAGGGCATCATTGCGCACAACCAATAATGGATTTCTTCGAAATTCCAGGTACAATAAGAGCTTCTTTCTCTTTTTATAATACTAAGCAAGAAATTGATTTTATGGTTGAATCAATCAAACGAGCAAAAGCAATGTTAGTTTAAAAAATAATTTTTTATGAAAAAAATAGCTAGCATACAAGAAGAGATTATAGATGAATTTAATTTATTTGATGATTGGATGCAGAGATATGAATACATGATTGAACTTGGAAAATCATTGCCAATTATTGACTCAAAAAATAAAATTGATGATAATATCATCAATGGGTGCCAAAGTAAAGTATGGGTATATGCTGAGTTAAAAGAAAACAAAGTGATCTATACTGCTGATAGCGATGCAATAATTACTAAGGGTATTATTGCTTTACTCTTGAGGGTTTTTTCTAATCAACACCCTTCAGATATTTTAATGGCTGATACAAGCTTTATTGATAAAATTGGTTTAAAAGAGCACTTATCCCCTACAAGAGCAAATGGTCTTTTATCAATGGTTAAACAACTTAAGATGTATGCAGTCGCCTACCAAACTCAATTGAAATAAAATGGATAAAAAAATCAATGTTAATGATTTAGGTGAAAAAATAGTCAAGATGATAAAAACAATTTTTGATCCTGAAATTCCTGTTGATATATATGAGCTTGGATTAATTTATGATGTTTTTGTAAATGAAGATTTTGACGTTAAAATTTTGATGACTTTAACCACTCCAAACTGTCCTGTAGCTGAAACTCTTCCAGTTGAAGTTGAAGAAAAAGTTATGTCAATTGATGAGGTCAAAAGCGCAAAAGTTGAATTAACTTTTGAACCACCATGGTCTAAAGATTTGATGAGTGAAGAAGCAAAATTAGAATTAGGAATGTTGTAATTTATGAAAAGTGAACCAATTTACAATAGAGTTGCCAATAGTCCTTTAATCACTATTGATTTAAAAGAATATCGTCCAAATGAGATTCGATTTTTTTTTGATTTAAAAGATATTCTGGACGAATCAAACTTAATTCGTGAAAAAAATATAAGACAATTTATTAAGGAGCATGATTGGAAAAAATATTCAAATCAATTTGTTGCCGTTGGTTGTAGCTTAGATATCGTAATTCCTTCTTGGACAAAGCTTATAATTTCTGCATCAATAAAACCTTATTCAAAAAAAGTTGTTATTGGTAATTTAGAACAACTCGAAACTTCAATTTTTGAAGAAATTATCAATAATATAGATTTTGATAAATATTTAAATAAACCCGTAATTATTAAAGGATGTAGCGATGTTTACATTCCAGATTCCGCTTATGGATTTTTAATAAGCAAACTTCAACATTTTGCAAAGAAAATATCATATGGAGAGGCTTGCTCATCTGTACCATTATGGTCATCCAATAAATAGTCTATAATAGGTTATTATGATGTTACCTAAACCAATACTTATAATAACATATTATTGGCCTCCTTCAGGGGGTTCGGGAGTTCAAAGATGGGTGTATTTTTCAAAATACTTAAAAAAGCTTGGATACTCTCCGATCGTATTAACTGTTGATTTAAAATCAGCATCATATCCAGCTATTGACAGATCATTAATTAATGAAACCCAAGGTATTCCAGTTCACTATGTAAAATCATTTAATTGGATAAAAATTTATTCATGGTTAAAAAGAGGAAAAAAGGATAAAATACCACAAGGTGAATTTTCAAAAAAAGGGTTAGTAGACCATATTGCAGCCTTTATAAGAGGTAATTTTTTTATACCTGACGCCAGGGTTAATTGGGCTAAATCAGCAATTAAAGAAGCATTAAGAATAGTTAAGTCTCATAAAATTGAAAAAATCATAACTACTGGACCACCTCATTCAACACACTTAATAGGGCTACATTTAAAAAAGCAACTTAATTTAAAATGGATTGCAGATTTTAGAGATCCATGGACTGATATTTTTTATGTAAAATCTTTTTATAGACTTTCTTCTGCGAAAAAGAAAGATAAATTATTTGAAAGAAAAGTTTTGTCTAACGCAAATGCAATCATAACGACAACCTCAGAAAACTTTCAAAAAGATTTACAATCGAAAATATCTATAAATCAAAATTTTTTTAAAATATATAACGGATATGATTCAGATTTGTTCAAAAAAATTAAAAAAAGAAAAAACAAAGATTTCCAAATTGTATTTACTGGTCTTTTAACAGAAAATCATCCTTACAAAGAATTTATTGAATCATTTATTAAATTTCTAAAGAAAGATCCAAAAGTAAATGTAAAAATAATCCTTGCTGGTTCAATTTCAGAAAAAATATTAAATGAATTTAATCGAATATCTAATATTGAATTCCATGGATATATTAATCATCAGGATGCAGTTAATTTAATGATCAACGGGAATATTCTATTGAATTTTATGTATAAACAAGAGAAAAATACTACTATGATTTCAGGAAAATTAATTGAATATATGGCAACAGGAAACCCTATTTTAATGATTGGAGATAAAAAAAGTGAAGCATCTAAATTATTATCAAAACAAATTTATAATCTAACAGCAGGTCCTAAAGAAACTAAAATTATATCAAATTTTATAAAATTAAATTATAAAAACTGGGTAGAAAAAAGGGAAATGAAGAACGAGAAAGATGTCATAAAAGATTATACAAGAGAGGAAACTACTAAGAGTCTAATAAAAATTATTGAAAAAATTTAATCATTATAAAATTTATTCTTTCTCAAGAAAATATTTATTTCTGAGGGGACCAAATCTTTAATTGAAAGATTATTTTTAATATTCTCTCGAATAAGTGTACTTGAAATTCGAATAAGATTTGCTTTAAAAAATCTGATATTTTTATGTAATTTAAATTCATTAGGAATAATTTCGTTATTTCTTGGGTAAACAAATATTTTATGATTCTCTAATATTTTAATATAGTTTTTCCACCTCCTAAAATTATTCAATAAATCACTACCCATTAGAAAAATATATTCTATTTCAGGGTTTGTTTTTCTCAGAAACTCCAGAGTATAATAAGTATAATTTGGCTTTGGAAGCTTATTTTCAATATCTGAGGACTTAATTTTTGGATATTTTTTTATTCCAATTGTAACAATTTCAAATCTTTTAGCAAATGAAATTTTATCTTTTTTTAATTTGAATGGATTTTCAGGTGTTACAATCAGAATTACTTCACTTAAGAGATTTTGTTTTAAAAAATAATTAGCAATTTCAATATGTCCTTTGTGAATAGGATCAAAAGAACCAAAAAGAACACCTTTTGTAATCATCTATTTAATATAAAATCATTAATAATTTTATCTAATTCTAACTTAGTAACTCTTAAATCATCATTAACAACTATATGATCGAATTCATTTTCTTTTTTTAATTCTTTTTTAGCTTTAGAAATTCTAATATCAATATTTTCTCTACTATCTGTTTCTCTTTTTAGCAGACGATCCTTGAGGACTGATAAACTTGGTGGTTTTATAAAAATTGAAAGGGTATTTTCTTGGTAATGATTTTTAATATTTATTCCACCTTCGACATCAATATCAAAAACTGCAATCTTTTTGTTATTCCATATTTTAAAAAGCTCTGATTTTAAAGTTCCATAATAGATCCCCTCGTATACCTCCTCATATTCAATGAAAGATTTTTCACTTATAGCCTCAATGAAAGATTCTTTTTTAAAAAAGTGATAGTCTTTACCATTAATTTCATTTCCTCTAGGAGGTCTTGAAGTAGCAGATATGGAAAACTCTAGATTTGAATTATTATTTAATAAATGTTTTACTAAAGTTGTTTTACCAGAGCCCGAGGGAGCAGATAAAACAATTATCTTTCCATCTTTCACTATAAAATATTTAAGAGTTGCTCTTTAATTTTTTCAAGTTCGTCTTTCATCTGAACAACAATTTTTTGGATTTCAAAATCATTTGCTTTAGAACCTATTGTGTTGATCTCACGGCCCATTTCTTGACAAATAAAACCTAATTTTTTTCCTTGTGAATTGTCAGAATTCAAAGTCTCAGTAAAATATGAAATATGATTCTTTAAACGAATTTTCTCCTCTGTAATATCAAGTTTTTCGATATAATAAATCATTTCTTGCTCTAAACGATTCTGATCAATTTCAACCATTAATTTTTTTATTTCAGAATTTATTCTCTCTTTAACTATATTTTTTCTGTTCTTATCAACTTTAGTAATTTTTCCAAGATATTTTTTTAATAATTTGCTGCGATTCATGAAGTCATTAAAAAGTGTTTCTCCTTCCTGATTTCTAAAAGAAACCACCTTAGATAAAGTTTCATCTAGTAATATTAGTAAACTTGATTTTTCTTCTTCATCGATCTCGTTTTTTTCAGTTTTGAGAGTTTCTGGAAGTTTCATCGCAATTGATAAAAGGTCAGATTCTTGGAAGCCTCTAATATCCTTAAGCTGAGAAATATAACTTTCTACAATTTCTTTATTTACAACTGAATTAGAATCCTCTTTGTTTGATTTGTATACGACTGAAAAATCAATTTTTCCTCTTTTCAAAGAATCAGCTATTTTTTTTCTCAATAACATATCAAACTCTTTATACATATAAGGTAGTCGAGAGTTTATATCAATCGTTTTACTATTTAATGTCCTTATTTCGATTGTGATGGTTTTGTTGTCTTGAATTAATTCACTCTTCCCAAAACCAGTCATGGAAGAAATCATATTCTATTTTATTTCTCGAATTTTAATATTTCTATAGGAGACTTTATCTCCATGATCTTGAAGACCTATTTTTCCTGTTTCAAAATAACCAAAATTTGGATTAAAAAGAGGATCATAATTAACATCTTCTACATTCCCAAACTTTGTGTTTTTAATTAATTTATCCCATATGGGTCCTTTTAATGGAAATGAAACAATTTCTGTTCCATTTAATTTAACCTCACCCTTATTAATAATATGATTTATAGTTAAAAGAACATGATTCCATTCTCCTGCTGGATTGCACACATTTGAGGTTGGTTCAACTATATCGTAGAGAGCTCCAGCTTGATGAAAGTTTGGTTTTATAAAAGCATCCTTATGTCTTTCATTATCAAGAACTTGAATTTCTGGGCCAGTGATAAACGGTGTTGGAAATTTTTTATCTTCAAAAACCCCCCAAAAAATCCCACTGTTTCCTCCTTCTGAAATTTTCCATTCGATTGATAACTCAAAATTTGTGTAGCTATTATCTGTCACGATATCTTTCCCTGTACCACTGCCAATATTTTTTTCATCAGGAGTTAGAACCATAGCACTATCAATAATAGACCAAGAATCGATTTTATCTGCAGAATTGTATAAATGCCAACCCTCAAATGTTTTACCATTAAAAAGTGTAATCCATTCAGAGTATTCTATATCATTTGAAATCTCAGTTATTTTTTGAGTTGAATCGGTGTTATCTTTTTTCTTTTGATTTTGACATGATAAAATAAAAAGTAACATTAAGAGAAATATATTTTTCATTATTTAATTTTTTTTATTTAAGATTTAATATTTTTTTTAAATGATCTTCATCAATTTTACTTCCAGCAAAATCATCAAAAGTCTTTGTTGTAGCCTCAATAATATGGTTTTTTATAAACTCAGCTCCTTCTTTAGCTCCTTGCTCA
>MDTC01254917.1_pt1 | contig 18122 bp, 19 predicted proteins | sample 811181 | NCBI WGS metagenome assembly MDTC01 (sample SAMN05326644, study PRJNA326480) | marine metagenome | isolation source: seawater | place: Pacific Ocean: North | collected 2011
ATACAATTGCTCCAAACTTTCCTTTAAATGACATGCTAGCTAATTGAAAAACAACAATTGTTTTACTAATCTTTATTATTGTAATTTAATTAATTGTTTTACATGTTAACTAGATTGTTCGAACTTTCTTGTGTTGAGTGGGAAGTTCTGGCTTTTAATTGCAATTTAAAAGATAAATCTACTTAATTATAATCTATTTTCAAGGCTGTGTTGTGCTTCATTCATTGCGATACTAATTTTCTCAAATGCACGAGCTTCAAGTTGGCGTACGCGTTCTCGGCTGATGCTGTAACGTTCGCCAAGTTCATCTAATGTCATAGGGTTTTCGTTCAAACGTCGCTCGGTGATGATGTCTTTCTCACGATCATTCAAATCAGCCATGGCATCTCTTAGAAGCCCTCGACGAAAAGTTAATTCTTGTCCTTCTGCCGTAATTGCCTCCGGTGATGGGCACTCTGAAACCAGAGTATCTTGAAATTCATCACCTTCTTCTTCATGTGACACGGGGGCATTCAAGGAAGTATCACGTGCCATGAGACGGCGGTTCATGGTGTTAACTTCAACCTCTGATACGTCCATTGCTTCAGATAGTTGGGTTAACTGATCTGGCGTCAGATCACCACTATCTAATATGTTAAGTCGACTTTTTGTCTTACGTAGGCTGAAGAAAAGTTTTTTTTGTGCCGCCATTGTGCCAAGTTTAACCATGGACCATGAACGCAACACATATTCTGTGATCGATGCTCTTATCCACCAAATGGCGTACGTAGACAACCTGAACCCTTTCTCGGGGTCGAATTTTTTGACGGCCTTCATCAAACCGATACTACCTTCCGACACTAGATCGGAGACAGGTAAGCCATAACCACGATAACCCATTGCTATTTTGGCTACAAGACGCAGGTGAGATGTCACTAGTTTGTGTGCGGCATCGGTGTCATCGTGCTCAGCATAACTCTTGGCTAGCATATATTCCTCATCCTTTTCTAAAATAGGATAAGACCAAGCTTCCTTGAAAAAATTCGTAAGCCCAACATCAATAGATGTTGTTGGAAAATTAGTTGCGTTTGCCATTTTCATACCCTCCTTGAAGAAGCAATATGTTACGCTCTGTACTTTGGCATTAGCACAGAACAATTATTAGCCTATTATTCCCACCTTATAGGTCGAGAAGGCAGTGTTTCGGCCCCCTCTGGGCACCGACACACACAATTTTACCAAATGCACCATGTGTGTCAATAATTTTGACTATTTAAAAAAATAATAAAGAAGCTATAAAAGCGATCTTAATTTAGTTCTATATTATGCAATTATATATATTACGATTAAATTTATAAATTGGATCAAACATCACTTTGCGATATCACAGTTAGTTGTAAGAGCTGTAATTTTTGTGTTTTTTAAGATCGGCCATTTGAGTAAAAAGAATATTGTTCAAAGAAGGTGTTTATTTAATAAATGAAACGCAAGTTTAATATTTTACTCGCCCGTCCCCGTGGATTTTGTGCTGGTGTAGTTAGGGCAATAGAAATTGTTAACAAAGCGATTGATCAATATGGCGCACCAGTTTACGTGCGTCATGAAATTGTTCATAACAAGCGGGTTATTGAAAATTTACGTGCCCGTGGCGCGATTTTTGTCAAGGAACTTGAAGATATTCCTGATGGAGCTGTTACTATATTCAGTGCCCATGGGGTATCAGATGCTATTGAAAGAAATGCAAATGAGCGTGATCTGCCCGTCATTGACGCAACTTGTCCGCTTGTCTCAAAGGTCCACATCGAAGGTCGTCGTCATGCGGAGCGGGGCCTTGAGGTCATTATGATAGGACACAATGGTCATCCAGAGGTTGAAGGTACCCGCGGTCGTATTCCGGGTGGTGTTCATGTTGTGTCCAGTAGTGAGGATGTTTTGAGCTTAGAGGTGAAAAATAGTGAGAAATTGGCCTTTGTTACACAAACGACCCTTAGTGTGGATGATACTCGCAACATAATTAACTCGTTGCGTGAGCGCTTCCCAGATATTCGGGGGCCAGATCTTAAAGACATTTGTTACGCTACCCAGAATCGACAACAATCTGTTCGTGACCTTTGTGAGCAAATTGACCTGCTGTTGGTTGTTGGTGCGCAGAATAGTTCCAATTCTAATAGGCTTAAGGAAATTGGAGTTGAGATGCAGGTTGCAAGTTATTTGATTGATGATGTGAAATCTCTAAATGAAGATTGGCTGCATGAAGTTTCATCCATCGGCGTGACTGCAGGGGCTTCTGCTCCTGAGGTGTTGGTTGAAGAGCTACTTGCACATTTGAGTACTTTAGGCGAGTTAACAATCGAGGAAATTTCTGATATTACTGAAGATACTTATTTCAAATTGCCAAAGATCTTAAGGGAACCAATCAAGGTCCAATAATCTGAAAAGGCAAAGATTGAGTGTTTTGAGCGACTTGTTTAAAACACATAGAAGTTTTTACACAAGATTTTGTAAAAACTGGACCGTTATCACAATTGACTTGGCAAGATTCATACAAAGAGCTGACAAGTTTATTTGTTGCATCAGTTCCTAATCTCACAAAATTGTGTCGGCCGCATTATGGCCAGATGTTACTGCCCCTTCAATCGTTGCTGGAAGGCCTGTATTAGTCCAGTCACCAGCTAAAAAGATGTTAGACCATTCAGTCCGGGTGTTTGGTCTCAGCCATAACTGTTCTGGAGTTTGAGCAAATGTTGCGTGCTTTTCTTTAATGATGCGATAAACTGGAAGTTGCTCTTTTTTTAGTTCCATTGCGCGAAGTACTTCTGGCCATAAAATATTAGCTATTTCTTCATTTGTTTTTTTGACAAGTTGATCAGCCGCACTAACTGTTACAGAAGCAACATCTTGGCGAACAAAAAGCCATTGTGACACACCGCCAATAAGCCCCAAAAAATCCATATCCTTGTATTTTCTTGGCAATACAAAGTGTGCATTGACGATACTTCTATGCTGATCAGGAAAGTTCAATCCAGGAAGTAACTCTCCAGTTGCTGAGATAGGCAAAGCTAAAATGACGGTATCATCTGGTTCAAGATAAATAAGATCGTTACCAAAGTTCAGAGCGACGGCACGCCCATCTCTTAAACATATGGATTTCAGTCGTTCATTAAACCGGACATTAGCACCCTCTTGTAAAAGCAATTTAATAGCGGGATCAATCAGACTTTTGCTCAAACCACGTTTGGCAATACAGGGCCGACTGGCCTGCCCGCCACGCCAAAATATTTGTCTAAAAACAGTCCATAAAAGGGAAGCAGCAGCATCCTCAGGAGTGGTATTCAGAATAGAAACACACAAAGGTTCCCAAAGTTTTCTATATATTGGTCGAGAAGTGTTCAATGCCTCAGCAACAGTTTGATTTTTTGGTGCCCACGCTAGTTTGAGTATAGATACTAGGTCCAATACAGTACTTTCTGGTATGCGTAATTTCCAACTCCCCTCAACTGACCACCGTTCGCCATTTTTAAGATCAAGAAATGGAAATTCATTATGCAAAGCTGGGGGCATGCTGTCTAAGGAACCAATGGCCTGCATATATTCTAGAGCCTGACGGTTGCCTGAAAGTAGTAGATGATTGCCGTTATCAATATTTCGTTTAAGGACATTGTCAAAGAAAGATCGGCAACGCCCACCAGCATGGTCTGTCGCTTCGTAAATGGTGATAGGTATTCTTTTTTTTGTAAGGCGAACTGCACAGGCAAGTCCGGCAAGCCCAGCACCAATTATGTGAACCCTCACCGACCTAGGTACCCGGAACGAAGAATTATCCATATTTTTTCTGGTCGGGAAAGGCGAACTGATTGTCCCAAATCAACCCAGCCACGTTTGACTAGTCGCTGTAAAGTGGGCTGGTATATGGCTTTCATAATGATGATAGGCCGGGTCTTGTTTCGTTCTAATTTACTCAGAATAGACTCTGCATCTTTAAAATCCTGTTTTGCTATTGTCGCAATTTCATTACATACGTTGGCCAGTAGTGGAGAGGTTAATACGTCCTTTGGTTCGCTATTTTTTATGCCGTGTTTTTTAAGAGTTTCTTGTGGCAGGGAGAGCCGATTAGATTCGGCATCCTCAAGTAAATCGCGTAAAATATTGGTGATCTGTAGGGCTCTACCCAAAGAACTAGCAAGCCTATCACTTCTTTCCCCAACTAGTCCAAATACCCTATTAGACAATCGTCCGACAGCTCCGGCAACTCGATCACAGTAAAGCGTTAATTCATCCAAAGTGGTAATACGAACCTGCTCATCCACTTTTCCATCACTGAGATCCATTGTCACACCCTCGATGATATCCAAAAAGTCAATGCTACGCAGCTTAAAGCGGTTTTTTGCCAATAATAGTTGCCGATCTAGTAAATTATTGGGACTACCATCAAAAGCAGCAACAATCTCTGTGCGCCTTTTTTCTAGGTGTGCGCGCTTGCACTGTGTAGCCCCCAATTCATCAGCTATGTCATCAACCCCACGGCAAAAGGCATAAATGGCGAACATGGCAGTACGTTTTTCACGTGGTAGCAATCGCATGGCCCAATAAAAAGAACTGTTGGAACGCAAAACTATTGCCTTAATGTGCGCCTCTTCTTCTCTGATGCTAGTTATCAGCATCTGTACAAAAACCCCGTGACTACGCCTTTAATAGAACAAATAGCGAGTTCCGATTTTGAAAGTTCAATTCGAGAAGACAAAGGATCATTTAACTTTATTTTCTGAAATAGTTTTTGGGCCACCTCATAGATTATTGAGGTTTCAAGCGAAAGGCGGACAGACTGCAAGTTGTTGGGTAGGGATTTTGAATCATTTAATTGTTCATTTACTCCCATCAGCATCCAATCCAGGACTCGTCTAAGAGCTAGCGTTGTTTTATTTTTATTTAAATCAACCAGATCGAGTCCTGCCTCACTAACCCAGTCCATAGGTAAATAAACCCGATCGAGGTTTCGGTAATCATCCCCACAGTCTTGTAGGTGATTGATAAGTTGCAAGGAAGAACAAAGGGAATCGGATCTCTTATAATGCATATTGGGCTCACCATGTAGATCAAGCATATATCGACCGACTGGCGCTGCTGATAGAGCACAATATGCAACTAAGTCTGCCCAGTCAGTGTATCGGGACTTGATCGCATCTTGTTTAAAGGCACAAAGTAAATCCCGACAGTGTTTGGATGATACGCCACTTTCTTGAAGACTTTCATGCATGTTCAGGGCATCTTGTAAAGCTGGATTTCCATTGCCTTTACCCATTAATGCCTCCTCAAAACCATCGAGCTGTTTAAGCTTCTCTTCTGAGCTAAGTTCAGGATTGTCGGCGATATTGTCAGCGCATCGCGCAAAGTTGTAAAAACTGGTAATGTGAATACGCAACTTGCTGGAAAGCAACCAAGATCCTACTGGGAAGTTTTCGTGTTTGGCATGCTTAGTGAGAATAGTGGTAAGGTGAGGGGACACAGTGTCACCCTTAAACTCAGTTGACCCGCTTGCGAAGCACTGCAAGCAGGCCCTCAACCTTGCCTCCGTTCTGGCGGATTACGGAGGAAAATTCTGATTTTTGCGTTTTCCCAAGGCTTACACCTTCAACCTTTATGTCAACAATCTTAAAATTAATGTTGTCTTTGCTACGAACTTGCCAATCTACGCTGACAGGTTGTGTCCCATCACGAACAATCTGCGAGTGTACCACTACATCTTTGTCATTACTAATCGAGGATTTAGTTACATTAAGATTTTCACCGGCATACTCTGAAAATCTGTTAACGTAAGACACGGCCAACATTTCTTGAAATAAACTTAGATATTCTTCTTTTTGACTTTTCGTTGCTCTCTTCCAGTATCTACCAATCACATAACGAGCAATAGTCTTTACCGCAAAATTCTCATTAAGCAGTATTTTAAAACGTTTCACTCGATCAGGCTGGGGAACATTTGGCGTAGTCATTGCTTCAATGGCTTGATTCGCTAATCCTGAAATAAAGGTTTCGGCCTTTTTTCCAGACACTTCAGCGCGCGATGATGAAGGCTGGATGGCCAAGGCCAATATTAAACCTATGGCACCTATTAGACAGAAACGTTGAGTAAGTATCATTGGAAATTAATCCTGTGTTTAGTGGGTATTGTAAATCTTAAATACTTGAAAATTAGTATATCTTTGCGTGATTGCAACAGATACAAAAAACATCTTATTAAGATAACAATGCAACCTCAAGGGAGGGCTGATCAATTTATTATATCAATAATTAATTCTCTTATTTTCGATAAACAAGTAAGCGGCATCTTTCAATCATTATTTTTTTAAAGGTTACAAAATTATTCTTGATTTGCTGACCTTTGATGTAGGTACGCTTTTATTAATTCTTTCTCGAACTTTTTATCATATGTCTAGGGTATTCTATTTAACCTTTTGATTTTTGGCTGGAAATCTAATTTATTTTTCCCGCAGCAATAAGCAAGTTATTTTATTTTTTAAGGTCAGACCTCTTAAGATCATTTATAGTATAATAACTATCACCATTTTTTAGGGGTTGTATTAGCATATTTACAAGCCGTTGATCTGTTGGGTCTCGAAAGGCGCCTGTGCCGAAAGTCATGTCTATATGCCTTTTTTTGGGTTGGGCACAGTAGGTGCCAAAAAGGCGATCCCACCAGGGCAAACTAAATCCAAAGTTACTGTTCATTTCACCAGTGTCAATTGAATGGTGTACTCTGTGCATGTCGGGCGTGACGATAAATAAGCGTAAGAAGCGCTCCACAACTAGTGGCAGGCAAATGTTTGAATGATTGAACATGGCAGTAGCATTAAGTAAAACTTCAAAAATAATCACTGCTATAGGGGATACTCCAAGCATAAGAACAACAGAAAACTTAATGAGCATGGAAAGGATGATTTCAATGGGGTGGAAACGTCCCCCAGTTGTAACATCAAAATCAATGTCAGTATGATGCATACGATGCACTCTCCAAAGGATTGGAACCGCATGAAAAAGAATGTGCTGAAAATAAATCGCAGCATCAAGTAAAATAATAGCAAGGATTATTTCAAGCCATAAATGGAGTTCGGTTAAGTTAAAGATCCCCCAACCGTTAATTAATGCGCTGGTAGCCACACCAACTGCTGCAATTGGAGACAAAAACCGTAACATGATGGTGTTCAGTGCCATTATACCCAAGTTGGATGGCCAACGTTTCCATCGAGGATAAAATCTATCATGTCTTGGAGCAACTATCTCCCATAATGCAAAAATAACCAAAATAGCAAAGAAAAAGCTTACCCGGTAGGTCGCTTCACTATCTTGAATTGCCTCTAACATGTCTTGTCCTGATGATATAATTTATTAATAAATTAATTGATTAAGTATACCATTTGGATGTTTGAATAACAAACGAGCATATTTAAATGATGTTGGAAAAATAAACCAATTAAAGCATCATATTTTTTGTCTGAAAGGGTAATGGAGTTGTTTGGAGAATATCAAAAGACTATATTGGTTTTGCTTAAATAATTGGGGTTTGAAAGAAGAAAAAGTGCTAAACAATAGTCCAAAAAATATCGTATTTGATAAATTTGCTCAAGTGGCAAGTGCGTTAAGTAGTAGCAGGCGATTAGAGATACTTGAACACTTAGCTCAGGGAGAGCGGAGTGTGGACATTCTAGCTCAACTTTTGGGTTTGACACTGGCCAACACATCACAGCATTTGAAGCGCCTTCGTGCAGCTGGCTTGGTGAGTTCCAGAAAACATGGAAAGTATGTATTTTGCAAGTTAAGTGGAGACGCAGTTATTGATCTAATTTCAGCTTTGCAGCGAACCAGCGAAGAACATGTTGCTGAAGTCAAAGAAGTCGTCTCCGAGTACTTTAACAAATGCGATGACATGGAGGCTTTGTCGCGTCGTCAGTTGATCGAACGCTTGGAAAGGGGAGCGGTAACCATTCTTGACGTCCGCCCAGAAGATGAATTTAACATGGCACATATTCCTGGTGCTATTAATATTCCTATTAAGCAACTCTCGGACCGTCTGTCAGAGATACCAGAAGAGCAGGAGGTCATCGCCTATTGTCGGGGTGCCTATTGTGTCTTTGCATATGAGGCAGTCCTAATGCTACGTAATAAAGGTATTAAGGCAAGACGGTTAGAAGATGGTTATCCGGAATGGAAGGCTGATGGCTTTCCTACTGAGTCAGGTAAGTCTGAACAAATGTTGTGACCAGATCTTCTGTGAGGGTCGACATGGACAATACCATACTCAAATAATTACTAAAGTATAACCCCATTATATTGTTAACTTTATTTTGACGTCATGACCCAAACGCCGTCCCAGTCTTTGGGGTTTTTCTTTTTCAAATATTTGCAGCGTTCTTCAATGTAAGTTTTGGCTAACCTATCGTTTGGGTTACCCTTAAGCGCTTCCTGAAACGATTTTATAGCTTTGTCCCAATTCCCTTCGCGGTAGTGACGGCGCCCTTCGTTGAAATAGTTTACGTTGTCCATTAAGTTGGGGAAAGTCTCCTCGGTATGGTAGTCTAGGACCTCATAAACACCAACTGGTTTAGTTTTACCCTTAACTACTACATCATCGATATAACGAGTGCGGTAGGTCCCTTTTAAATTTGCTATGGTGTATTCGCTTATAAGAATGTGCGCTGAGTATTGTTTGCATGCACTCTCAAGTCGTGCAGCAAGATTTACACCATCACCAATCATAGTGTAGTCCATTCGCTTCTGGCTGCCAATATTGCCAGCTACAATCTTTCCAGTATTTAATCCCATGCCGTGGTCGACAGCCATTAAGCCCTTTTCCTGTCTAATTATGTTGTGATCATTTAGTCGTGTCATCATCGCGATGGCGGCTCGTAAGCCACGGTCTTCATCATCATCATGCTGCATAGGAATACCAAAAGCAGCCATAATGGCATCTCCAATAAACTTGTCCAGCATGCCTCCTTCAGAGGTTATGCAATCAACCATGATCTCAAAGTATTCGTTTAGAAATTCAACCGTACCCTGTGCACCTAATGACTCAGTGATAGTTGTGAACGATCTTATGTCGGAGAACAGGACAGTTGCTACGGTATCCTGTCCTCCCATCATATCGGCTTCGCCACTGTCAGACATCATCTGATCGGCAAGTGCTGGATCCATGTAACGTGACATGGTAGATTTCATACGTTTTTCAGTGCTAATGTCTTCAACCATTATGAGGGAGCCGAGTTTTTTCTGCTCGGCGTTAACAAGAGGAAGAAATGTCACGTTGGCCGACATCTTTTCCCTATTTTCATCCTCGTCATTACCAACTTCAATATCAGCATCCATTACCAAGTCAGACTCAAGGGTTTCATCAACCTTGGATATTTTCTCCATGATCCAAGCATTCGTTCCAACGAAGAAATCTTCAACTTTTTGACCAAGAATTACTTCTGTTGAAATTCTAAAAATTTTTGCTCCAGCAGCGTTGCAGGTGATAATCTTGCCATCTTCATCGGTTGTTATGACGGCGTTTGTCATACTTTCCAACATGCTCTCGTTATAGTTTTTTAAATTCTGGGTATCATCAAATAATTTGGCATTTTCAAGGCCAATGGCGACCTGACCTGTAAACGCTTTAAGGCGCTGTTCGTCTTCGTCTGTAAAAGGGCCGCCACGTCTATTCAGGGTCTGAACAACACCAATGGTCTTACCGTCCTTGTTGATAATTGGCACGCACAAGATTGACCGGGTAAAGTACCCAGTTTTTTTATCGAAGGCTGGATTAAAACGTAGGTCTGCGTATGCATAAGGGATGTTAACGGTCTTGCCACTTGTAAATACTGCTCCTGCAATGCCTAAGTGATTAGGAAGTCTGATCTCTCCAATGGAGTCGCCCATGGCAATTCGAGAAAATAACTCATTGGTCTTCTCGTCACTAAGGAAAAGTGTTGATCGGTCTGCCTGTAACATGCGGGTAGCCTCATGCATTACCTTGGCTAACATGGTATCAAGGTCAATTTCTGAGGTCACATCAGAAACCACGTCAAGAAATTCCATTTCCTTTTCGCGGGTTTTTATCATTTTCTCGACAAATTGCGTGCTCTGCAGAGCTATCGACGCTTGTGTGGTTATTGCTTCAAGTAAGCTAAGATCTTCCTTCGTAAACCGACCCTTTTTCTTGTTTAAGACTTGGGCAACGCCAATGACTTCATTTTTTACGGTTTGGATAGGAACACAAATCATATTGCGTGTGGTATAGCCAGTCCGTTCATCAACTGAGCTATTAAAAGACTTATCTTTATAAGCATCATGGATGATTCTTCCTTTACCGCTTTGGAAGACGGAGCCAGCTATTCCACTATCATTAATTATACGAATTTCTCGTTGGAAATTGCCTTGGGCAAAGCGTGAATAAAGCTCTCCAGATTGTGGGTCGTTCAGAAAAAGTGAGCTTCTCTCTGCACCTAACTCATACGTGCTCATCTCCATGAGAACGCCAAGTACTTCGTCTAGGGAATCAATAGCGGCCACTTTGCGCGAAACATCCAGAAGCATTTCAGCTTGGATCATGCGCTGTTCGTGGGTTCCCTTTCGCATTGCAGCTTTTTTTGTTGTCGTAACTTTCTTTTCCATGTTACTTGCCTTTTCCTTTGGCTATAGAGTTTCTTGGGAGTTTCCCCTCAGATTCCAGTGCGTACCGTAGTTTGCTTATAATTTTGTGAAGTTGAGCTATCTCGTCACGGGCATTGTATTCAAGCTTTTGGATCTTTTCTTCGTAGATGATTGAGACTTTATCCAACTCATCTCGCAATGCATGGACTGTGCTTTTAAGTTGCGTGATTTCATCGCTTGATTGCGTAACTTCATTTTGCACGGCTTCGTCTTTTGCAAAGCGCATGTTTTCAAGTTCTTCTCGCAAATTAATGGAACTTTTCTTGAGTTGTTTAATTTCATCGCTGGCTGAGGCCACTGCATGCTGAACTTCCTTGTCTTTCTCAAAACGCAGGTCCTCCAGACTTTGGCGTAGTGCTCCCGATGTTTTCTTTAATTGAGTAATTTCATCATTTGCGGCTAGTACCGCGCTCTGGACTGCCTCATCTTTTGCAAAGCGCATGTTTTCAAGTTCTTCTCGCAAATTAATGGAACTTTTCTTGAGTTGTTTAATTTCATCGCTGGCGGAGGCGATTGCTTGCTGAACTTCCTTGTCTTTCTCAAACCGCAAGTCCTCCATACTTTGGCGTAATGCACCTGCCGTTTTCTTTAACTGCATAATTTCGTCATTCGCTGCTAAGACGGCACTCTGTACATCTTCATCACGTTGAAATTTCATATTTTCAAGTTCATTGCGTAATGCGACTACAGCACTCCTTAACTGCACTAACTCATCATTGGATACAGACACGGCTTCCTGAACAGCATCATCTTTATTGAAGTGAACGTTTTCCATTTCGTCGCGAAGGGCTTCAATAATTTTCTTCAGTTGCCTCACATTTGCCTGAGCTTCAAGAAGTTCAGCATTGTTGGCATCGTCAGTTTGATTCTTCGTATGGACATTGGCGCTTGGCGCGTTCATTTGATGATTGAATCCCCAATATCTATTCCGTTTATTTGGCCAAACTATTTAATACCAGTTTCGCCAGCATTCCTATTGGCATTACACTATCAACTCATTTCGATTTTTATCGTACAGGTCTGACAAAACAAGAAAATAATAACCTTATTGACAAACAGTATTTAGCCGATTTTACTTTCCTAAGCCAGAGACTTAAGTAACGGACTTCTAATTTTTTGAGTATTTTAAAGCAAACTGACTGCTGGATTTAAGGTTTTCTATGAGGACAGTAATTGGCCTAGAGCTTCCTTAAATTCATCAAATGTTTCTGGAAATAAACCAGAGCCATAGCTTTTTATGCTCTTATCACCTATAGCCAAATATAGTTCCCACATGGAACCATCGCACATGTCCGTACGGTGGTACGATGCATCCCAATCCCAGACCTGAAGTGCGTCCAATTTAGCAAGAAATGTAGACCATTTTTCTTGAGAAGGCTTGTGCTGTAGCTCGCCTTGATAAAACCAAGGAATTTTCGCTCGCCCAAGCTTAACAACAATTTGTCCATCCTCCATTAATTTTAAGGTTTGCAAATCACCATGACCGCCAACTTCAAAAATGAACTGATTTGTTTTTTCCATGCTTATTCACCTGCCTGAGCTTTATTGTAAAAAACTAAAAAAAATGTAGCTGGATCAGATTTTTGAGACAAGCATTGGATTCTATTGAGCACAACTAAATTAAGGAAAAATTTTAATCCGGAAGAGTGGCCTCTACTGCTCTGATTACCCTTGACGATATTGGAGAGGTTGGTGATGAGAACCAATTGGATAAGTGCCCATCTGGAGCTACTAAGTATTTGTGGAAATTCCACCTTGGTTTGGCTATCAGCCCAAGCTCTGTAGACGCCCATTTGTAGAAGGGGTGGGCGACTGGACCTTTTACTTTAGTCTTTTCAGTCAACGGGAAATTAATTTTAAAGTTTACCTCGCAGAAGGTCCTGATTTCGCTTTCTGTTCCTGGTTCCTGGCCACCAAAGTCATCAGAAGGAACTCCAAGCACGACGAGGCCTCTGTCCTGGTAGCGTTGCCATAAATCTTGTAGAGCAGAGTATTGTTTTGTAAAACCGCAAAAAGAGGCTGTGTTGACGATAAGAATAGCTTGTCCAGCAAATGAGGACAGCGGTAGGTGCTCTCCGTCAATCGTCTTAAATACAAAATCGTGGGCAGAGTTTGTTGTTGTTTCTGCTGCCATGGTGCCTTCATGAATATGTGCCAATAGAAGTATGATTATAAACCGAAAAATCATTTTTTAGTCTTATGTGTTTCTAAATTTTTTTCCCTGAATATGGAATGTTTGTTGTAGAGGCGTTGGAGCAGAGGTCGGCAGGGAAGAAACGCCCTATATGCTATTTCCAAAATTGACGCAAGAAGACTGATGCTAAATAATTGTCCAGCCCATTTAAATTTTGGCAACGATAACCATAGGCATGAAAAGGCTCTTCCTCCGGATACCAATTTCCCATTTGCTGTGACTACGTGGAATCTCGCTAAAGCACTCTCTTGGGTAAGGTCGGAAGGTAGTTTGTCGGGATCTGCCTTTGTCACATCAACCCAATCGATGTAGTTCGCCCCCTTCTGCTGCTGGTAAAAGTCTATCTCGCGAGAACAAAGAGGACATTGACCATCAAAAAATACTTTAGTTGCTTTTAATTCTGAGAGGGTTATTGACATTTGAGAAGCCTTAAAAAAATCATTGGGATTAATTAGCTTTGTCTTGCGCCTTAAGCTGTAGAAGTAATTTATTCTGGTGAGGTACAATTTTTTATTGCTTTAAAAATCCAGATTGAGCAACCACCTGCTTAAAAAATTATATACCTCTATACGCTTCAACGCCACCTTGGGATTGCTAAATTGATTACTTTATTTCGTAGTTTAGATGTCAGACAGAAATCAGTAATTCGTAGAGAGCTAGCTTCACTGAAAGTGGACAAAATTTTTCAAAAAGGAATAAGCTCTCCATTCCATGCGAATACTCGACCTGAATGTTCTGGTCCCAGATCATTAACTACATTAAGTAAATAATTGGCGCTGCGTTCTGCTGAAAAGAGGCCACTATTAGAAACTGATCCCTGATATGGTTTTGAAAGCAGCGTATCAACCGTTCCAGGGTGCAATCCTACGCAAAGAGCAAAGGGGTTAAGGCGGGTCAGCTCGATCGAGAAAGTCTTTATCAACATGTTAAGGGCAGCTTTTGACGCTCTATATGCGTACCAGCCCCCTAAACGATTATCCTCAATACTTCCTACCCTTGCAGAAAGCGCAGCGAAGACAGACTTTCTTTGTTGAGCGAGCAAAGGTAAAAAATGCTTTGCAATTATAGCTGGCCCAAATGCATTGATACTAAATACTGTTGCCAACGAATTAGGATCAAGAGCTCGCCAAGATTTTTCAGGTTTTATTTCATCTCCTGCATGCAATATGCCTGTTGCAATCAATACTATGTGTAATTCACCAACAGTTGATTGAATAGATTTTGCAACACGTATAATATCATCTTCATTGCCGATATCGGCTTGCAACGTGGTTACTTTTTGAGTGAAGTAATCGTTAGGAGATCGTGAGATAGCAAAAATGGATTCAGTACGTGGGTTTTTGGAAAGACTGTGCATTAAGGCTTGACCAATGCCACCGGTACCACCGAAAATTACGACATTCAAGTTTTCCCCGAAGGAGTCTAAATTTCCACAAGAGCTCATAGTTATACAACTGACACCTTTGTACTCACGATATCCTGAATACTATGCTCATTTGAGTGCATCTGATGCGTCCTGCAGCTAAGAGATAAATTAATTTTCAAAGATTTGTTTTTCTTAAAGACTTGCATTGTAAAAATCTCACTAAATTTTTATATGTAATTTTCCTATTCTATTACGTGGCAATTAGAGAAATAGATCTTTGAAATAATAGAAGAAGTCTGAACCATGTATCCTAAAACTGGAAATGTAGGCAAACACATAAAAAAATTTAAATTTGTGTTCTGGCCAAAAACATTAGGCCAATTCGCTTTGGTCACATTAGTAGTGCTCAATCCTCTAGCTTCATACAGCTCAGAAGAGAATGACCTAGCATTATGGAATGTTCTTAAATCACCTAGACATGTTGCCCTGATGCGCCATGCGATCGCTCCAGGTACTGGTGATCCGTCAGTGTTTAAATTGGAAGATTGTCGAACTCAAAGGAATCTTTCCGAGGAAGGACGTGATCAAGCTAGAAAAATTGGGGCGCGTTTTCGTGCAAATGGAATTACACGCCCGCGCATCTTTTCGAGCCAATGGTGCCGCTGCCGGGAAACGGCAGAATTATTGAATCTAAGCACTGTGAAAGACCTTCCAATCCTCAATTCTTTTTTTCAACGATATGCGGATCGAGAGAGGCAGACCCAAGGATTGGTTAAGTGGCTTGCAAGCCAGTCTCTTGATGGGCCATTGGTATTAGTGACTCATCAGGTAAACATAACTGCTTTGACTAATATTTATCCAAGCTCAGGGGAGATTGTGGTCATACATCGTTCAAAAAAAGGTAATATATCAGTTGTTGGCTCAATAGATTCTAATTGACAAATATTAAAGTCTGTTAAGTTGTCTTTATTAAAACAAGTACCAACAAATTAGTATCTTTTGATGCTGCTCAAACGGATTAGGGGCTAAAAATTGCGGCAAATAGTATTTATGGTTATTAGTCTAATTGCTGTCCTACCAGTATATTCTCAAGCTAATTCGATTGTTAGATATAAAAACAACATTGGTTTTGATGTTCTCAGAAATGGAGAGGTTGTAGGCTCTCACGTCACCACTTTTGTGCATGAAGGGTTTGAGCTCACTGTTAAGTCAAAAATGAACCTCAAAGTTAGATTGTTAGGCATCCCAGTATATTCGTTCGATTATACGTCATTAGAGAAATGGTCAGATGGAGAATTATCTCACCTTGATGTTGACGTGAAAGATGGAGCGGATCAAATTAAGATATCTTCTCAATTAAGCAAAGAGGGATTAACTGTAACTTATCCATCAGGTACTTATGTGGTATATGGGCCAATAATTTCTACAAATCATTGGAATGCTGACATTGTAAAACAAAGTAGGGTCTTAAATACCCTCACAGGAAAAATCAATCAGGTTAAACTCATAAAAAGAGGTAAAGAGATTATACCTATTAAAGACGGCACCATTTTGGCTACTCGATATGATTACACAGGTGAATTAACTGATACGTCTGTTTGGTATGATTCTAATGGACGTTGGTCAAAGCTGGAATTTAAAGCGCGGGACGGCTCAACTGTCGAATATATTTGCAACACTTGTGATGCTGGGCTGTGATGAGCACGGTATGGATCACTGGTGGCGGTAGTGGGATCGGCAAGGCCCTAGCCTTGTCTTTTAACTCTGATGGCTGGGACGTAGTAATTTCTGGTCGAGATAAAGAGCGCCTGCAAAAAGTTTGTAATTTATCGCCACAAATACGTATGGTTGTTTGTGATATTAAGAATGAAGATGAGGTGTTGTTAGCTCAGTCAAAAATAGGACCAATGGATCTCGCATTGCTGAATGCTGGAGATTATTGGCCTGGACTAACCAGCGCATGCACTAAAAATGATCACCGCCAAATATTTGAGGTAAATTATTTTGGTACGCTAAATTGTATTCATGCTGTTTTGCCAAAGATGAAAAAACATGGAGGGAAGATAGCTGTTGTTGGTTCGTTGGCTGGGTATGTGGGCCTGCCAAACGCGTCTGCTTATGGTCCCAGTAAGGCAGCACTGATTTCTTTATGCGAGAGCCTTCGGGCTGAATTGCAGGATAGCCCAGTAAATATTCAACTTATTAGCCCTGGCTTTGTGAAAAGTGCACTTACTGATAAAAATGATTTCTCAATGCCGAACCTCTTAAGTGCTGAACAAGCAGCGATGGAGATAAGGCAGGGCCTTGAAACTAACAGATTTGAAATTGCAATTCCGAGAGCATTTGTTCTACGTATGAAATTTCTTCAAATGATACCCTATCGACTGTATTTTTATTTGGCTCGAAAAATGTTTGAAAAAATATGACTACTGAAGATAGCTGTGAACTATACATACGTTTGTTCGAGGAATTGTCTTTTGAACGGCTCGACAACATGGAGAGCTTTATCAGTGCCGACATAAAATTTAAAGATCCATTCAATGACTTTTCCGGAATTGACTCTTTTCGCAGAATGCTAGTTAAGATTCTATGTGATGTAAGGAGATTAAAATTCAATGTTACCCATCGTGCGTGGAGTGATAATGTATTGTTTTTGCGGTGGTCATTTCAGGGTGATATTAGAGGGGTCGCCAATTGGAAGGTACAAGGAGTAAGTGAAATAATTTTTGATGACTGTGGTATGGTTTGTCAACACATAGACCACTGGGATGCTGCGGAACAATTTTACGAGAAATTACCATTGATCGGAACTATTCTGAGATTTATCAGGAACCGTATACGGGTTTCTTGAAAAAAAGTATTACATTACCAATATTAACTCCAAATTTGCTAACACTTGCTTTATTAATCAACACACCGCCAGGTTGTAGAAACATCCAATCGTCGAAATGAACTTTATAAAAACTTTTTCCAATCTTAAGGTTTAGATCATATTCCCAATGCAAGGCATTACCTTGAACTACCCCTTTTGCAGTGCCAATCACATCATCTGCTTTACCCTCAAAGACTTGATCGCCAGTTTTACGAATTCGCCAAACACGTTGATCTTTCTCACCATCACTGTAAAGGAATTGTTCATCGAGTATAAGCTCATCTCCTTCAATAGTTCCATCGATGTTGACTTGAAATTGACGGCGAATGTTTCCGAAGCGATCCTCAAAAATTCCCCAAGCTGAGGTGTTACCTTTGAAATAATCGAATAAAGAAAGTTTTGGTTGGCTCTCAGTAAAATTGTGTGACTTCATGCTGCTGCATCCAGTAAGTAACAACGTGATCAATATTGATGTAAATAAACTTCTCATTTCCTACTTTCTAAACGACGACTAATTGCTTGATGTTGCTTTGGGCCGATGCGGAAGTTTTTCATTAGTATTATTGATATGCTTTTCAATACGATAGGTATCATGGCGTAGATCACAATAAGTACCATCTTAGATTGAAAGGAGGCGGTCTGGGTTTGATCATCTAATCCCGCCCATGACAGCACAGGAAATGCAAACCCAACAGCCAAGCCTAACGCAAGTTTAGTTGACATGCTCCAATAAGCAAATAATGTCCCTGTGCGATGTTTATGGTATCTGAAACAGTCCCAATCTGCGCAATCGGCCTGTATGGCGGGAGGTAAAGTGAGGTCACTTCCCAAAGTAATGCCAGTGAGAATGCATACAAGTCCAAATGCATATATGTCTCCCGCACTCAACAGAGGGACAGTCAGAAATACAACGCAAGCCATAGTCATGGATAGACACCAAACTGAATGTTTGGCGTAAATCTTTGAGAGCCAAACCCAGGCCGGTATCCCGATCACAGCAGATAAAAAATAGATAAATAATAATA
>MDTC01015074.1_pt1 | contig 18120 bp, 12 predicted proteins | sample 811181 | NCBI WGS metagenome assembly MDTC01 (sample SAMN05326644, study PRJNA326480) | marine metagenome | isolation source: seawater | place: Pacific Ocean: North | collected 2011
AGAAATATGTGCATGGAGGATGGCTTAGTGCAGTATTTATTGGTTTAGTTGCTTACTTTTTTGTTGGTAAATTAATCACCATGGGAGCGCATAAAAGAGAACTTATTGAAGGCTTTGGTGCATTGTTAGCTGTGGTAATATTACTTGCTGTTGGATTTTGGTTGCATGGTAAATCAAATGCAAAAGCTTGGAGTAAATATATTAAGACTAAACTTAGTAAGCATCTCAATTCTAATAGTTTATGGTCGATTGCTTTACTTTCTTTTGTGGTAGTGTTTAGAGAAGCTTTTGAGTCTGTTATCTTTCTGTCTTCATTAAGTATGGCGGGAGGAAGTGAGTCAGGGCTTGCTGTTTTGTCCGGTGCGCTCCTTTCGATGGTATTTATTGGAATCTTAGGCATCTTTATTGTCAAGTTTTCAAAAAGGTTGCCGGTACATCAGGTATTTAAGATTTCTTCAATTACCATGCTTATTCTTGCGGTTATTTTAGCAGGAAAAGGAATTAACGAATTACAAGAAGCGGCCTTTATAGGTATTGATCTTCTAAATTTCCGTTTCAGTATCGATTTTTTGGGTTTTTATCCCACTTATCAAACGATTATTGCTCAAATAGTAACCCTAACAATCGCTGGTGGACTGTGGTTGCTGAACAGGCAAAAACATGTTAAACTGAATAAGGGTTAACTCAGTTTCTTCTTGAGCATCCCTAGAGGTTTTTGAACGACCTTTCCGACCTTGAAATTATACTTTGAGGCTATTTGCATAAGTTGATCAGAAAAGTAAAACGCAATACTACCAATAAAGTGAACGGGATAATCCTTGACAAGTTCCAATCGTGAAAGGTGAGCTTTATAAAAATCTTCAAATGATTGTAGCACGATAGATTCTATCTCGGGCGTTTGGATGTGTTTCTTGCAAAATGGCACAAATGAGGCGAGGTATCTATTTGCTTGAGGTTCTCGATAAGTGTTATGCAACAACTCCTCTGCGTTAATAGGGTAGTCTTTGAAAAAATCATCTATGACATGCTGAGGCAATTGTTGATAGAAAACGCCTCTTAATAATCTTTTCGCGATGTATGTACCACTTCCTTCGTCACCCAGTATATAGGACAAGGATGAATATTTTCGAATAATATTTTTTCCGTCAAAAATACGAAATGTAGAACCTGTCCCTAAAATACAAACAATACAAGGGTGGTCCTCAGATACGGCCATAACAGCGCCTTCTATATCCGTTTTGATATGTATTTCTGCATTACTAAAAATGGCATTGAATGATCGATTCAAGCCCTCTTTTTTGGAATCATTGGAGCAACCTGCTCCATAAAAGTTTAACTTTTTAACTTGGTCTAAATAGGGGGACAATGCGGATTGATTGAGAACAGTTTGAATCTCATTAGGGCTTACAAAAAAAGGATTAAGTCCAATCGTTTCAGTTCGTAAAATTTCTTCACCTTGATTTAAAAGAATCCACTCTGTTTTAGTTGAACCACTGTCTGCAATAAGTATCATAATATTTATTAAGAATTCATATATTTATTAAATGCAACTTGAAAATAAACTGCATGATTGATATCATAATTAAGGGAGTATTCGCTGGTTTCTGTTATCCAATTATACTGGTATAACTGAATGAATGCATAGATATGAGCAATAAAGCCCAATTTTAATAGCTGTATCAGCAGCAATAAGAATAAATCAATAGCTATAAGATACTTCTTAATCAGTTCAGGCATTACCAATTAATTTCCTCTTTGCTTAAGAAAGCTTGAATACCTCTTTTACAGTCTTCACTATCTCTGCCTTTTGCATTCATGACTGCAGCATAATTGAATGCATCTTCTATGGTCATGCTTTGAACCTTATGCATCATTTCTTTTGTACTTGCTATAGATTGAGAAGAACTGGATTTCACTAAACCGGTAATAAACTCATGCACACGTTTTTGTATTGTTGCTTTAGGTTCTACCGCATATAAAAGGCCCATTTTGTTTGCAGTTTTTGCATCAAAAAGCCGACCAGTTAATAAAAGTTCTTTGGCTTTTCCTTCACCTATTTTACGGAGTAAGAAGACCATAACTATTGCAGGAATAAAGCCAATTTTCACTTCGGTATAACCAAACAATGCATCTGGAGTTGCAAAAGTGAAATCACATACAGTTGCTAAACCCGCACCACCAGCAATAGCGTGACCTTCCACCATGGCTACGACTATCTTGCTATAGGTGTAAATATGTTGGTACAAGTCCTTTAGCTTATTAGAGTCCTCTAGATTCTCTTCATAAGTATTCTTTTGCAGGCCTTGTAAATAGCCTAAATCTGCCCCGGCACTAAATACCTTACCTCTGCCACCTAGCACAACACCCCGTACTTCCTTATCGATTTCAGCCTTATTAAATGCCTCCTTCAATTCATTCACTAAATCTTCATTAAAGGCATTCCTTTTTTCGGGTCGGTTAAGCATAATATAGGCAATGCTGTCACGGAGGTAGTATTCTATCAAATTAAACTTCATTATTTATCTATTTTTTGTTCAAAAGCCACAGAATCTCGCACAAAGTAACAATTAATATTTAAGTCTTTACAAGCAGATTTCCATACTTTATAAAGATAATAATTATTGGTGCTATCAAAAATATATATATCAGCCTTTAGCATCTGATGGATTCGATTGAGGTTGGTGTCATCTTGATGGCACAGCACAACATAATCAATGCTTTCTGTGGTGCTCGGTAAACGGTGTTCGCCATTGAGTATAGCTATTTTGTAGTCGCAGAATGATAGGAAGGATAAACCAGGGTGAAGTGCTTTTACTTTTTGTGTGTTAAGCTGGTTGGCTAATGCATTATTTTGGGTAATAAAACGAATATTTGCAGCTTCCTTCTTGGTATATGTCGTATAAATCGTTTGATGTGACCCAGATCTAAAAGCTATTAATGCTTCCTTTTTAGTATGATATACAGTGAAATCATTGGAATGTGCTTGTGTAATTTTATTGATGCTAAAAGAAGAAATAAGCAGGAATAGAAAGAAGAAAGCACCAATTAACCATTTGCCTTGTCTGTTAGCCAAATAGCCTGCTAATATTAGGATAAACAGATAACTTAGGATTACATCGTGTCTGTGCAGCCACCAACCATGACTTATAGCACCTGGTAGATTACCTAGTATACGTAAGGATTCATTTAAGCAGGAAAGAACATTTTGCAACAATTGACCAATAGGGATTAAGAGGCAATCAAAAGGAGCACTGACAAAGGTCAAGATACCCAGATAAATTATAAGGCTGGCGGCAGGAATGACCAAAATATTGCTTAGTAGGAAGTACACCGGAAACTGATGAAAGTAGTACAAGCTGAGCGGTAGAGTGCCAATTTGGGCTGATAGAGAGACTGAGCTCAGCATCCAAATTTTGTCAATTACAAATTGTTTTGGCCGATAAAGTGAATAAATTTTGGGTTGAAAATAAATAATTGATATAACGGCACAATAGGACAACTGAAAACCTATATGGAGTATAATATTCGCTTGAAAAGTAGTTAGTATTAAGGCTGATGCTGCCAATAGATTGTATATACTCACATGTTGTTTCGTGCCTTTACCTATCGCTATGAAGGAAAACATCGTCGCTGCTCTTAATACAGAAGGGGACCCACCCGTGATAACTGCATATACCCATATTCCGGAAATGAGAAGAATAACTTTGCTTTGGCTATTGCTATTAAAAAAGAATAACATATGCGAAAGAATAAGATAGATGATTCCTACATGTAAGCCACTTACCGCCAAAACATGCATTGCACCACTATTCGAAAAATTTAGTTTGGTCGTATGATTGAGGAGATTTTTATTTCCTAGAAGCAGTGCCTGAGCGATTGATCTTTCTTCAACTTCTGGCACAGCTTTAAGTAGAATTTTTTCTAAATAGCCGCGCAAGCTACCTAGCATATGTGGAATCTTCTGTGATATTTTTGGTTTTATCGGTATTGAAAGAAGCGTATCTATAAAAACTTGATGAAATATTTGTTGAGCAGCAAGGTAATTGGCATAGTTGAACTGTTGTGGATTTTTTGCTGACTCTATTGGCCTTAGTATGCAATACGCATAAAATTCGTCACCAAGTTTCATCTGGGAGAATGTGGCAGTCTTTGGGAAATATAACAGAACTTTTCCTGTGATGGGATTTGACGTATTTATGGAATGTCTTGTTAATACCTGCCCAAGGGCTTGGTAAGAATTTGTTTTTTCCTCAAGGGTTTGAATTAACTTAAAACGATGCAGAGTTTTTTCGGATGGGTTTACATTGCTCAGATGTCTTTTCACTGGTTTTTGATCTATTGCTGCTTTGGTAAAGCCCAAAAGTAGTATGCATAGAAACAAGAAAAGATTGACTGTAGTAGTTTGTTTTCTGAGATAATCAGCGGAATAGTTAAGCTTGACAATTATTGCAGTGAAAAGAGAAATACTCAGAATTAAAAGAGGTATAGGGTAGGGAATAAGTTGCGGGAACTGAAGGCCTATGTATGTCCCTATTGCATAGACGAGATATACTCGCAGCAAGGGTATTTCTTTCAAGAAGACATTATTCATATACGAAATAGTTAATGTATATGAATGTAAATAAAAATGCCCCGAACAAGTCGAGGCATTTATTAGTTGAACTTAATTATTCTTATTTCATAATCACTCGCTTCGAGATAGTAGCGTTATCAGATGAAATATTAACGAAGTAAATTCCTGCTGCATTACCTTCCAAATTGAAAGTAACTGTTTCATTTGAATTTACTTTCGATAAATCTTGAGATGCAATAACTGCTCCAAGAACATTAGTAACCTCAACTGTTAAGTTTGAAGCACTTGTTTCAGAAATCTCCACATTCAACAAACCATTTGTTGGGTTAGGGAAGATGTCAACGGCAGCATTTAAATCATTTCTATCAGCAATACCAACGCTAAGCTCAACTGTTTTACAAACAGTACTTGCTGGCTTATTGAAAGGTGCATCATTAAATCGGTTTCGAACCGTCAAGCATACATTGTATGATGGATAGTTAGCATCATTAGCAGAATATGTAGGCACTCCTGAAGTTGAAGCGGCAGCGCTACTTGTTTGACCATTGTCAAAATCCCAGCTATATGAGTTCGGATTATCTGTAGATGAATTGGTTAAGATAAGTCCAGTTGATGTTGGGATAAAGCTAAAGTCTGCAGTTGGCTCTTTACCTACTCTTACCGTTAAGTTTTGAGTAGTTGTGTTACCGTTTTCATCTTCAGCTGTGAATACAACAGTATAGTTGCCTGCTGTAGATACGTCCACAGAACTATTATCTGCAGTGACATTTACAATTTGACCATTACAATTAGGATCAGAAGCAGCAGTTGCTGGAGCAACAAAATTTTCAGTTAAGTAGGTATAGTTAATTCCACCTTCAGTATAAGAATTAGCCGGAGTCACTAAATCATTGTCATCAATAATATTTAACACAGGAGCTGTGTTATCTACCACATAAACTTCTCTATTTTCTGTTGCTACATTTGAGGATGCATCAACTGCTGTATAGCTTACATTGTATGTTCCAACAGAATCAATATTCAGTGCTGAAGCATCAATCGTAACAGAAACAACAAAATCTACTAGATCAAAAGCTGATGCACCCAATTCATTATAGAATGTACATACTTCAACCGTATCTGAAGAATTACCATTTAGCGTAATTGCTGGTGCAGTGACATCTGAACCTATAACTTCTACATATCTGATGGCAGTAACTTGATTACCACTGTTATCAGTTATAACGTACTCATAGGTATGGAATCCATTTACAGTATTGTTAGGATTAACATTATCATTTTCAACTGGAGCAGCTGGTTCGCATCCATTATCGGCATAATCTAATCCAGGATCAGCATATGTAGTTCCGTTAATTAAAGCTAATGTATCTGGCCCAACAAATGTAAATGTTGGATTGATAGTATCAGGTAAAACCGTTACCACAATACCGTTTAAGGTATCACTTAAATTTCCTGCATTGTCTTGTAAGTACATGCCGAAAGTATATGTCCCTGGCGTATTGTAGTCTGGAGGAGTACCAACTGTCTGAACCATACTTATGTCTGGACCTTGCGGTACATCGTCAATATTCAAAATAGCTTCAAGATTTTCAACTGATGGAGGACAGCCTGCTAAAGATGAAATCGTTGTATTTGTTGAATCCAAAAATGCAATAGTCGGGCATGTTTCATCCAACGGTGTCACAATTGAAGCTGTAGGTATATCATCATACATAATCATGTTTTCCCCATAGTTATGGATATATCCTGATGGTGGTTGCAAAGCGTTTCCTGGTCGCTCATCTTGTTGCCAAATTACAGGAACTGATCCGCCGAAGAATTTTCTAGGCACACCAGGGTAAGCACATTCTGCAGTATCCATATTTGATACGTTTATTGGCCCTTCCCATGTTGCACCATTATCACTTGACTTTAACATAAAAACATCTTTAAACAAAAAACCATCAGGAGATGAATTTATAGCAAATCCAGCAGAATCGATCATCGCAGTTCTCATTCGAGAATATGCCACAACTAAATCTCCATTCTCCCCATATCCTGCACTTGGTTGGGATACAAAAGATGATGCATACAAACTAAATTGAATAAAATCTGGATCACTTATTACTGTGTTTGGGTATAAAGGATTACATCCTGCTCCAGCTTCAACAGTGAATCTTGAAGCGTGTAAAGTTTTAGGTGCAGTCATTGTTTCATTCCAGTACAACAAACCTTCAGAAAAAGGAATAACGGTGCCTTCTTGGAATGCATCTTTTTGATATTCTAATTTACCCATCCAAACGTGTACCATATCGTTGTCATCAACTATAATGGAGTATGATTCATCACTGATGTCTTGTAGCAATGCTGATTCAGAACTTTCTCCAGAATAATTGTTCGGAGTAGGGTTGCCATTTTCATCTAGAACTTCTACCATTTTAGTGGATGTCCAAGTCGTACCGAAATCAGTAGATTTCAAAACGAAGGAATTGTATCTTCCAACTACCAAAGCGATTGTTCCATTGTCGTTGCCATCCAATGCATAAGCATCAGCACCGATAGTTACAAAGTTGTTGCCATTAACGAAAGGTAAAACACCTTCAGTCCATGTAGCACCACCATCCAATGAACGGTGATAGTATAAACCACCATCAACGCCATTTACGAAAGTTCCAATCTGCACAGAGCTTACAATAAAGATAGAATCACCTGATATTGCAATTCTTGGCCATGTAGCATCGTCTGAGAAGGTAAAGTTAGGATTTGTAGAGTTTAGTGAAGTTGTGTTCCACGTGCCACCAGAGCCTAAAGTTCTGTTTTGAACTTGAAGACCACCGAAAGTAGTCGTTCCATCTGCAAAGTGCGTAATGATAGTCTCTTCACCGTTACCTAAAAAGCCAACGTTTGACCAACCTGTTCTTGCGATATCAAAACGAGTAAAACCTGAAGCTGGAAAACTTGTTTCTGACCACACACCTGCAGCATTTTTATAATTATAACCAGTTCCACGATCAGGAGCTGTCTCATTTCCTGTCAAACTTCTTGTGTAGGTAATCACAACTTCTCCAGTTGCGTTTGCTGCCACTCTTCGACAGTTAGCGTTATTTGTTTGCAAATCATAAGTTGTCCGACCTACTTGTGTTTGGGCGAATACTGAAAAGAAAGCAAAACATAAAAAACTTAAAAGTAAACCTTTTTTCATCATTTTGTTTTTAGTTATTAATTTGTTAAAGCATTAAAGTTAAAAATAATTTGCATTATTATAGGAATTGATCCCGGAATTATTTGGTAAATTTGCGTTTTCTGAAAATAGAAACATCTATTTCTTTTTTTGCTGCATTTGCTGTTGCTGTTGCAGCTTGTATACTTCTTCCATTTTAGTGGCCCATTTTGATTTTTTTACAGGCTTTTTTTTGTTTTCCTCCAGCTGCGCTTTAATCTGGTCTTCATCAATGAAGAACTTATTAATGACAAATTGCTGTCCAAAGGTTATCATATTCGATAAGAAGTAGTAGTAGGTTAAGGCAGCAGGGAAGCTGTTGAATAAAAATAACAAAAAGAAGGGGAAGATATAAGGCATATACTTCATCATTTCCATTCCCGGTTGGCTAGGCTGAGATTGCATTTGGGGATTGAACTTAGCCATTAAAATGGATGAGACTGTCATTAAAATGGTAAATACACTCAGGTGATTTCCTAACAATGGAATACTTTTCGCCCATGTCAATAGCGGGATAGTATCGAAGGTTGATAAATCCTGTGCCCACAAGAAACTCTCCTGTCTCAATTCGATAGAAGAAGGGAAGAAGTAAAACATAGCCAATAAGAAAGGCATTTGTAAGAGCATTGGTAAACAGCCACCAAACATACTTACTCCTGTTTTACTGTAGAGATCCATTTGAGCCCGGGAATATCCTGCAGAATCATCACCAAATTGCTTCTTAAGCTCATCTAACTCTGGTTTTAAAACCCGTTGTTTTGCGGTAGATACATAAGACTTGAAAGTCAAAGGCATTAAGATCATCTTAATGATCAAGGTCATTATTAATATGATTATTCCGTAGTTAGGAATGAACTTCTCAATGAAATTGAACAATGGAATAATTAACCAGGCATTAATCCATTTCACCCATCTGAATAAAAAGAAATCAGCACTTAACTCAACCACTTGCTGCATATCGTTGTTGTAGGCCTTCAACATCTTATAATTATTTGGACCATAAAACAACTGCATGTCAAATGACTGATCAGCCTCTGTAAAATCTACTGCCATTGCCATCTCGCCATGGAATCCAGCAACTTTTGTGCTATCATCGCTCTCGATGTCAGTTCCAACTGTTACATCTGTAAAAGTATTTTCATTTAAAAAAGTAGCATTGAAGAATCGTTGTTTGAAACTCAACCATAAAATACTCGCCTCAATACGCTCTTCTTTAGATTTACCTACACCAATATGCTCAACATCCTCTTCAAACACCTTCCAGTAAGCAGTAGATTTTGTCTTTTCACTAGACATATCTTGTTCGTGTTTACTTGCTTCATAATCCCAAGTTAGTTTCAGTTCATCTGCTTTGGTATCCAAAACACTTTGTAGATTATTTAATTGTAATCGATAATCAACGAGATAAGAATTGCTTGGCAAAGTATAGGTAAACTGAATACTTCCGTTTCCTGCAGGAGCGCTGAAAATTACACTTTCCCCATCTTCTTTAGCTTGGAAGAATAAGTCTTTGGTTGCTACAGCATTGCCATTAGCTAAGGAAAATTGGTAATCAATTTGCTGAGTCTCCTCAACCAACATTAATGGATCTTGATTGAAATCTTTAAATTCTTTTAACTCTACTGTTTTAACCTGAGCTCCTTTAGAACTCAAAGTTATTTTCAATAATTCATTCTCTAAAACAATTTCTTCTTCAGATCCGCTAGCTAATGGATAAAACTCACCCAATCTATTTTTTGCTGCGTAGTTGGCTGCGTCAACTTCTACAGAATCTCCATTCTCTATTATAATAATGGTACTAGGCTCAAGGATATTCGCATCTAAATCGGATAGGGTTGATTCTAAAGAGTCATTCGATTGAACCTCCTCAGCGGCAACTGCCCCCTCATCAACTGGAGTATCCACACTTTTGAAAAATCGGGCGGCTAGTAGGTATACGATAATACTTAATAATATGATGCCGATGTATTGACTTCTTCCTTCGTTCATGAAAATTGATAATTTATTTGAGGGTGCAAAAGTAAGGTTTTTCTCATTTAAGTTTTAAAAAACACCTACATAGTTACTCGGGCTAATATTTTTTAACTCTTTTTTCAATGCCTCAGATACAGTCAAGCCATCGATGAAAGCATGAATCTCTTTTTGTCCTACGAGCGTATTTGTTCGAGTCAACTCTTTCAATTGCTCATAAGGATTCGGGACACCCTCTCTCCTCAATACAGTTTGAATGGCTTCAGCTATAACCATCCAGTTGTTATCTAAATCATTGGCAATCTTCGCTTCATTCAATAATAACTTCCCTAAGCCTTTTTCTATGGATTTAATTGCAATTAAGGTATGTGCGATAGGAACACCTATATTCCTTAAAACCGTTGAATCGGTCAAATCGCGTTGAAGTCTTGAAATCGGTAATTTTGCAGCTAAATGTTCAAATAATGCATTAGCAATTCCTAAATTTCCTTCGGCATTTTCAAAATCTATTGGGTTCACCTTGTGAGGCATCGCAGATGATCCAATCTCACCTTTTTTAATTTTCTGCTTGAAATAATCCATGGAAACATATGTCCAAATATCTCTGCATAAGTCTATTAAAATAGTATTTATTCTTTTCCAATTGTCAAAATACGCTGCAAGAAAGTCATAATGCTCAATTTGCGTCGTGTATTGATAACGATATAAGCCCAGTCGTTCCTCTACGAAGTTGTTGGCAAATTCAATCCAATCAACTTCTGGGTAGGCCAAATGATGAGCGTTAAAGTTACCTGTTGCTCCTCCAAATTTTGCTGCAATAGGCAATTCCTTTAGCAGGTCTACTTGATTAACCAATCGTTCTACAAACACCATGATTTCTTTTCCTAGTTTACTTGGGCTAGCCGGTTGCCCGTGGGTTCTGGCTAATAGTGGAATATCTTTCCATTCCGCAGCTAATTCCTCAAGATGGGCGCAGAGCTGTTTGACTAAAGGTAAATTAATGTGCTCTTCACAATTGCGAAGCATTAAAGGGAATGATGTATTATTGATATCCTGAGAAGTAAGTCCAAAATGAATAAATTCTTTCACTTCACTGAGTCCTAGGTCTTCAAATTTTTCTTTTAGAAAATATTCTACTGCTTTGACATCATGATTAGTAGTTTGTTCAATTTTTTTAATGGAAGCAGCGTCTTCGTCACTAAAATGCTCATAAATATCTCTAAGGTCTTGGTATTGGTCCTTGCTAAAAGAGGAAAGCTGAGGCAATTTAGCTTCAAATAAGGCGATGAAGTATTCGACTTCAATAATCACTCGATACTTAATTAGTGCATATTCAGAGAAATAATCGCTAAGTTCTTGTACTTTACCTGCGTACCTTCCGTCTACTGGTGAAATAGCACGTAATTTGGCTTTAGTCATACTTGAGTATTTTCACACAAAAGTAAAACATTATGAAGGGTTCTTAGTTTATATTTAAAAATGATTTTCAACATTATTGATGAAAAAATTAAAAGTAAAATTACATTTGTTGAAATTTTGAACATAAAAAACATCATAGAATGTCAAAAAAACTAGTAATCGTAGAGTCTCCTTCCAAAGCAAAAACCATTCAAAAATACTTGGGTGATGATTACATTATTGAATCTTCGTATGGACATGTAAGAGATTTACCTAAAAAGGATATTTCTATTGATGTTTCAAATAATTTCGAACCTAATTATGTAGTATCTGACGACAAGAAGGACGTCGTAAAAAAATTAAAAAAGTTAGCGAAGGAAGTTGATGAAGTATTGTTAGCAACTGATGAGGACAGGGAAGGAGAAGCCATTTCTTGGCACTTGTGCGAGATCTTGGGCTTGGATGCAAAGACTGCGAAACGAATTACCTACACGGAAGTTACGAAAGATGCTATTTTGAAAGCATTAAATAATCCCCGAAAATTAAATATGGGCTTGGTTAACGCGCAACAAGCTCGCAGGGTGTTGGATAGAATAGTGGGTTATGAATTGTCTCCGGTTTTATGGAAAAAGGTAAAACCATCGCTCTCTGCTGGAAGGGTGCAATCTGTTGCAGTAAGAATAATTGTAGAGCGAGAAAGAGAAATCACCAATTTTGATTCAAATAGTTTCTTTAAAGTGTCCGCTTTGTTTGATGTTGAAGACAAACAAGGAAGACGAACGGTTTTGAAGGCAGAGCTTCCAAAAAGATTGGCTAATGAAGCCGAAGCGATGCAATTATTGGAGGAGTGCAAGAATGCTAATTTTACTATCGGTAACATAGAAAAGAAACCTTCCCAAAAAAATCCTGCTGCTCCATTTATAACCTCCACCTTACAGCAAGAAGCAAGCAGAAAACTTGGATTTCCGGTGGGGAAAACAATGAGTGTTGCGCAAAAACTTTATGAAGCAGGACACATTACCTATATGAGAACGGATTCTGTAAGTCTCTCTCAAACAGCTGTAGATGCTGCCGTAAATGAAATTACTTCAAGTTATGGTGAGGAGTATGTTAAAGTAAGAAAATACTCAACAAAATCAAAGGACGCTCAGGAGGCTCATGAGGCTATTCGTCCTACAAATTTTGGAGATCAAAAGGCGGGCGCTAATTTTGATGAGCAGCGTTTATATGATTTGATCTGGAAAAGATCAATTGCGTCTCAGATGTCTTCTGCAAAAATTGAAAGAACTATCGTCTCTGTGGAAATCAGTAAATCTTCAGAACGATTTCAAGCCAAAGGAGAAGTCCTCATCTTTGATGGTTTCTTAAAAGTATATTTAGAGGGTAAAGATGAAGAAGAAGATGATGACGATGTAAGTGGCATGCTACCGCCTTTAGCAGTTGGTCAAGACTTAGATTTGCAGGAGGTGACTGGGACAGAACGATTTACAAAGCCGAGTGCTCGTTATACGGAAGCCAGTTTGGTTAAGAAACTGGAGGAGCTAGGTATTGGTCGACCCTCTACCTATGCACCAACTATTTCCACTATTCAAAAAAGAGGATATGTGGAAAAGACAAATCGAGATGGAGTAGAACGAAAATATACGGTGCTTAAGCTTTCTAGTAATAGCATCGTTTCAAACCAAGATACTGAAGTTACAGGGGCCGAAAAAATGAAATTGTTTCCATCGGATATTGGGAGTGTTGTAAATGATTTCTTGATGGAGCATTTTAGCGAAATCATGGAATATGATTTCACTGCTCAAATGGAGCAGTCATTTGATAAAATTGAAGATGGAGAAACGGAATGGAGCGCTATGGTTTCTAAGTTTTATAAACCTTTTCATGAATCAGTAGAAGACACTACAGCGAATGCAGATAGAGCTTCGGGAGAACGAATTTTAGGCAAAGATCCAAAATCTGGACATACCCTACTGGTGCGCGTAGGTCGATACGGGCCGATGGCTCAAATTGGTGCTCCGGATGAGGTGGAGAAGCCTCAATACGCTAAATTATTGCCGACTCAGAGTATCGAAACGATAACTGCAGAGGAAGCCATTGCATTGTTTATTTTACCGAGGGTAGTTGGTGAGTTTGAAGATGAGGAGGTGAAAGCTGCTATTGGTCGGTTTGGTCCATATCTCTTGCACAAAAAGAAGTTTGTCTCTATTACAAAGGACAGTGAATTAGATCCTTACACGATTCAGCTGCCTGATGCGATTCGCTTGATTGAAGAAAAAAGAGTAGCAGATGCTAATAAGTTTATCATGGAGTTTGAGGAGGAAGGAATTCAAGTGCTTAATGGTCGATGGGGACCATATATTCGAAAAGAGAAGAAAAATTTTAAAATACCTAAAGAGGTAGAAGCGGAAAAATTGACTTTACCCGAAGTGCTAGATATCATCAAAAATCAACCTGCCAAAAGAGGAAAGTCTAAGGCAAAGGCAAAGAAATAATTCATGGGTCAAGGTTCTGAAATAAATGCACTTATCCGTCTGCTTGACGATGAAGATCCTGAGGTATTCGAAAACGTTACGAATAGAATTATTTCTTATGGATCAGAGGTAATACCCGAGTTGGAAAATGCATGGAGTGACAGTGCCAATATTAATCTTCATGGCCGTATCGAAGAACTTATTCATATTCTTCAATTTAAAAAATTAAAGGAAGATCTTAAGCTATGGATCAATGATGATTTGGAGACATTACTCGATGGTGCCTTGTTGGTGGCAATGTCCGAGTTCCCGGACTTAGATAAAGAATTGGCATATCAGTATGTTGATAAGGCAAGGCAAAAAATATGGTTAGAACTCAGCGAGGGATATACCCCATTGGAGAATGTCAATATTTTTAATCAGGTTTTTTACAGTATAATTGGTTATTCAAGTGTAAAAGATGAGAATATTGAATCGCACGATTTCTGCTTAAATCATGTCTTAGAAAGTAAGAAAGGAAATGCTATTTCTTTGGGGATTTTATACCTTGTATTGGCTCAACAATTAGAGCTTCCCATTTATGGTGTTAATCTTTACCGACACTTTATATTGGCTTATCAAAAAAATTATGTTTTTGATTATGACTCGGACAATACACGAGATACGATTTTCTTTATTAATCCAATGAATAAAGGAGTGCCCTTTCAACGAAGGGAAATTAAAGATTATATAGCGTCCATGAAAATTGAAGAGAAAGAGAGTTTCTTTAATCCAGCTGCTAACAAAGCCATTATTCGAGAATTGCTCTTCTATCTAAAATTTCATCTAGTTTCAAAAGGGAAAGACCAAAAGGCAGAAGAAATTTCTGAGCTGATTGAGCTGTTTGATTAGCTGGTTTATTTTTTCGACTGCCACCATGCAATAACAATCAACAGTAGTTGAATAGGGAATCTAATCCACAAAGCTTCCAATTGATTGGTGCCAAGAACTTCTTGAGCTCCTTCATTAAAAGCTAAGTAAATATTAGCAGGAAATACGGCAAGCAATAGCGCAATGATTCCCCAAGCCGCATATTGTCTCTTTGGACTATAAATCAATCCGATACCCAGCAGAATCTCTGCCAAACCACTTAGATGGACCAAAGCCAAATGAAAGGGCAGGTAAGGAGGCATAATTTTCATATAAAAGTCCGGATTCACAAAGTGAAGAGCCCCTGCTATTATGTACAACCCTCCAAAGAAGTAGTAGGAAATTGTTTTTAACTTTCGCATTTTTTAATTGTGTATTAGTCTTTCTAATGTTTTTAGTTTAACTCAGGGCGCTCTGGTAAACTTGCAAGATGATGATATAAGTCACCTAAACCATTCATGATTTCCTTCCACAGATCATCGCTACTGGAGAAAACTTTATTGGCACTCCCTTTCGCAACAATCCAAGAATCCTCAATTAGTTCTTTACGCAACTGACCGGGATCCCAACCCGAATAACCTAGTATAAACTTAAAGTGTTTAGGGGAAGATTCAGCTGTTTTTATTTTTTCAATCATTTGTTGAAAATCGCCACCCCAATATACACCTGGGAGAATCTCTAGAGCGTCCTCAATTTGCAAACTATTGTCATGCAGAAAATAGAGGGAGTCATTAGCGACAGGTCCTCCAAAATAAACAGGCAGCGCCAAATCATCAAGCTCTTCAATAAAATCACTGACTATAAATTCAGTTGGTTTGTTTAAAATGAAACCAAAAGAACCTTCTTCTTTGGAGTGCGCACACATTAAACAAACCGTTCTTTTAAATACATCATCGGCTAGAAAAGGCTGAGAAAGAACAAATGACCCAATACGCAGTTGTTTACGTATTTCTTTTTTATAGTTCCATTTATAACGATCTAGCTCTTTCTTTTTATTCTCCATAATTTAGAGGTATATGGGTTAATCTGTAGACACAAGATTCGAAAAAAAGTTGATAGGAGAAAACTTTTAGGACAATATTTAGTCAATGTGGATAAATGCTTTAAAAAAGAAGAACTAAGCTTTAGAAATAAATTTCTTTGTAGTAACTTTGCGACGTTTTTAAACAGCCCTAGGACGAATAGGTTTTAAAGCTAAAATGAATAATATGAAATTAAGTAATCTAACAAAAGTAACAGGTTTAAGTGTATGGTTTTCTTCACTTTCTGTTATAAACTTTGCTCAAGGATCTTCTGAGGATCCATCCTCGGCAAATTCTTTGGTTATTTTGCTCTTTACTTGTGTAATGGTGCTTGTTGTGTTTTTAGCAGCCATAATGGGAGATAAGATCATTAAGTTAGCTGCAGGAAAAATAAGGAAAGATAGTGAGGCAAAAGAGTTTGGTTTAATTCCGTCGATTAAGGAATTGATTTTCGGCACTCAAGATACCAGCCAATCAAAAAAAAAAATAACTAAACTCAGTCGGGGGTTTGATATCAAATTGAAAGGAAAAGCAAAAAAATCGATTTCAATTTATAATTCAGCTACTTACGCGATAAAACCAACAGATTATAAAGGCCTTCAACCTATCCCTAAGATGCTGCTAAAGGAAGGAGCTAAAGTTAAGGCTGGAGAAAAAATATTTTATGACAAAGGTTTTGAAGGGGTTTTCTTTACTTCACCTGTAAGTGGTAAGCTAATAGAAATAAGGAGAGCAGAAAAACGCGCTATTGCAGAAATTGTTATCCAATCAGATGGTAAAAACTCCTCGGTTAAATTTAAAGCAGCAGCTCCGAAATCTTTGGGTGAATCAGGTGTAAAAAGTCAATTATTAGAAAGTGGAGCCTGGACGGCTTTTGTAGAGCGTCCTTTCGGTGTAATTGCCAACCCAACACTTCGCCCAAACAGTATCCACATTTCTTGTTCAGATACCGCACCCTTAGCTGTGGATTACAGGTATGTTCTTGACCAACTTAATCAAAAAAACATTCAAACCGGTATTGATGCTTTAAATGAGTTAAGTGATAAAGTATATTTAAACCTAGACAAGCAGGCCAACAAGTCTAGTAAGGTGGACCAATTTGAAGGGGTTGAAATCAATACTTTTTTAGGCGAGCATCCAGCGGGAAATGTAGGTGTTCAAATCCATCACACTGATGCTATAGCTAAAGGTGATGTGGTATGGACAATCAAAATAGAGGATGTGGCAACCATTGGTAAACTATTTAATGAAGGAGTATATGCTCCTGAAAAAATAGTAGCACTTACGGGTTCTATTGTAAAGAATCCTCATTACGTTAAAACAAGGCAAGGAGCAAATATTGCTCAATTGATTGAAGGGCAAATCCAAGAGGATAATTCTAGAGTTGTTTCAGGAAACGTATTGAGTGGAACACAAATTGCAAAAGATGGTTTTATTGGAGCTTATGACAACCTGATTAGCGTTATTGAAGAAGGTAATCAGCAAGAGATGTTTGGTTGGATTCTTCCACAAACGGCAAGACCTAGTCTCTCTCCAACCTTCCCTTGGAGGATGATGGAGCTCGCTCGATTCGATGCCAACACGAACATGCGAGGAGAGCAAAGAGCTTTTGTAGTATCTGGTCAGTATGAAGAAGTTTTGCCTATGGATGTATATCCGCAACATTTAATGAAGGCAATAATCAAGAATGATTTCGAAGAAATGGAAGGTTTAGGTATTTACGAGTTAATCGAGGAAGATATTGCAATTTGTGAGTTTGCATGTACCTCAAAACAACCATTGCAAGGAATATTAAGAGAAGGCTTAGATTATATCCGTTCTCAGAATTAAAATAATAATCAGTTAATTTAAAGTTAGTTAAGAATGAAGTTTATTAGGGATTTCATGGATAAAATAGAGCCGGACAAAGAAAGTAGGTTCTTACATACTTTATGGGATGGTTTTGATACCTTTCTGTATGTTCCAGATCATGTGACCAAGAAAGGGACACATATTAAGGATGGTATGGATTTGAAACGTACGATGATCCATGTCGTAATTGCTATGCAGTTTGCATTTCTAATAGGGATGTACAATATAGGACACCAGCATTATTTTGCATTAGGTTTGTTTCCTGATTTCTTTTCAGGTTTTGGAGCAAAGCTACTTTATGGCGTATTGCAGTATTTACCTATGATAATCGTTGTCCATTTGGTTGGTTTAGGAATTGAATTTATTTTTGCGGCCAATAAAGGTCATGCAATTGAAGAAGGTTTCTTAGTTTCAGGTTTCTTGATTCCATTGGTTATGCCTCCTGCGACACCCCTATGGATGGTAGCTTTAGCAACGGCATTTGCTGTTGTGGTTGCAAAAGAAGCTTTTGGTGGAACTGGAATGAACATTTTTAATATTGCCTTGATCGCAAGAGTCTTTGTATTCTTTGCTTTTCCTGCAGAAATTTCAGGTGATGAGATTTGGATAGCGCCTGATTATTCATGGTTACACAAAGGATTTAGTGCGGTTGCTTCCTTATTTGGAAGTGCAGATTTTTTCAGTATGTCTGTTCCCGCTAATCTAGTTGATGGGTATACAGGA
>MDTC01144502.1_pt1 | contig 18120 bp, 14 predicted proteins | sample 811181 | NCBI WGS metagenome assembly MDTC01 (sample SAMN05326644, study PRJNA326480) | marine metagenome | isolation source: seawater | place: Pacific Ocean: North | collected 2011
ACTGATATGACATCTGAATTTTTATCTGGGGAAGAAGGGGATGCCATTCGAAAACAAAGCCCTCTTGGAAGAGTGGCTACCTCTGAAGAAATAGCTCAAGCAGTTTTGATGCTTTCTATGGATGGTATGGAATATGCTACCGGAACAATTTTAGATATAAACGGCGCTTCTTACTTAAGATCTTAAGCTTATAGTACTATGAAAAAACCAATCTTGATCGCTGGACTCCTACTCGTTGGTGGATACTTTTCTTATACTCCTGATGCTTTTTCTGCAAACCACCATAACAAAATAGAAATTACTGAAGTCTCGATCACAATGTCCGATGGTATCCGATTAGCGGCCGACATCTATTGGCCTGCTGGGGCTGATAAGAAAGATCGTTTCCCGATTTTGCTGGAATATCTTCCCTATCGAAAGGATGATAATCGGGCTCGCAATTACTCCCTTTATTCCTATTTCTTAGAACACGGTTACCTGGTTGTTCGTGTTGATATGCGAGGTACAGGAAATAGTGAAGGAATAACCATCCCTTATGAGTACTCAGACATCGAATTAGACGATGGGGAAGAGGTGATTGACTGGCTATCACAACAGAAATGGTCAACCGGTAGCGTAGGTATGTTTGGTATTTCCTGGGGAGGGTTCAAATCAATCCAAATGGCTATGCGAAACCCACCAGCTTTAAAGGCATTCGTCGCCGTGATGGCAACCGAGTATCTCTATCAAGAAGACGTTCACTATATGGATGGTATTATGCATACGGATTCCTGGATGATGAGCAATGATCTCTACAATGTTTTGCCAGGTGCACCCGATTTCAAGATGGATGACGAATGGGTAAGAAATCGTTTCAATGTGGAACCCAGTGTCTACACTTACATGCGTCAGCAGCGTGATGGTGCATTTTGGGATAGAGCATCTGCAAAAGGCCAGTATGAAAAGATTCGTATACCGGGATATCATATTGGCGGTTGGTACGATGGATATCGCAACAGCTTGCCGCGGATGCTGGAAAATGTTCAGGCACCTGTGAAAGCACTGATCGGTCCTTGGGATCATTATTTTCCTCACAATGCCTGGCCTGAACCACAGATTGAGTGGCGACATGAGGCTGTTCGCTGGTTTGACCAATGGCTTAAAGGTGAAGATACAGGTATTCTCCAAGAACCTGACTTCGCCGTGTATGTTCGTAATTATCATGCCCCTGATCCTACTCTGGATAGAGTTTCTGGTTACTGGCGATGGGAGAATGACTGGCCGATTGAACGGATTGAAAATCACAGCTGGTACGCACATGCAAACCACAGCTTGTCTACTGCTCCGGCAGAAAATGCAACACACAGCATGACCTACAAGCCTTCCATAGGGCTGGAGGGAGGTGGACCCACCATGTGGTGGGGCAGCATCCTTCCAGACCAGCAACCGATGGATGACTATAGTTTGGTCTATGATAGCGAGATACTGGATACTCCTCTTGAAATACTGGGAAGACCGATAGCGAGACTCCGTGTCTCAGCAAACGCAACTCGTGCAAATTGGGTTGTCCGTGTCTCGGACGTGGCACCGGATGGACAGGTAACCCAAGTAGCAGGAGCCGCCTTCAATGGCACGCACCGGATCTCTGCCCGTGAACCTAGTGATATTGTACTTGGAGAGGAGTTTGACTTAAACATTGATCTTCATTTTACATCCTGGGTCTTTCCAAAAGGACATAGGGTTCGTGTTGCCATTAGCAATGCGCAGTGGCCGATGCTGTGGCCGACACCTATGCAGATGAAATCGACACTCGCAATAGGTGGCAATAATGGTGCGCGGATTGATCTTCCTGTCGTTCCCCCCGGCGAGAAAAATGCACCCAACTTTAAAGAACCTTCACCAAATCCCTGGCTTTCAGGGTATGAAGTTATAGATTATGGCAATATTACTGGTTATGCCGCGATTAACTCAGTTCAACACGATCCAGAGACCGGTGAAGCATTTGGTGTTGCAACCAATACAGGCGCGGTACTTTACCCTTGGGGCATTGAACGCTTTGAAGAAGAGATTGAGCATCGAACATCTGATGAAAATCCAGAACTTACCTCCGTTGTAGGGCGATACAAGATAACTGAGGAATTAGAGGATCGGACCCTTGATTTCGAACAGAATGTAGAGTTTAAAAGCGATGAAGAAAACTTCTATTTGACATTCCATCGTTGGGTGTCTGTCAATGGTGAACTCTATAAGGAGAAAGTTTGGCAGGAAATTATACCCAGGGATTTTCAGTAGAAGAAGACAAATAAGGATTAAATTAGATAATTGCATTATGAAATACCTTTTAGACAGCGGCATGGGTGATGAACTGGAACAGCGGGGATTTGAAGTCCCTGATTGGAAAACTTCCATTTGGTCGGTCTCGGCACTCATTAAATCTCCCAATGCAGTGGTTGAAATTCATACGGACAACATCAAAGCTGGCTGTAATGTGATCACCACCAACAATTATTACGTCACACCAAACATACTTAAGAGAGAAGGTATTGAAAGCGAATTTGAGAGCCTAACCAGATTGGCAATTGATTTAGCCGAAGAATCTAGACAAGGATTTCCTGAAGTTCTCATAGCTGGATCCTTTCCACCTATTGAGACCAATTTTCGGCCAGACCTTACACCCAGCAATGATGTACTTGATGACTATTATTCAAATCTTGGATCATTCATACAACAAAACGTGGACTTAATCATATGTGAAACAATGGGCTCGATTAGGGAAGGCATCAATGCAGCAAGGAACGCCTTAGAATTTAGTGACCATGTTTGGCTGAGCTGGACCAACAAAGGGGTTTCAGGAGACGCATTACCCAGTGGGGAAAAATTAAAAGACGCCATAACGGAGGCCAATCAGTTGGATATCGAATGCCAATTAGTCAACTGCTGTGCTGCTGATCTGGCTACAAAAAATATAGAGATACTTAAAACAGCAACGAATTTTGGGATCTATGCCAACTCTAGAAAACTCAAAGAGCAGAAATTAATTCAAGATCTGGGAGAAACTGTAGATATCGATGTAAATCACTATGAAAATACCCTACCTATGACAGCTGAGGAATATGCAAAAGAGGCTAAAATTTGGATTGATGAGGGTGCTTATGTGGTTGGTGGTTGCTGTACTACAAGACCGGAACATATTAAAAAAATTGCAGATGAACTGAAAAAGTAGATCGGGATATTCATAGCTCCACAACCACCCCATTTTAGAACAATACTTTAGTCTAAAACAGCATATAACTGCTCCATTCCAAATACCTTTCTGTTGCCACAAGACTCAATGTGTTTAGCATATTTATCGGGTATTCCTTTACCTTGAATAAATTGCCTCATTGCTGAACCTTTTTGAACATTCTCAGCTCTTTTATCACGATTATACCAATGTGCCATTCTTATCATATCGTAAGGAAAATCATTTCAGCTATGCTAGAAAGGTAATTATAGAAGAGAGGTAGTTGGATGAAAAAAATACTGATTGTTTTAGCCACCACGTTCATTTCATTTTCAGTATTCGCTGATAACCATAACTCATCAGCGGCTACAGAAGTTAAAAATGCAACTATAGCTTTTAATAAAGCTTATGAAACCAATGACGTAGAAGGGTATTTCAATATGTATGCTGATGATGCGATGTTGTATTTTTACGGCAACCGATGGGAAGTGTCGACTTATTATGATTATTGGAAGACCTCAATGATCGGAGCCGGTGGCGGTGTTGAAAAAAATACGGTGTCCGATGTACAAGTGATGGTAGTACCAGGAGGTAATACCGCCATTGTTTCTTCCTTTATTGAAAATCGTTCGCGCTCACCGAAAGGAGATATCAACGAAGAGAAAGGTTTCGAGAGTGAAGTTTGGCAGAAAATTGATGGTGTATGGAAAGTTATTAGTCTGCATTACAGTGTTATTCCACCCGAATGAAACAAAGGTCATTCATCAAATAAACTGAAACCGGTCCCACTTACTGCTTCATAAGTTGCCCTCCAGATGTTTATGAAGGAAAATAAACTTAGATAGGAGTTGGTTCCAATTTTTAACCATAAGCTCCACCACCTTGAATACCTTATAAATAGGGCGATACAGAGCTCTTTAGTCTTTAATTAAGCTCTAACAGGTCTCTTATTTACAAGACGTTAGGTGAACTCTTTTCTACTCTCTTGTTCTGTTTGTTGTAAATATTTCCTTTTTGTTCTAAATCTGTATAAAAACTATCAATGTAAAAACTAAGCAAATAACATATGCTCAAGATGCCATATATATATCTATTGACGGATAGTGTAAATCTCTCCACTGGGCCATTATGATTAGATCGTAAGAACTAAAAGAGGGTATACAATGAAAAATTTAACCACATTACTTGCTGGCTTCGTTTTGCTAAGCATGTCAGGCAGTCTGATGGCTCAAACAGAAGTCTCTGACGAGCAAGATAATCAAAACCAAGCTATAGAAGAAATAACTGTCTCAGCGTCTAGAACTGATGACACAATATCTACAATGCCCAATCAAGTAACCATTGTATTGGAAGAAGAAATTAAGCGAGCTATTACTATTTCGGACAACATGTCTGGTGTCTTAGAAACTACGGTTCCAGGTTTTAGCGGTTCTACAAGCACCCAGACACTAAGGGGTATTTCTTTAAGAGGTGGTAACCCTCTAATACTGATTGATGGAATCCCTCAATACGTCAGTATGTTTGACAGCAACAAGGAGGCAAATCCCATAGATATGGACTTTGTATCAAGAGTTGAAGTTATTCATGGAGCATCAGCTATTCAAGGAATAGGGGGCACGGGTGGGGTAATAAATCTGATAACGAAAACTCCTTCATCAGAAGACGGGTTCTCACAAGATGTTACGCTCCGAATTAATTCGGCCATGCCTACCGGCGATGACTCGGTTAGTAAGAAAATTGCATACACCGCGGGCATGAGACAAGGCAACCTTAATGTATTATTTGGTTATGCTAAAAACACCCGAGGAATGTCTTATGATCCAAATGGAGACGTAGTTGGCTTGGTGAGATATTCGGGAAGTATAGGTGATACTGTATCAGACGATATTTTGCTAAAAGCGAATTATACAAGCGGTGTGCACTCTCTGAATATTATGCACAACAGATCTGAGATGGAAAGTAGAAGCGGGTGGGCGCCTATTGCAGGATGTCACCCGAACAGATGTTCTCCTGCTAGCGTGCAATCTTCGACAAAAGGCTGGGATGAGGCAACCAATGCTATGCCTCCGTGGGCTGATAACGTGGCAACGAGCATAGATTATGTTAATCAAGACCTATTCTCTTGGAAGTTAGTCGCTCAATACTATATTTCAGACTTTGAGTATCGCTTCGATGGGTCTCCTAGTAGCTTCTATAGCGATAGTATGCCTCCGGTTACTGTTATGGGACAGACGCAGGTAATCTCTGAAAAAGATGGTTTCAGGTTTACTTTATCTAAGACACTTAATGACAATATCGATATCACCTTAGGTTATGACGCTGTCTCTGAGGAGACCTCACAAATAATCCCTCAAAATAACATGGTGCTTATTCCGCCAACCGAGCTTGACCAATCTGCTCCTTTCATATACGCCAACTGGAAAATCAACGACCGCTTCAGAGTCAACGCAGGCGCACGTCGGGTAGATAGTGAGGTGTCTATGCCAGATTATATGCCGATTCCCTATTACCTTATAAGAGGAAGCGGGCCACTTACAGGCGGTACAACTGACAGTACTGACACTATTATAAATTACGGGGTGATGTTCGATATTACCGATAATATTTCTATGTACGCGAGTGTTACTGAAGGCTTCGAATTGGCCGAGGTAGGACGCGTGGTTCGTGCTAATGGTGTAGCGGCAGGCGTGACTCTATCCAATGACTACATGGCAATTGTCCCTAATATTCATGAAAATACTGAGTTTGGCCTGCGATATAACGATGGAGTGACGAAGCTGGAACTATCTGTATTTGAACAAAAAGCACCCTTTGGTAATTCCTATTCTCCGAATGAAGAAGGCCTACTGCAAATTTCTAGGTTGGAAACCCGAAGAAACGGCTACAATGTTAGTTTTAGTCGGCTGATTTCTGATTCTGTTAGTTTCGGTCTTAGCTACGCTCAGGCTGATGCGAAGACTGATGGAGATTCAAACGGTTCTTTTGAAACAGATTTGACCTCTGTTTCAGCGGGACCTCCGGATCAAGTGAAGCTTTATCTTAACTTTGCATTAAATGATTGGGATGGAAGAGTTTCAATGATTAAGTATTCCGACAAAGACTTTAAAAACACGATATATAAATTCGATGGTTATAAAATAGCGAATTTGAATTTTTCTAGAGAGTTTGGTAACGATAAGACTTTTGGTGTTGGGCTTTACAATTTATTCAATGAGGAATATATCGATTTGTACTCTCAAATCAGTAGAAATAATAACTGGTATGTTGCTGGCACCGGAAGAACTATTAGTATGTCATATAACCAGAGCTTCTAGACAGCAAAATTTATGGTAATGAAAGAGGCTGCTGATTTAACTTATCGATATCCAACAGACTGTTAGTACGCCTCCTTGGCCTACTGGTGTCTGAAATGCGTAGTGCCGCTTAAGGTATTTCCTGTAATTGACGTCCACGTAGGGTTGGACGGACTCGCGGTGCGTAATTCGCGTTAACTCGTCGATCAATGCTGATGCGGTCGTCAAAAAACCTGCACACGACAGTATCAACCCATGCCGTCTCAACGAACTGCCATGTCATTTCAAGAGTGTGCTCATCCCACCACTGACCATGGGCCACTACAACCATGGCTTTCGATTGATATTGATGATGTAGTTTATTTCCTGTTACGCTTGTACGACCTTCTATCCAATCTCTCATTCCGACATTCACATGGTGATCACCACGGTCGTCTGAAATTCGGAAATCCAGGTTATCGTCTGAGAACGTTAGTTGGATCTCGGATACATTGTCGTCATTGGGTTCAATTACGTAAGTTCGCCCTGATATTTGCTTAGCTAGAGGTGACTCTGTAAAACGTGGTTCAGGCAACAACCTCAGATTATCAGTCCTGCTCCGAAGCTCATTGTTCGCCATTACGTTTTGGCGTAGTGTTGAATAGAGAAATGCTGTGGGAAAGTGCTCCCAGACCAAATCAAGCAGTGTTTCGCCCTGAACGCCAGCTGTCAGTGTTAGAACAGCATCATGCTCTGGGAATACAATTGAGAACTGACCAAATGCTCCTTCTGCGAAATATGCGCTGCCAGAAACATTCTGCCACCAGTGATAACCATATTGCTCGCCCGGGACCTGTGTTCGAGTCGCCTGGTTGACCCAATTACGAGGGATAACCTGCTGCCCCTTCCACTCGCCCATCATCAAATGCAGAATACCCAGTTTGAGTGAATCAACCGTTGTCCAGCTCAGCCCGTTGCCGCCAGAATTGATTCCGTTCGGACTGGCGCCCCAAGTCAGGTCCGAAATTCCAAGAGGTTGAAATAAGCGTGGCTCCAAATAGTCCCGAAGCGACTCTCCTGTGGTCTTGGTAATGATAGCGGATAACATGAAACTTAGTGCACTGCTATACAGGAAATGTGTCCCGGGTTGATGGATGACTGGTATTTTAAAGAATTCTGCGACCCAGCTTGTCTTCACCTGTCTAAAAGTCGATCCAGAAACACTGATGTCGTGTCCTGATCGCATCGTCAAGAGATCCTTGATCGTCATAGATCCGAGTTTGCTACTGATGACTGCCGGCAATGCCTCATCAAAGAAAGACACAACCTTGTCATGCAATGAAAAGTACCCTTCATCAAGCGCTAGACCTACGCCGCATGCAGTAACGCTCTTGGTCAGAGAGTGCATCATATGTGGCCGGTGATATTGATAGGGCCAGCTCCAACCTTCTGCGACCACATAGCCACTGCGGTACAACATAAAGCTATGTAGGTCGAGCTTATTGGTAAACGCGCTATCAATGAAATTAAGAACAACACGTGGATCAACGCCAACTTCATCCGGCGAACGCCTCTCCAGACCATCATCAGATTGTGTTATCGTTTGGCTTGTTGAAGATGCAAACATCGCCGCAGGAACCAAAGAACTACCGGCTGCGCCTGTAATTACTCGAAATACTTGACGCCGTGACAGGCTATATTTTGATTTAGACGTGACCATAGCCGCGCTTGTTACGAAGAGTCCGCATTTTCTTTTACGTCGCAGTGAGTCGGTGCGGCCGAAGTCATTTATTTCAGGTGCTTATCCAGAAACTCGATAATACCATTCAAAGAGTCCGCTGCCTCAGGTGTATCAGCGTCACTAAAGTTGTGGCTGCCGGGTGCCCGCTCGTAGAGCTTATATTCATACTGCTTTTCATGTGCCTTTAGTGCCTCAACCAGTCGCTCGGCATGAACTTTGTGGTTGACAGTCTGATCGTAAGTCGTGGCGTGTATCAACAGTGGTGTTTCAATTTTCTCGACGTGCATTATCGGTGACACGTCAATGTATGCCTGTAAGTTATCGAAAGGCAGGCCATTAAATTGCGGCTCTTTGGCAATTTGCTCACGACGATACTCAGGTTTGTACGCCATATACATTAAAAAGTCAGCCAATCCCACAACATCCACAGCGGCATTGAATAGCTTGGGCTTTTGTTCTATTGCAAGCAGGGTCACCATGCCGCCACGGCTTCTACCAACGATGCCCAGGCGCTTAGAATCAACATAGGATTGCGAGGCAAACCATTCAGCTGCAGCAATCGTATCTCGGACGTCACCACTGCCATACTGCTGGTCGTCATAATGCGGCTTTCCATACCCACGGCTGCCACCATATTCTGGGAAAATGACAACATAGCCTTCCCGAACGAACCGTGTAATGTAACCAAAAAAATGCTCATCAAGTGAATAGTGAAAACCCCCATGGACGGTTACCACCGCAGGGTAGCGCTTGCCTTGTTTTAACTTTACGGGCTTAAACACCCAGGCTGGAACAAGGTCGTTGTTCACATTGGGAACCATGGCCCGCTCCATTTTGATCTCATCGCCGTAGCGCTGGATGAAGGAGAGAGTGACAACTTTTTGATTCACCTCATCGAGTTGATGAAGAATCTGGTCGAGTTTGACATTAGTGTCTTTCGATTCCAAATCAAGGTATACCTTGAGCTCATCCGCCCTTCGATCCACAGGCTCTTGGGCATGTACAGTGCACACCATCAATAGCACACTAATTACTCCAAACATTACATTTTTCATCTTCACTCCTTTGGTTTGTCAGAAACCATGCTACTCCTACTGAATATCAATTGGTTTTCAGTAGTACTCTAATTTACATAGGTTCAGCTCTCACTAATAGCCAACGAACTCGGCTCCGAATAGCACCACTCTTATGATAATTATACGCGGAGAGCCGCGCTAGACTATCCGTCAAAAGGTCCATATCAATCTTGTGGCTATCAGTATTTTGAAACGTCCTGTGTATTCCAGAAACTCTTTTGTGTGAGTCAAGCCGCCTTTGGCTGAATCTCTAGTTGCTCATAGTATGCCTTAATATCCTATGAAAGAGGCGGTGTAATTCTGATCTTTCATTAACTCTGTGGAAGCCAGTAGTAATAATTAACAATTAACCTCAATAATTACTCTGTCAATTCAGTGTTAGACAAGGCCACCCAATGAGAGTGCGTGGTTGCTGTTTTGGTACGAAGACTATGCTTTATTTTCTTGAAAGACTTGAACCTGACATCCTCCTTCGCGAGTTGCTCGCCAACTTTTTTGTTGACTTCTGGGCGTTGCGCATAGGCGAGTGGGCTCTTATATTCAATGATAAGTAAAGATTGCCAGGGTGCAGATGAGCCTGGGCGCGCAAAGAAACTGGTGTAGCGCATTAATCCTCCTAGTACTTTTCGTGCTTTCATCTCTGGCAATTGATAGCCTTCGATATATTCTTTGAATTGTCTCTGGTCTACCAAAACATCGTATTGCATGACCAGAAATACTGAATCAGATATCGAATGAGGCGAATGCCCGATATCTGCTAGCAAATCTACCTCGGTGATGAGAGTATCTTGCGGTAATACGGGTTGGGTAGCTTCTCTCCATTGCTGCAGTGAGTTTGAATCAAGAAAACTGAGTATGCCAAACAGTTGAAACTGCGCTTCCTCCCCAGGCTCACTTTCAAACAACTGTACTTCGTCAACCATTCCTGATTGCTGCCAACTTGCCAGTTGGTCACGTAATGTATCGCTATACTTTGTGCCCAGAGTGGTGCTGATCAATATAAACTCCTTAGTTGCATGCACGGTTGTTAAGGAGAGTAGGAGAACACCGCATATCATTAATATGACGAGTTTCATGTTAGTTTGGGTTCTGTGGTTACTTGACCTGTTCATAAGTATACTCTCAGTTATTATTTGAATGCGTGCGCAAAAGGTTCTCACTCAATTACCGGCGCTCTTACGCCACCGCACGCTGGAAGTTGTTGCTTCTTTCTTCTTGCCCAATTCTTCAGCGCCTTTAATTATGCTAAATATTTACACAAGAGGAAGCTGTTCGCTATCCGTCAATAGGTACATGTTGTATCCCGCAATATGATAATTTTACTATGATTCACAAATTTCACTCATTGGGGTAACGGAACTTACAATCAAGTGGTGGGACTAATCCAGACTCTCAGCTGTTCATGGCAAGCACTCAGACGAAAGACGGATGGACTAGAGCATTATTAAATTATACAAATAGTCAGTAGTATATGACGTGCGTCAGTAGTATATGACTGCGCTGATGATACGTGCCTCCGTTGGCTTGAGTCACTAATGGTTCGATGTTTTAGAGTAAGAACTTGATTAAACCTGTACGTCAATTTTTGAATCCTTTGGATGCAACGTACATCACATTTTATGGAAAAGAAAACATGAATAATTATAACAAAGTTTCTAACACTCGCGTTATTCGGCCCGTCTGGGACCGCACAACACGATGCTTTCATTGGATCAATGTGCTTTGCGTTTTTGTGTTATCAGCGATCGGTACAGCAATTCTGTATGAAGACAACCTTGGCTTCAGTAACGAAGGTATTATTTTGCTAAAAACCGTGCATGTGTACACCGGTTATGTGTTTACAATAAATCTGTTGTGGCGCCTAGGGTGGGCTTTTTTCGGCAATGTCCACGCTCGCTGGAAAGCCATCCTGCCCTTTAGATCCGGTTATATTTTGGAGTTATGCACATACGTGAAGGACTTCAGGTCAGGCACACCACCAACTTATCTTGGTCATAATCCTCTAGCTCGGCTGATGGTGACTCTACTGTTGATGCTAATGCTGATGCAAGCCAGCAGCGGTTTAATATTGGCCGGAACCGATCTCTACAAGCCACCATTTGGCGGTGCCATAGCTAAATGGGTAACCAATGGGGATGCTGAAAGGTTGGCTCAATTGAAGCCTGGCTCAAAAGACTTTGTAGACCTTGTTGCTTATAAAGAAATGCGTACTTTCCGCAAACCAGTCAAAAAAACCCACGAGATTGGATTCTACCTTCTTCTGATCGCCATTCTAATTCATATAGTCGGTGTCATTATCACCGAAATTCAATTGAAACAAGGTCTCATTTCCGGAATGTTTACTGGGCATAAAGTCCTTCCCGAGTCACCTAAGAATAAAGATTGATACTCATAAGGCAACTGTCACAAATAGTTTCAAAGGACAGTAACTCAACATGTTGAAAGCCCTGTTAGTTACCCTTTTTTGAGCGCGCCTATCAGGCCTGATTGTCTACTCTATTTTGGGATAAATCTTTTCTTCTTGCTGCCTAGATTCCATTGATTGCATAAAGTCTTCGATAAAATAGGCCGCCAAATCAGCCCTGCCATCAAGCCCAGCTTTTTTGTAAACTGCTTGCGCCTGTTGTCGCACAGTTCTCTCGCTAGTGCCTCTGGCGCTGGCAATTTCCTTCAAGCGTAATCCTTTTAACGTCAGCAATGCAATATCGCGCTCCGCAGAAGAAAGTCCCCAGTTGTCAAATTCTTGCTGACTCTGGACATAAATGCCTGCCAGAACTTTCTCAAGCTCCTCCTCACGTATGTTGGCTTCACCAATTGCCGACTCTAAGGCATGTTGCAAGCCCTCTTCTTTATAACGAGATCGAGAGCGCTGAAAATAGATAATAACAACGAGCAGAAGCGATAACAGTCCAAGCGCCAAGGCCCAGGCGTAACGACGAAACAGCACTCCACCAATAATCTCGGCATCTAATTCATCTACCTCCTGATCAGCAGAAATACGTGCTGCAGCCTGATTCTGTTCGTTTCTAACAAACTCAACAAATTTAGCACCAGGCAGATAGGAATCCTGCCAATGGTTCTTATGCAGTAGCTCTTGCCACTCAGCACTCTGGACCATGCGTTTAATAACCCCCATCAAAAGAGCAAGTTGCCTATCATCAATTCCTGGCGGTGCAAAAATACCTCGCCAGTTGAGTCGTTTTATCTTTATTCCAAGTTCATCAAGGCTCGGTACATCAATGTTTAACAGGCCTCCTTTGGTCACTACGGTAAGAATGCGTAGATCCCCTTTGTTGACAAGATTTTCAAATTCACTGTATCCGCTTATCCCTGCCGTAAACTGACCAAGGGCAAGTGCTGAGCCAACTTCACCACCACCAGGCAGTGGCGTGTAATGCAAACTGGACGGGGCCACTCCAATTTCTTTGGCCACTTCCAGGAGCATCATTTCATCAACACCACCCTTCGACCCCCCAACCCAGCTGATTGACTCCGGTTTTGAGAGCAGCGCTTCGATTAAGCCATCAGCTGATTTTATCTTCGAGGACGCAGGCACTGCAATAACCGCGTTATCAAGGGTTAGTCTTGCCAAGGGGGTCGTGTTGAGAAGTGATATTGCTGAATGATTTGGTGCGACCGCACCGATCGTGAACATGCCGCCGACCATTAAAGCGTTACCCTCGCCATTCCTAGACCCAACAAACTGCGCCAAACCTATCAAACCACCTGCTCCCGGGCTGTATTTGATTTTTACTGATTCAGCACCGCCCGTCAGTAGTAGCACATCAGACATGGCTTTGGCTGTTAAATCCCAGCCACCACCTCGTTCCGCCGGAACAAGAATTGTGATTTCTCGGAACGCTGGATCGGCTAATAAAGGCTCAACCCAGGACAACAACAAGAAAACAACTAAGAAAGCCTGGCAAACTCTGGCACCTCGTTTTATTAAAAACCCTTTCATTTATGTAGTATAGATGACTATACTAAATAAATTACAGTAGTTAACCAACGAGTCTAAATACATTAGATCGTTGTATATCATTGTCAATATCGACGCCGCATTGTTGTAATGACAAGACTACTGATACAACCATCTGTGAACCGTTCTTTTACACCCTAAAACATTGGGAATGACTCCGGCACAAGGTCCCGTAAATAATCTGCAACACCAGATCAGTATGGGGGTCAAATCTTTCAGTCATTTGTTGGGTTAATAGCAACCAGGTTTTAGGCGGGTGTCTTCTTTTTCAAAATGCGCACACATAATTGCCAGATAATCGGGCCCAGTAAAAACATCCCTGCCATTATCCACAGCGTGATGGAAATTGGACTGGCGAACAAAATGTCTGTATCTCCATTGGAAATGGACAGGGCGCGACGTAGATTCTGTTCCATTAAATCAGCCAGAACAAAACCAAGAATGATCGGTGCAGTAGGAAAATCTAGCTTGCGCAGGATATAGCCAAAAACTCCCAACACAACCATAAGCACTAGATCAAAAGTGCCACTGTGAACTCCGTAAACACCAATAAAACTGATGGCCGCAATCATAGGCACCATAACCCAGTTGGGAATAGACAGTAACCTTGTAAAAATTACTATCAGGGGGATATTCATAAAAACCAACAGGACATTGGCAATAAACAATGATGCGATTAAACCCCAAACAATGTCTGGTTGATTTTCGAACAGCAAGGGTCCTGGCGTAATATTGTAAAGCGTCAAGGCGCCCATCATCACTGCCGTTGTAGCGCTACCAGGCACACCCAAGGTCAACATTGGAATAAAAGATCCCACTGCCGAGGCATTATTGGCGGCTTCTGGTGCGGCAATGCCACGCACGTCACCCTGACCAAAAGTTCCATCTTTGTCATGGAGGCGTTTCTCGCTCATATACGCCATGGCGCTAGCAACTGTGGCTCCAATACCAGGCAAAATGCCAATACCAAATCCCATCAGTCCTGATCGAATCATGGTGAGAAAAGAACTAGAAAACTCTTTAATATTAAATAGCAGTCGGCCAGAGATTTTCACCACCTCATTTCCAGCGTGAGTTCGCTCCAGTAAAACCAGAATCTCGCTGACCGCAAAAAAGCCGATGACCACGACAATAAACGGTATGCCGTCGCTCAAATACACACTCCCAAAGGTCAAACGATAAACACCAGTTCCTGAATCAATACCGACCATCGCCAAGGAACAGCCGATAAGACAGCCTAACAATGCTTTGGCTGGCTTGCCACCAAGCATGCTGCCCATAGTAGCAATGGCGAAAACCATTAACGCAAAGTATTCAGCCGGACCAAAGTTCAAGGCCCACTTGGCCAGTAGGGGGGCAAACAAAACCACGCCTATTGTGGCAATAATGGTTCCGACGAATGATGAAACCGCTGAAATCGACAAGGCAATACCTGCCTTACCCTTTTTTGCCATTGGATAACCATCTACCGTCGACATAACAGCACCGGCATCGCCTGGTACATTCAGCAAGATCGCAGAGATGCGGCCTCCGTATTCACAACCCATATAGACAGAGGCCAACAAAATCAACGCTGATTCTGGTGGCAATTGCATGGCAAAGGCCAGTGGCAGAAAAATAGCCACCCCGTTGATCGGCCCAAGTCCAGGCAACATGCCAAGTGTCGTGCCAGTAAAACAACCAAAAGTTGCCAGCAACAGATTGACTGGCTGCAGGGCTATCAGAAACCCCTGACCTAAATGAGAAAAACTATCCATATTGCATCAGCCCCAGAGGCAAGCTTACCCCTAAAAGACGATCAAAAAACAGGTACCCAAACACACCGGCCACCAACCCAGCAATCAACCCATTGACCCAGCGACCGCCAAAAATTCTGGAAACAATAAGTATCATTACCGTAGTAGACAAGGGAAAACCTAATATCTCAAACATTGACGAGTATCCAAGCAATACACCGATCAATATGGCGCCCTTTCCCAACAATGGTGGTTTGGGCCAATGGATATTGTGGGCTGGATTGATGATCAATACAAAACAACACAACGCCATAAGCCCAGCCAATAGTAGCGGAAAGGCCTTGGCACCAACCGGCTCATACGTAAACGGAATGTATAAATTCCACATCTGAAAGATGATGAGCGCACATACGCCCAGCCATATTATGGAAAAGATACGATCACTCATCCCACCAAACCCCTTATGCTTCTTACCATGTTAGTAATATCAGGAAAGTCAGTTATTAATTCACATCTTGGATCAGACCGAATTCCGCAGCTAGCCTGCGGTAACGGGCCATGCGAACATTAATCTCAGCATCAAGTTCAGATCCAGTCTTTGCATAAGGGAACATACCAAACTGTTGACGCAACTCGTCAAAGCGGGGATCAGCCATCATTGTATCAAAGCTTTCTACCCACCATTGATAATCGGCGTCACTGACCTCGGGGCCTACATAAAAACCACGCATAATCGGCCAGCTGATATTATAGCCCTGCTCCTTGGCAGTTGGTATCTGACTGAACGGGGCTGACAAACGCTTGTCAGCCATAACCGCCAGAACCCGTAATTTTTCACCTTCAAGCATACCTTGAACCTCGGAAATATCGCCCGAGTAAACCTGGATATGCCCGCCAAGTAGGGCCGTCTGTGCTTCACCGCCCCCCTCGAAGGGCACATATCGCATTGCCCGGTAATCGATACCAGCCTCGCGGGCAATCAGCGCAGTCTTCATCCAGTCTTGGCTACCCACGGTACCACCAGCACCAAAGACAACTACCGTCGGTTCCACCAATAGCGCATCAATTAATTCGCCAAGATTGTTGTATGGCGAGTCGGTACGTACTGCCAACATTCCATAATCCATACCCTCGGCAGCCACCCAACGTACATTGTCCTCGTTATATCGCCCGAATTTACCCTGGGCAAGGTTCAGCAATGATCCGCCTGAAAAAGCAACAATCAAGTTGTCGTCTTTCGCTCGCTTGGTAACAATAGTGTTGTAAGCAACGGCACCTATGCCTCCCGGCTTGTAGGTCACACGCATTGGCTTGGATAACAACCCCGACTCAATAAAACCTTTTTGCGCCAGTTTGCAGGTCAAATCAAAACCGCCGCCAGGTTTGGTCGGTGCAATACATTCAGGCCGACTTGGACCAGTATTTACGACATTGACCCCATCTTTGGTGTCGCAACCAGCAAGTATGGCAAATATTATTACAGTGCTTAGAATACGATTAAACATATTGTTTTACTTTTAGAATCAATTGTATGCAGTAAAAAGAGTCAAATACCATCCGCCAAGTGCACTAAATCTCACAACACTATTAAAAAAATGATAAAGAGAAAAAATTATGGCAAATAAAAATACAGAAAAAGGCTTAGGTTCAAAAGGACTTAGAGCTTATTCACCTGGAGCAGAGGTTAAGTATATTGGTATTAGAGCTGGTTCATCTAAAACTTTCTATTTGAATGAGGTACTTGACCAAATGCTACTTATGGCACTTCAGAAAGAATACAGGAATGAACAAGAGTTAGAAGCACTGCTTAAGTTATCCGGGCATATTAATGCCTTGAGATTATCCTTTAAATTAACGGCTACTAAAGAAGATATGGCGCGGTACTATATGATGGCTCAGAAGAATCGGTATGATAAAAAATTTGGGCTTAGTAAACCTGATGCTGCGGCAAGATTTTTGACGGGCAAGCAACCGAGAGCAGTATCAAGAATTCGACCAGGTGAATTTAAAGCTAAGCCTGATACGCCTTATTATCCACGACCAGGTTCCAGTAGGGGTAAAGTTAAGGTAATTATGAGCGGAGCAGTCAATACCGTTAGAACATTCGATAAATTTATAAGAGCATTGTTCAGCCTACAACCTGGCAAGGGTCGTAAGGCACATATGCCAAGCCTGGAACGCACTATTACCAAGACATTTGATGTGTAGTGTACGCTGACGTAATTCGCTAACTAATATTATTTTCCATATTTGAGACTATTCGTTCCGTGAGAGAAATAATTCTCCACACAACAAATAAGAGGAACCAAATTATGGAACTTATAACATTAAATCCAAATACCTATAAAAAGGTAAGAGGTAAAGTAAGAACAAAGGCCGAGCTGATTACTGAGATACAGGGTAGAACTGATGGCACTGGCGAAAAGAAAGAAACCCAACCATTTACTAAAGTTGTTGACGAGATTACTGGTGAAGAACAATGGGTTTATGAAATTCGCTATGGCAATCAAATCATAAAATCCTTTTTAGTACAGCCAAATAATCTTGATGATGAAGGTAATCTTGATCTGACAGATGACCAGATAGCAGAATATAGAAGAGCAGTAAAAGCTGAGATACCTAAATATGCTCAACAAATCTGGAAACAGAAGATGGCTTTTGCTGAACGAAATAGAAAGAATGCTCGGGGCAAGAATAAAACATCGCCAGTAGTATCGACAGAAGGTGTCTGATCTGATGGCCAGACGAGCTTTTGACTATTATTCCACGCCAGAATGGTGCTACAAAGAATTACCGATTCAATGGGAATTATTTGAATCTGCTCACGAGCCCTGTTCTGGTGATGGTCGAATCGTTAGATTTCTCGAATCAAAAGGAATTAATACAACCTCATCTGAAATCAGAGAGGGGAGGAATTATTTAGATTGGACTGGTTATACAGATTTAATATTAAGCAATCCTCCCTATAATCAAGCAAAAGAGTTTATAGAGCACTCCTTAGTACGAGCACACACGGTAATTATGTTGCTAAGGCTTGGTTTTTTATCTTCTCAGAAACGCTATCCATTTAATACTATTAACCCAATTACAGGGTTATACACTCTGTCACGTAGA
>MDTC01059089.1_pt1 | contig 18119 bp, 15 predicted proteins | sample 811181 | NCBI WGS metagenome assembly MDTC01 (sample SAMN05326644, study PRJNA326480) | marine metagenome | isolation source: seawater | place: Pacific Ocean: North | collected 2011
AACTCACCGAAAAGTGGAATGCTTGGTCAAAGAAGACCGGCGTGGTCCCGAAGTGATTCAGTTGGTGAGCCACTCGATTGAGTTAATGGGGCGACAAGCTTGGGATGAGCGTATGATGCAAAGTTAGCTGTCTGATTTTTTAAAGTCCTTCGGTGATCAAACTTGAATGATAGCGGTGACTGTGTTGTGTCCACGTAACCAGAGAGTGACACCACCCTTTCGCATTGTATTTTGTCTATTGCGTCATTTCGGGTGTGGGCTAAGCGTTCATAGAATCCGTCTTTGCGCAGAGAAGGGGGCATTTTCGGGTTAATTGACGTTCTTGCTGCCCGTGTTTCTTTGGGTAGTATGTTTCTGTCTTAATCGGTATCGAAATTCTCTTTTCAAATTTCTCATGAACAATAATCACCTCGTTATTTTGACTTTTTTCACGTTCTTGGGGTTACCGAGTTTGGTTGCCCAGAATAGTAACCAGAGAGAGAAGGGCTATGCTCCCCTCGAAGATTCTTCGGGCGTGTTTCGAACTCCCAAAGCCGATGTTACTTCATGTGCGGAGGTGGGCCCTAGGAGCGGTCCGTCCCCTTCACCTGAGGTTGAGGATAAAAGTGTGGATCTGTTCGCTTCGGGTGACTTTTCGGCGTGGACCGATGTGGACGGTTCGCCCGTGAGTGCGGGTTGGGTTTTTGAGAATGGCATTCTGTCTCGCCCCGGCGCTACGGGTGACATTATCACGAGGGATTCCTACAAGGATTTTGAACTAACATTCGAGTGGAAGATTTCCGATGCCGGAAACAGTGGTGTTAAGTATCGAACTCGTGAACGCCTCGGGCTCGAATATCAGGTGCTTGACGATGAAAAGCATCCGGACGGCAAGAAGCCCAATCATCGTGCTGCATCGCTTTATGAACTGGTCGCTGCACCGGATGATAAGCCGATCAAGCCGGTAGGTGAGTGGAATACCTCAAAAATTCGTGCCAAAGGGAACTTTATTGAGCACTGGCTTAACGGAGAAAAAGTGGTGAGTATCGAGTGGGGTAGTGGCGATTGGTATGAGCGTTTTGAGGCGAGTAAGTATAGGAAGAATGAAGGCTTCGGAAGCTGGGATGGGCCAATTCTGCTGCAAGACCACAAAGATCCCGTCTGGTATCGCAACCTCAAGGTTCGTCGCCTTTAGTAGAATTATAAAAGCGAATAATGAAGACCGCTAGCCTGACCCTCTCCATCAGCTTTCTGATATCCTGTGTAGCGTTTGCCAACTGGCCACAGTTTCGCGGGGATAATGCGCAGGGGATTTCTCTTGAGGCTGTTCCTGTCGAGTGGAGCGAATCAGAGAATATGGTCTGGAAAGTCGACCTTGAAGGTGAGGGGAGCTCGTCTCCCATCATCTCTGGTGGCGCGGTTTTTGTCACCAGCTACAGTGGCAGCGGTGAAAATCTGATGCGCCATCTCCAACGCATTGATCTCTACAGCGGCGATGTGGTCTGGACTCGAGATATTCCCAATGACTTTCCGATTGATCCTGCCCGCGGTTACATCACAGAACACGGATGGGCTAGTAATACCCCAGTGACGGACGGCGAAGCGATTTTTGGCTATTTTGGAAAAGCGGGAGTTTACGCGTTCGACTACGACGGTAATCAGCTGTGGAAAGCGCGCACCGGAGGGATGTCTTCCGCAAAAGTATGGGGATCTGCCTCCAGCCCTATCCTCTACGATGACCTCGTTATTGTGCCGGCGGGCGAGGAAACTAATTCTTTTATAGCTCTCAGCAAAGCGGACGGCAGTGAGAGGTGGCGGGCCAAGCATCCTAGTCTGGGGCAGACTTACGGTACTCCGATTCTAGCCAAGGTAGGTGGCTCTAGAACGGATCTCATTTATGCCGCAACCGGTAACTTCCGCGCCTACGATCCGGCGACGGGAGAACTTCGGTGGTTCGCTAATTACAATCTTCCTGGGAACATGTCGAATACGACGCATCTCAGTGGTGATATTTTGACTGTGTCAGGAGGTTTTCCCAGAACGGCCCGCGTTGCTATCAAGGCGGGAGGAGAAGGAGATCGTTCCAATCAAATTCTTTACGATACTCAGAAGCCTGCCACTTACATGACCGCTCCGGTGGAAGTCGATGGGATCATGTATTGGATTGCTGATAGTGGAATTACCTTTGCTGCTAAGCCGGGAGAAGCGGAAGAACTTTGGGCAGAGCGGTTGCCCGGTCTGGAAGGAGCAGGAGGACGGGGTAAGCCATTTTACGCGTCACCGGTGGTGGCCGGCGGGAAGATCTACGCGGTGAGCCGAGCTAACGGCACGTTTGTGATCGAGCCGTCGCCGGATAGATTGAACGTTCTATCCCAAAACAAGATCGCAGGAGACAGCACACTCTTTAACGGAACCGCTGCAGTCGCTGATGGGAAGTTGCTGATTCGTTCGCAGCAGGCTCTCTATTGCATTGGGGAGTGATTTTTCGTTCGTCATTGCAGCTGGGCGCGCCATAGTTTGCCATGGAATTCATCACTGCTACTGAAGCTCCGGCCGCGATTGGCCCCTACTCTCACGCCGTTGTTCGAAACGGGCTGGCTTATTGTTCGGGCGCGTTGCCGCTCGATCCGGCCTCTATGGCTCTGGTCGATGGAATCGAGGCCCAGTCTAAGCAGGTAATCAAGAACATGGCTGCCGTGTTGGAGGCCGCTGGATCCAGCCTCGATAAGGTCGTCAAGACAACTATCTTCCTTTCTGATATGGGAGACTTTCCTGTTGTGAACGGGGTCTACGCTACGGCATTTGGCGAGCACAAACCAGCACGTTCAACTGTCCAGGTAGCAGCACTTCCTCTTGGCGCTTTGATCGAGATCGAGTGCCTTGCTGAGGTAGAGTAAACGCTTTTATTGAGCCAGCTCATTAGCGCGACTCTTGCTCTTTTCGCTTAGATTAGAGATTGAAAATGTGGCTGATTTTCCGTTCGTCAGCTTCAGCGTGATGTCAGTCTCATTGCTGGCCACGTAGGTGGCCTGAATAGACCGGCCCTTGTTGTTAGTCCAGGTTTCTAAGGCATAAATTTTCTTGATCTTCGCTTCGGCCATTTCCCCGCGTATCAAGGCGAGACTGGCCATGGTTTCGTTGAAGCCATTGACGTCTTTCATGCTGAAGTATGGCACCATGCTGACCAGCTGCTCCGTGGAAGAGTCTGTAACCGCCACCACAGGAATGGGCCCCTGAGCCTCTTTGCTGTAGATCGCATCCTGAACTGCCTGGGGCGATTTGTGGAGATTCATTCCCGTGATGAGAATGATTTCGGTGTCTTCTTTGAGCTTCTCGATCGCTACCGAACTGGCAGCATTGGCAGGACCTCAGGTCGAGTCTGGGTCCATCAAGAGAAACGTGATTCCCTTGTTGGAAGTGGCGGCTACCTCCATCACTTCGCTGAGGTCTTCGAGTTCCTTCACGAATTCGGGGACATCGTACTTGTCGGCCCCTTGGAGAAAAAAAATGGAATTCACGGCAAAAACTCCCGCGAGAAGGATCCCTAGCTTCATATGGGAAAGTAAACCAGAGCTTCCGAAAATAGGAAAGCTTCTTCTAGCCACGATGGAGGGGGGCGCTGAATGGCCCTCAAGGAGCCAAGATCACTTTCATCCAAGCTCGAACCCGGTCACGATATTTGCTGTTACGATGCATCCATAGATCGGTGTGGCTGTGGACGACGGGACCATCTGGGATGTCGAAGACCTTGGTAACGGGCACATCGAGGAAAGAGAAGTCAGCCAGATCGAGATGGTCCTTGAGAAAGGCGTCACGAATCCCAGTGCCACGTTGCCCGGAAACAAGAACGGAGCGGCCTTTCAGTCTCGCCAGTCGTTTGAGCGCGAACTCGCGTTCGCTCTCGGGGTAATTCCAGGTTTTGGCGCCATCAAAGTGGTCGTGTGTGAACATTCCTGCCCATAATACGGCGATTTCATCGTCGGCCAGGCCAATGTAGCTGGAGCCGATGGCACCCCGTGAGAACCCGCAAACAATAACTTTGTCAGGATTGCCTCCGAATTGATCACAGATGCGGGGTAGGTTGATCTTGCAGTAATTGACCGTGGCTTTCCTATCTCCCCACCACTTCACAGCATTTTCGGTTTTTCCCTGCTGCACGTAGGGCATGACCACCCAAATGAAGTCTTTGCCTCCGCTCATGCCGAACCCGAGGTTGGCATCTTTGACTTTACCGCTCCCCTTGCCGGGAGGAAATTCGTTGCCGGTATACTCGACAATAACGGGATAGCTTCCACTGGGTTTCCAACCGGAGGGAAGGTAAAGTGAATGATAAACTTTCGTGCCCTGATATTCAGGAGCAACTTGGCGAACCCGCTTGCCGGCAGCAGGCGCATCGTCTGTCATGACCGGCGTGACGAGATCTTCTGACCATGTTGGTTTGGCTGCGAAGATGAAAAGAAGCACTAGCCACCTCATACAATAGGATTTTTGAAGACGTGAGCCTTTTCCATTCCCCTGATACCTAAGCACCAAATGAAGTTGAGCTTTCCCGAGGTCTTGAGCGGAAGCCGAGCAAGGCTCAGCAGAATAGCGAATGACAGGTGGCGCATGGAGGAGTGGTGAGAAAGGGTAACATAAGAGTGGTAAGAAAACTTAGCTGACGCTGCAAATACGACGTCCAGCCTACGAAGATTCCTTCGGGTTATTTTATGAAGTAATACAGAGAAAAATCATTCCACAGGAGTCGTGTGAATATCCCTAGCGCATTCGAGCATGCGAAAATGTGACAATTTATGGCTGCATCGATAATTATTTAAGTTATTTTAACTAAGTTATCACATTTACCCACTCGTTTTGAATCCGACATGATTAACCGCCAGTCGCCACTGTTTACGCTGGTTTTTGCCTGCCTGATTCTTTCTTTCTCGTTACTGCCTGTCCAGACGCGGGCGACGATTGACAGTCGTTTAGAGTCCGAAATCGAGAGATACATCAAGGGACTGAGGTCCCGTGGGGCGATTGGAAGAAACGAGCGCACAGCTTGGGTGGTTTACGATTTTACGAGAGGGGAGAAGTTGGTCAGCATCAATGAAAACGCCTCGTTACAGGCAGCAAGCATGATTAAGCCCTACCTCGCGTTGGCTTTTTTTCATCAGGTTGAGGCTGGGAAGATCATCTACGGTTCCAAAAGTCGCCGTCACATGGAACTGATGATCCAGAAGAGCAACAACGAGTCGACGAACTGGGTGATGCGCCAAACCGGAGGGCCGGCTGCTACCGAGGCTCTTCTCAAGCGCCATTACCCATCTCTATGCCGGCAGATCGGACTGGTTGAATATATTCCCAGCAACGGACGGACTTATCGTAATCTTGGTTCTGCGGCTGATTACGCCCGCTTTCTTGATGCGCTCTGGAAGAGACAACTACCGAACTCGAATGAGATCCTCCGTATTATGGCTCTGCCAGGCATTGATCGGCTTTATCATGATGCTAACCGAGTTCCGCGGGGCACCCGCGTTTACAATAAGACCGGTAGCACGGCGATGTGCTGTGGTGACATGGGCATCCTTGTGGCGCGGGGTCGTAATGGTGAGTCATACCCCTACATGATTATTGGGATCATTGAGAGTAGATCCCGCAGCAGATCCTACGGCTCGTGGATTTCTCACCGAGCGGATGTTATTCGAGAAGTGTCGAATCTGACCTACCTCGATATGAAGAAGCGCTACCCGTTATAGGGTAGATTTTTACTTAACGTTAACCCACAGGGGCGACGTCCAGCCCATGTTACCGTCTATTTGTTCGACACGAAGGTAGTAACGGTATTTTCCGGGCTTTGGTTTTTCGTCCTTGAATGATATCGAAAAGTCAAATTCTTGAGGACTCGGTTCCCATACTTCGTAATTCTGCTCGTTTCGAATCAAGGTGACCTTCCTGATTGGGGCGGTGCCGTGAATTTTGATTTTGATTGAAGGGGCTTCCGACGTGTCAAACTCTTCACCCATGAGGTGACCGTTGCAGGAGAACTCCATAAAGATCTTGTCAGTCGCAGCCGCGGTGCGCCGTGCATCTATTGCATCGAAGATTTCCTTTCGATTGAGTTCTTTCACGTAAACGCCCCCGTAAGAGATGTTATTGGAGCGGTGATCAGAACTCGCAAAAGCACCGAGTCGGTGCTCAAGCCCTAGGGCAACCTGCCATGTCCCGTTGGCGGAATTACCCTTGAAGCTGGAAACCTTGGGTCCACCCACGACAATGGGAGGTTGAGGGGCTCCATTGCCTTCGCTGCTTTCTCGTGATCCTTGAAAGACTTCGAGAACATTTTCAAATTCCCGGTCAAGCCGCTCGTATTTGTTCCAATCAGTACCCATAGGGCCTGCGGAAGTGTGCTCGACTGTCATCGCGCGCTGGCCATGCGCTCGGAGAAGGTCCCAAAGTTGCCAAGGTGGAATGTCACCGAGAATATCACCATCAGGTGGTGGCAATGGCAGGGCGCCTTCCGTGAATTGTTCGTAGTTGCGACGCTTGATGTAAATCAGCGGCCCGCCTCGCTCAAGGAAGAGCACATTACGGTGGCCATAAGGATATTTTTGCTCTCTCTCATAAGCATAGAGCGAGACGAAGCTACCTGAGTTGTGAAAGAGGTCTGCCTGTTTCTGGGTCTGCCACCACTCGTATTCAGTGTAGCGTTTACCGACTTCGGTATGATCCGAGGTGCCAAGAAAATCGAGCCCGCCAGCTTCAATTGCGTAACGGTAGTGTTCTGTGATGCAACCGTCATCTGTCGTCCGGCAATTGGAGAAATCGGTGTGCCGGTGGAAGTCGCCCCAGACAAGATGATAGGTCTCATCATTGATTTCCCAAGTGTGCTTATCACCTCGGTCACGCTCCGCGGTGTCGTTGTATGGTTCAAGAAGGCTGGGGGCCTCTTGAAGGAGGCTGAAGGGCATCGGCCCAACGGATTCGCGCTGGTTGGCTGGATCAATCTTCGCGAGAAAGATACCGCAATCGGCCGCTTGTTTGCCTTTTCTCAAGTCGCTGGCGTAGGCGACGATAAGAGTGCCGTCGGTCGGGCTAAGCGAGACCGGGCTGCGGCGATCAAGACAGTAGGCACTTTTGCCGAGGGTCTCCGGCTTGGTCCAGTCCCCGGTGTCTGGGTCGAGTCGTGAGTAGGCAACTTGCCAGTTGCCGGGGCCATTGAAGAGGCTGTAGCGAAAGAAGACCCATGGATGACCCTCTCCATCGACGATGACTTCCGGGACATCGATTGCTCCAGTAGTCACGCTTTGCGGATCCGCGACGAGATCGGGGAGTAGGGCAGTCACATCGGCGACCTTTTCGATTTCATCAGTTTCAAGATCGACTTTGATGACCTTGAGTTGGCGATCGTGGTGGAGCCCGCCCCCTTTCTTGCGCCATTCCGAGCCGAGGTCTTTGCCCCAACGTTCCACTCCGTCTTCGTAAGCAACCCAGAGTGTTTTCCCGTCTCGAGAAGCGGCCGCTTCGCCGCGTGCTTCGTAGCGTCCGGTCTGGGCCAGAGCAATCGGATCGGAGACCGAACCCTCGGGAGCTACCTTGATGAGATAAAGATCAAAGTCTTCAGCTCGGTAACTGTCGAACACGATGAGTGCTTCTTCGCCGGCACCGAAGGCCAGTCGAGGTTCCCAGTCGCCGCCTTTATCGCCATTTGTAACGGTAATGGCGTCTGACCACTTGACCGGGCTTCCTTCTCCGTGTTTTGCCATCACGCTGGCGACTCTGTTTTCGAAGTGCTGCCAGGTGACCCAAACTTTTCCGTGGCGATCAGTTCCGACATCTGGAAAGATGTCGTTGCCCGGACTGCTAGTGAGTCGAACCGGTCTTCCCAAGGCGGCTTTGCCGTGTCGTCCGATCACCCGAGCCCAGAGATCCCACTGCCCATTCTCTTGGAGTTGGGACCAGACGCAGAGATGCCTGCCTCCGAGTAGCGGTGTGAGACAGGGCTGGGTGATGTTGGTGACGCCTTCTGCTGAGATCGGGCCTAGTGGCTTGAGTTTACCATTTACGAGGTCCGCAATCTTGAGCGAGTCGACTCCTCCTGAGTGATCAATGAAGACGACGATCGGTTTCCCTTCATCGTTGATGCACATCGCCGGAAAGTCCTCGTGGATGCCTGGCTGATTCAACTCGGTGAACGGTGCCGTGACGGTGATGTGAGGAGTGTTCTTTTTCTTGTTATTTTTCGGCCCGACTTTTTCCGCCCTCTCCTCTTTTTGAGCAGAGGTGTCCTGAAGTGCGGTAACAGCGAGAACTCCGACTACTGGAATGACGAGGAACCAGGTAGGGGAGAGACGTTTTAAAATCATACTATCAATTAAAAATTAGGACGGGACTGGGTGAGCCTGCTGTCATCAGAATGAGGAATAGAGTTCGGTCGAGCGTTCTGCAAATCAGCCGTAGTTTGACAGATGCACCGAAAGGGTCAATTTGCTAAGGGATACGTGATGCCTGTGATATTTCGCTGGCAGGCTTATGTCGCTGCTATCGGTGATGTCTTGACCGAAACAGTGTCCTAGCTGCATTGTATCTGAATTCTTCACCTCCAGAAACTTACCATAGACTCTTGCCATGAGAATCCACTTACACTCGATCCCCGAACGATTATCCTCGTTAATCCCGTTGGTTATTGGTTTGGCACTAGGGTTAGTCGCTGGAGTTCCCCCAGTAGAGGCCAAGCCCCTGAAAGTCTATATCTTGGCCGGTCAGTCCAATATGCAGGGACACGCTAGGACCACAACCATGGAGCATCTTGGAATGGATCCGGAAACAGCCCCGTTGCTGGCTCAAATGCAGGATGAAGACGGAAATCCTGTTGTCTGCGATGATGTCTGGATTTCATATCTTTCTAACAATGGCGTCAAAGAAGGAAAGCTCACAGCAGGATTTGGTGCCGATGACAGCAAGATAGGGCCGGAGTTCACGTTTGGACTGGCCATGTCAAAGTATCTCGAGGAGCCGATTCTTATTATCAAGACAGCTTGGGGTGGCAAGAGTTTGCACACCGATTTCCGTTCGCCGAGTTCAGGGCCCTACGAGTTCAGCGATTCCCAGTTGAAGCGATTCACTCAGCAGGCGAAGGACCTTGAGCAGATCAAATCTGAAAAGGCAGAGGCAACGGGTCAGTATTACCGTCTCATGCTTGAGCATGCCAAGAAAGTGCTCAGTGACATTGGTGCAGTTTACCCAGGCTATAATGAGGGCGATGGTTATGAGCTTGCCGGTTTCGTCTGGTTTCAGGGCTGGAATGACTTGGTCGACAGTGGCACTTATCCCGCGCGCGACCAACCGGGAGGATACGATGCTTATAGCGTTGCGATGGCTAACTTCATTCGTGATGTCAGGAATGATCTTGAGGCTCCGGCGTTACCTTTTGTGATTGGTGTTCTTGGGGTGGGTGGTCCTGTTTCTGAATATGGACCGGAAAAGCAGCGCTATGCAGGTAGTCACCAGTCTTATCGAGATGCGATGGCGGCGCCGGCAGCGCTACCTGAATTCGAGGGAAATGTGTTTGCGGTCCTTACCGAAAATTATTGGGACCCCGAGTTGACTGCCCTAACTAATCGGGATGGAAAGGTTAAGCAGGCAGCAAAAGCTGTCCAGACAGAGAAGGGTTTGAAGGGTTCTAAAGCCCAGGCAGTTCTCGATGAATTGCGCGCCGCAGAATTTTCCAAGGAAGAACTCAAAATCATGACGGTCGGCATTTCTAATCAGGCCTATCATTACTTGGGTTCAGGAAAAATTCTCGGGCGTATAGGGCAGGGTTTTGCCGAAGCCTTGATGGGAGAGAAACAGGCCGCTCGACCTAGTGGCTTTGCCGACACATTGGCTTCAGCTTCAGTCACGACAGGTGATTTGCGAGCTTGGACACAGGCCTCGACAGGCAAGCAGTTGCAGGGTGAGCTCATTAAAGTCAGTGGTGAGGAAGCGAATACCAAAATCACCATCCGTTCAGAAGAGAAGCTCATTGAAATTCCACTGGCGATGCTGGTAGAGGCCGATCAGACTTTCGTAAAGTCATGGAAGGGTGCGGCGGGAACTGCCGTTACTCAGGCGGCGGCTTTGGCCGGTGAGGTAGCCTTGGCTCCGGTCCCTGACGGCATTCCGGATTTCACTCAGGGAGTTCTGCCGCCGCGTGACGCTAACCACGACTGGAACCTTGGGCCGACCGGGGCACGCGGTTGGATTCACAGTAATCGGCTTGAAACAAGTGAAGCGCGTCAGATTTTTGTAACTGAAGTTGAGGAGGGTTCTCCCGCTGAAGGGAAGCTGGAAGTTGGTGATGTGATCGTTGGGATCGGAGGCCAGCCATTTTCACACGATCCGCGAACCGAGTTCGGGAAGGCTATCCTTCAGGCAGAAAGCTTGGACGGTTATTTAAACCTGATGCGCTGGAAGGATGAGAGTATCGACACGGTGACCATACCTTTAAAGGTCATGGGCAGTTACTCTTCTACGGCGCCATTTGACTGCCCGAAGTCGAAGCTGATTTTTGAACAGGGTTGCGCGGCGCTGGCGGAGAAAGTGAAACTGAATCCCACACAAGGTAATCCGATCACTCGTTCCATTAATGCCCTCGCTTTGCTTGCCAGTGGAAACGATGATTATCTGCCGATCGTTCGTGCGCAGGTTGAGAGTCTGAAGGGTTATTCAGACCCAGAACGGCGAACACTTCATTCGTGGTATTATGGCCCTGTTGCGATGCTAGTCGCAGAATATATCCTGGCTACCGGCGATAAGGCGTATCTTCCAGATTTAGAGCGACTCTGCAAAGAGATCGTCGAGGGGCAGAGTGTGGTTGGCTCTTGGGGTCACCGCTTTATTCAGGGCAATGGGATTCTCAGTGGCTACGGTATGATGAACGCTCCCGGAGTCCCGTTGACGACCTCCCTTATCCTCGGGCGCGCTGCCGGAGTTCAGGATGACGCAGTGGACGAGGCAATCGAAAAAAGCACTCGCTTGCTGCGCTTTTATGTGGGCAAAGGGAGTATCCCCTATGGCGATCATCGGCCATGGGTCCAGACTCACGACGACAACGGAAAGAACGGGATAGCTGCGGTGATGTTTAACTTGCTCGACGAAGCAGAGGCAACGGAATACTTCTCCCGCATGGGAGTTGCTTCTCATGGCGCCGAGCGTGAAATGGGGCACACTGGAAATTTTTTCAATTTGCTTTGGGCAATGCCGTCCGTGGCCTTGTCAGGGCCCGAGGCAACTGGCGCATGGATGGAAGAGTTTGGGTGGTATTATGATCTGGCGAGACGTTGGGATGGGACTTATCGCCATCAAGGACCCCCTGAACCGAAAAAGGATAAGTATGGAAACTGGGACAGCTCAGGTGCTTACCTGCTTGCCTATGCTCAGCCGCTTCGGCAGACCTACTTAACCGGAAAGAAGCAGGGGCTGATTCCACAGGTCAATGCCGAGGTGGCCGCAGGCCTGATCGAGGACGGGCAGGACTGGAGTCCGCGGTTCAAAAATGAAGTGTATTCGCAACGTGATCTGGCGGCTCTTCTTGAAGCATTGAAAAGTTGGTCTCCCATCGTGCGGGAACGTGCTGCGATGGCGTTGGGAAATCTTGATGAAGCCCCAACTTCCGAACTCATCGCAATGCTTGAGGATGAGGATCTTTACGCGAGGATCGGAGCGTGCCAGGGCCTCGCCTTTCTAAAGGCAAAAGCGGCATCGGCCGTTCCGCTACTGACTGAGGCATTGAAAGCGGAGGATCTCTGGTTGCGAATTAAAGCAGCGGAAGCACTTGCGGCGATTGGTCCCGATGCTAAATCTGCTCTACCTGAACTCTTGGGCATGTTGGCCAGTAGTGACTCGGAGTCAGATCCGAGAAACATGCAGCAACGGTATCTCTGTTTTGCCCTCTTTGATCGGCGCAGTGGGATGTTGAAAGGTTCACTTGAAGGCGTAGATCGTGAAGCTCTGTTCCGGGCGGTTTCCGCCGGTTTACAGAATCAGGATGGTCGGGCGCGTGGAACGATCGCAACGGTTTATCAGCGATTGAGCTACGAAGAGATTAAGCCGATTCTGCCTGCCATCTACGAGGCAATTGTTACGCCGGCGCCAAGTGGGATTATGTTTGCTGACGGGATTCGATTGAGCGGACTCGAGTTGCTGGCTTCGAATCATCTCGAAGAGGGCATGCCGCTTTGTTTTGAACTTATGGGAATTGATAGATGGGGGAAGAAAGATCGAATCGGACGCTGCCTAAAAGCGCTTCAGCAGTATGGGGGCGCGGCGACTCCTATGCTTCCTGTTCTTGCTGACCTTGAAAAGCAACTAACGGAGCATAGCGAGGCCAGAGGTTTGGAGCCCGTTATTGTTCAGTTGAAAGAGACTATGGCGATCATTGAAGCCGACCGCAATCCGCCGGAGCTTCGCTCGCTCAACGATTGAAGAAAGTGAATATTCTCCAGCACCGGCGTTCACTTGCGATACCAGTGTCGTTGGATTGTGAATTAGCAACGATGCGCTAAAGGGAGATGTTCTGGCGTTAGCAGACGACGGGGCACCATGGTAAATGAGAAAAGGTGCCGAGGGTTTCTAACTCTTTCGGCAGCAGGTTTCTGGCCTTTTAAGGCTAGGTGCCGAAGCCATTTTCTCTGCCTGCGCTGCGGTCCTTTCGCAATTGGGGTATTCGCAACCGTGGCGTGGGCCGGAGAATCTTAAAGCAACGGCCATTATAAGTCTGGTCGGTGAAAGGTTAGTTTTGCTCCTTAACAACCCTAAAAGCGGAGGGGCACTTACCACAGTTTCACCACTACGAGGGTGCTCTTAGGGTGCCTAAACAGAAATTTAAAACTCTCCCTTCAGAGGCAGTCGGTAACGGTTGCCTCTTTTGTTTTTAGTGTAAAAGCGCATCTCTGCCTGTGCGTCGATTAGGCATTGAAACCAAACGCTGAACGTAGAGAGTTATTTTTATGAAGCGCCTTATTCTCTTTTGGATATCAATCAGTTCAATCGCGCTTGCTGCGGACCGTCACTGGACCGATGCCGCCTCAGGAAGAACTCTCAGTGCCGAGTATGTTTCGTCCAGTAACAATTCCGTGACCGTTAGACGATCCGCCGACGGTCGCGAATTTGTTTTGCCACTGGCTTCATTGATTGATTCGGATCGAGAGTTTGTTGCGACTGAGGCAAAAATCGTTCGGGAAAGAGCGCAGGCTGATTTGTTTGAAGAACTTTACTGGGACAACACTGATCAGGTTCGGATATCGGGAGGTGTTGATATGAAATTTTACGCCTTGGACCGATCCATTATCAGCCTCATCTACACGAAGCGAATTGGATCGCTCGTGATGGCGATCAGCCAAGACGGCGAGATTATCTATGACAAAGCCTTTGGCTATCAGGATTTCGAAGAGAAGAGGCCCTTGCAGCCGGGCACTAGCATGCGGCTGGCATCGATTTCTAAACCAATGACCGCAGCCGCTGTGAAAACGCTGATTCGCAACGGTAAGCTCAATGAATCCGATACCGTCTGGCAACTGCTTGGATTGGAAGAGCGGGCCTCTGCAGGGGTGGACCCGAGGTGGAAAGAAGTGACGATTGGTCACCTCTTAAACCATGAAGGTGGTTGGGATCGCGAAGTTTCAGGGGATCCTTCCTTCAAGGCGCCTGAAATCGCTGAAGCGATGAAGACAGAGCTTAAGGGATTAACCTTCGGACACACATTACTCTGGATGCTCAATTACCCCCTCGATTTCGATCCGGGGAGCAGGGAAGTATACTCCAACTTCGGCTATTCACTTCTCGCTTATGTTTGTGGCCATGTCAGCAGCAAGGCGTGGGAAGAGGTCTTGAAGGAAACAGTGGGGGCTACCGCAGGAATGACGACGCTTCACCTTAGTCCCAGTGATTTGGAAAAGCGGCCGCCCGGAGAAATCTGGTATCACTATTTTCCCGAGTATCAGGAAGAGCCTGAAGTCATGCCTTTGAGAATGGAAATTCAGCACGGATCGGGATCCATTGCCTGCACCGCTAGCGATCTTTGTCGATTTCTCGAACATTATTGGATCAGCGGTGAACCGCGTGATGAGACCAACGCCAGTTACACCTTTTTCGGTAGTATGCCGGGGACGACTTCGTTGTGCAGACAGTTTCCGAACGGATTGAATTTCGCTGTTATTGCCAATCGAAGAGGTGGATCTTCATCGGAATGGAACGAGGAGATAAATGAAGAAATCGAGTCGATCTTGACTAAACTTGAATTGATCGCGCACTAGCGGAGGCATAGTTTTTCCTGCTCTACCTGATCAGAACTCGTGTCTTTGGCTCTAAATTATCAAGGAGAAGCAAGTGACAGATATTTCGTGGCAAACAATACTCCATGTTTCGACTGAGTCGCCGTGTCGAAATGGACTCGATCACCGATATCAGCGGCAAATTTGCGTGAGTCCACGCAGGCGGCATGCGGCACCTGTTTGGGGAGGTCCAAGAGGATCGCATTGATCGCTGCCCGCGCTTCCTTGGACTCGACCTTGAGTTCACCAATGGTGCAGGCAATGAAAGGCAAGCTGGAGACGCCCGTGTCGGCGCGAAGGTCCTTGATAAGTTGTTTCAGTCTGGCGGGATAAGCAGCGATACGCTCCGATGTGTTAGAGTCTGATTCCCCTTGAAGCCAGAGCGCTCCGGCGAGGCGGGTTCTGCCTTCCGGCCCTTGTTCAAGCGCTAGCTTGGCGCGGCGGACGGCTTCTTCGTAGAGGCGCTGCCCTTTTTGCCATTTACCCAACCCTGTCCCACCAACGGCACAGGGAATCAGGGCGATGCGCGTCTTGGGCTGCGACTTGATAAGAGTCTCGGCGAACGCGATACCAGGACCGACCCCAGCGTTATCCGAGCCGCTGAAGTCATTTGGGTCTCCGACATGGTGGAGCGGATGACGGGCATGAAACCATTCATCTGTCTTTTTGTGCAGCATGATGATTTGAGGATTCCGGAGTGGCTGGGGCGGCATGACGCCACGACCTTTCATGTTGGATTGACCGATGAGAAGAAAAACGTCGAGTTGATCGGTCTCTCCCGGAAATTCTGTCACCTTCACAGGAACGAAGGGAATGCGATTGAGGTCGGCTGGAGCAGTTTTTGGAGGTCTCTTTTTCTTGGCTGGTCTTTCCTCGCTATCAGACGCCAAGGCGAGGGGCAGAGTGATGAGGCAGAGGGCTAGAGTCAGAGTCAGCGACAGGGTTTTCATAATGGGGTAAAGGTAAAGACTAAATCGGATCCCTCCGATTGGAAAAGTGGTCGGGATTGCGTTTGGGCGAGGGCTAGGCGGGACTCAAGGAGAAGTTGTAAAATTAGGGGTGTGAGTGAGAGTCGCGGCCTTTGGTCGGAATAATCAATTGCCAGCCACGACACGCATTTTTATTGACGCATCCTCGCGCTTGATTCTGCGACACTTCTACCCATTCTTTGCTCATGTATCAAAACGGCCAACGTATTGTCTGCATTGATGATTCCTTTGATCCCTGGGTGTTTGATCTTTATCAATCCCTTCCCAAAAAGAACAGTATTTACACGGTCCGGACAGTGAAGTCGGGTCGGTCCAACCCTCAGTTTGTGGTCGACGTCGATGCCAACCTTTCGATTGGTGGTGCGGAATTTGACATTCTCGTTCTCCTTGAAGAATGCGTCAACGGAGACGACCCCCATTCAAGCATTAAGCAGGAGTTGGGGTTTCGGGCGGAGCGTTTTGCCCCGCTGCAGGAGGATCTCGAAGAGAACGAGGAGGTTGAGTTTGTTGGGTTCGGAGAGGAGGAGTCTTCTTTTCCGTCTTCACCGGGGAAGGACTGAGGAGCATGAGTTTCGTGTAGATTGCGCTCGATTAGCGGTTCCTTTCCCTGCAGGCCGAAGCATTTCTCGAGGTCTGCTTGCTTTGGGTAAACGCTTGTGTGTTCCTTGTGACTTCTTTTGTTAACCCCCCCAAAAAAATAGAATCCAGATCTACATGAAAGCTCCCAAGATTTTCTCCCTTGCCTTTGCGGTAATCTTTGGCCTCATGACTTCCTCTTGCGAGAAGTCCGAGCCTGCCGCCGGTGAAAGCGCTAATGCCGTTGATGCCGAGAGCGTTGATGGTAATGATCACGCCGAAGGAGGCGAAGAAGGAGAGCGTATCAAGCATCTCGAAGTCCCTGAAGTGACCAATGCTGATGACGCCAAGAAAGTTTTCCTTGAGAGGACCGCTGAAATTACCGGCAAAAAGGCGCTCGATACCCAAGAGTTGCATGAAATCCATATGGCAACATATCACCTTGAGACCGCAGTTGCTTATTACGCCGAGAATCTCAAAGGTAAAAAGAAGAAAGCCGCGGAGAAGATTGCGGTAGTGGTCGAAGAGGTGCACTTAAGTTCCGAAGGTTTTAAGCCAGAGGAGGCCAAAAAGCATATCGCTGAGTTTACCAAACTAGCAGAGGCATTCTCTGCCGGACTCTAATTTTGCGTAGTTATCTGGATGGCATGTTGCCATCCATTCTACGGTTCAAGACGCCGCCGACAAATCAGGCGGCGTTTTCTTTTTTAGGTCGAGCGAACCGTAAGTTAGTCGCCGCCAGAGCCACTCCAACGGACCAAAGCGAAACCGCTTCAGCCACCAAGTCGAGGTTGCGATTTGTGCGATCCAGATCAGGGGAACGATCAATATGGCCTGATGCAGGTCGAGTTGGTCACGCAGTCCCAATCCGGTTCCGTAGTAGATGAAGCCAAGAATGATCGAGTGCGAAATGTAGTTGGTAAAAGCCATCCGGCCGACAGCGGTAATACCTTGTCGGAGGAATCCCGGTCTTCCGCGCTGTGACCACATCACGCCGAGGCCAGCATAGCCAAAGGCTAGGAGAGGGATGCCGGTGTAGAATGCGGCATAGCCTAAGAGTAGAGGAGTGGGAGAGGGCTCGGAAAGGGCGAAGATAGCGTTGCCTCCGAGGGAGAGGGGCAGTCCCGTTGCTAGCAGAATGAAGGTCGTTTTGCGAAGGCGACTGGGTGACCATCCGCCGTCGAAGAAACCACTCTTTGCCAGGGCCATGCCAAAGGACATCAGCATCGCGGCGAACCAGAAGAGGTAGAACGGGATAACCAGTAGATGAATGAAAAATGTGTAGAATCCCCGCACCTTCATCTGCTGCCACCAGGAACCGGTGAGCGACTCTGTTTCCTTCCGTTCCTCCTCTTTGATGGAATCGAAGAACTCGTTCCAGTTGATATCGAAATCCGAAAAATCGATGAATTGGCAGATAACGGCACCGATAAAGAGTGGCACCACGGTCATGGCCATCAGAGTGCAGGCAATGATCATGAAAATCTTTCCCGACCATTTGCGGCACAAGAAGAAGACGAAGCCGGTCGCGGCATAAGTGACCAGGATGTCGCCATACCAGAGCAGGTAAGAGTGCAGCAGTCCAAAGACTAACAACCAACCCAGGCGCGTCAGGTAAATTGAGTTGGGTGAACGTCCGGTCGCTTCAGCCCGCTCGCAGAACAGCAGCATCCCGGCGGCGAACAGGGCGGCGAATAGGGTGATGAACTTTCCGCTTCCCAGCCCTATGAGGATGGTCCAGAGAATTCTGTCGCCGCCCTCGATGCCGAGCGGATAAAACAGCTCTAATCCAAATCCAAAGTCGATGCTGTTGATCATCACGAGGCCGCAGATCCCGATGCCTCGGATCAGATCGAGCGACTCGATGCGGTTGGTTGAGAGTGTGGGCGAGTTCACTCCGCGAAGGTGAGCGAGTTTTCGGGGGCCGCCAATTAGAAAATCGGACCGGTCGTGTAATTGCCCTCCGGAAACGAAAGCCAAACCACGACACCCCTGCCGCTCTTATTGACACGCCCTAATCACCAAGGCAATCTACCGCCATGAAATCCCCCCGCTTGATGTTCTGTCTCTATGCCTTGGCCGGCACCACCGCCTTATCCGCCTCCGACAGTTGGACCGACTTCCGCGGGCCGACTCAGGATGGTCAGGCCGGGGATGCCAATCTGCCGGATAGTTGGAGCGAGTCGGAGAACGTGAAGTGGAAGACGGAGACGCCATTGCTTGGTTTATCCTCTCCCATCGTGCTCGACAACCAGGTCTGGCTGACGACAGCCACGGTGGAAGG
>MDTC01169068.1_pt1 | contig 18119 bp, 10 predicted proteins | sample 811181 | NCBI WGS metagenome assembly MDTC01 (sample SAMN05326644, study PRJNA326480) | marine metagenome | isolation source: seawater | place: Pacific Ocean: North | collected 2011
AGCGTGCTCTTCATCGACGGGATCGACAACTCCTCGACAATGAGTCACTCGGGGCTGCCCGATGCCCAAGGAACCCCCTCTCCAGATGACTGGGGCTTCTTCACCTTGCTGAAAGGGCAACAGAGCAGTTCGAGAAACTTCGAGGATGCCAACGCGAACGCACCAACCGTCAGCGACGCTGACGGTTGGTCTCGAGCCACCACGATGAACTCAGGCTCTTGCACCGATGACAAGTGCAAGTTCACGCTCAATCGGGTGACACAGAACTCTGGCCCTCCCTCCACGTCCTCCTTCCCATACGCCTACGGGATCGGGTTCTCGGGAAACTACCAGTCTTACATCACCGAGGCTAGGCTAATCTCCCCCTGGTACGACATCTCCGCGAATGGCACATCCTACCTCACCTTCGACCACTGGTCCTGCTCGGAGGTCAGCTGGGACGGGGGTGCCGTCTTCATCAAGGTCAACAACGGCTCCTGGCAGCACTTCGACCCGGGAAACTGGTACACTAGCAACATCTACACCGGAGCGGGCCACAACCTCGCCGGCAAGAGTGCCTTCGGGACCGACCACTGCACTGGCACTGCATCCAGCGGGACATGGACCTCGAACAGCGACATGACCAACATGGTCGCAAGCCTGGCAAACTACAGGAACGACTCTGTCAGATTCAAGTTCGCGTTCGGCTCCGACGCAATCTGGAGCCTGGCTGGCTGGTTCATCGACAACGCCGGAGTGAGGATCGCGAACTACGGCGAGATGGGTCACTGGCTGAGTCCCCCCATACCAATCAGCAGTGCCTCGAAGTTCAACCTCGGATTCATCGATATCGACGCGGAGATGGTCGATGGTGCTTGGATACGCGGAAGCATCCTCGAGTCAGACACGGGCAATGCTATCCCTGGATTCTCAAACCTCTCCTTCCCAATCAGCCTTGCCGGGATTGATGCTCTGGCCAATCCCGACATCAGGCTGAAGATTCACATGATGACCGACGATCCCGAGGTCTCGCCCCTCCTCAGGCAGGTCTACATCGGCGGCGATAGGATTCTGAGTGCTGGCTCGGGATACAACGGCTGGGACTACAGCTCTGGTATCGAGGTCATCGACGATCTCCTCAATGCCACTGTGATTTCTGGCACTATCGTATCGGACTACACTCACTCCTCGCGCCCGATAAAGAGCGTGACCATCAAGGGGAACATTTCCAGTGGTGTGGTCGTAACCATTACAGACGCGCAGGGAAACTCACTCGGTTCGACCTCCAGACTTGGGACCATAGAGTTCAGTACCCCGCAGACCGGCTACGGAGCTTCGGTCTCCCTCCCCACCAATGGCTGGATCGACGTTCTCCGGATCTCTTCCAAATTCGCTGATCCCGCCTCAAATCCCTCGATAGACATCCTCAATGACGGATCCTCGGAGTGGGGCTTCCCCCTCAATGACGGCTACGGGCACTTTGGATGGCAATCGTTGTTCTCGACCCCTGACAATCAACATGCGAGAAGCATTACCCTCGATCTTGATGGTTCCAACTCCGAGACTCTCTTCGTTAGGATCCCGGATTCGGCCTCCGTGACGTCGGGCCTCATCACAATCTCCCCCGATGCGGATGGTTTCGAGGCCCCCGTATTTCTGTCAGTCGCAGGCTCATCCGTCACCGGAGGCAGTGGGAATTCGCCCTTCTTAAGCCAGCTGAGCCAAGGCCAGATATCCGGAATAGGTCTCATGAGCGCCTCACACACCGATTTGGATACAGGCAGACAGTGGCTTGAGGTTCCAATCGAGGTCAGTTCAGGATCAGCGCAGACCGTCTCCCTAACCAGCATGGGAATCGGCTACCTGATCTTCGAGAACGTGTCCGGACTGGGCCCCTCAATCGCCTCCTACCACGAAACCCATACCAGCGATGACCCGCCGCCAGAGGAGTTGGCTATTCCCCTCAGCGTCACCTCTGACTATGGATCCATCACCATAGACGGCTCGGTGATATATGATTACATGATCGTGAATCGGGACTTCTCCGTGCCGAATACCCTCTACCCCGACGGCGAGATGATTGAGATAGTGACCAGCCACCACCACCTATACGGCAATGCGAACATCGCGGACATCTCCCTCACCGGCACCGCCTCGGACGGAAACTCTCTGTCCTTCCATGTTCAGAACACTGCCGATGGACTGTGGGGCTCGGGGATTCTCTTCTCGCAATCTTCGGGCAGCGAATTGGCCCCACTGGATGAGGGAATGAGCTTCATCGAGGAGTCGACCCACAGTGACGGCTACACCGACATCGTGGTGCATTGGTTCTTCGAAGTGGGATGGAATTGGGACGATGTCGATACCATCTTCTGGCAGGCTAGGGCTTACGACGATACGGGGGAGACCTTCAGGACGGCGTCCGCCCGAAGCGGCGAATCCGGTAAAAACGCCATCGAGAACGACCTGCAGATCGACTCCTTCACAGTCAGGGACCAGCAGGGCAGACTCATTTCAAACATCTACGACACGGTTTTCTACCCATTCCATATTCTTGAGGGGGGCGAGTTGAACATCAGCGGAACCGTCAGATTCCAGGATTCCACTGACACTCGTCCGGGCGCATCTGACTACTCCGTGGCCTTGAACCTCTCTAGCAGCGTCTATTTCCTGCAAAGTGGCGATGACGGCACATTCTCAGGAGTTGTGACCTCTCCTTCCGGTATCAGCGACATGCTCCTCTCGCCCATCATGATCTCAGTGGGCCCGCAGGGAGCCTCCGGAGCGCAGGATGTCACGGGAATGCCTCCATCGATCGAGGTTGCCGTCGACACCAGCCCCCCTGTAGCCGGTCCACTAGAGGTCAATACACCCGTTGGGCTTCAGAATGTGGATGGGATGGTCGTTGACCCAACAACACCATTCTCCCCCTACATCACCATATCGGAGTACGAGGCGAGGGGAGAGTTACTGACTCTGAGGTACTGGAGGACCGGCGTCGATGATTCCAATGACGACGACATCCCCGATGAGGAAGAGTACCAGTCACAAGACATGATCCTGAGTGCGGGCCTGACCGGCCAACAGCAGGTCCATTTCTCTGGCATCGACGTCTCTGCCCTCAACAACGAGCCCATATACCTCTACATCGAAGGCACGGACTGGGCCGGCCTCAGCTTCCAGGATGGTGGCACTGGGGGTGGATTCGGTGCCCAAAACGCCTGGGCTAGGGTCGAGGTGGCCGTCGATGAGCCCACTGAGTTTGCGGGAATCGGAATCGGAACGGGCTCAGGTGCGAACTCGGCCTTCGACCTTGACAGGTTGACTCAGGACAGCATAGACTACTATCTTGTTCCCGGGAAAATTCACACCTTCTCCGTCAGGATAGACGAGCCAAACGGCTTCCACACCATCGACAACATCACCGTGATGCTGTGCGGATACGGGGAGAATCTCGGGATGCTCTCCTACGCCCCATACTCCGAGACACTATGGAGTCCCGATGACAGCATGCTCACTCCCATTAGCGCACAGACCGAGCAGGTCGCGGGCTCCGTGACCGAGTTGCAACTTGGCTTCATACTGTCGTGGGACTTCCCATTTACCGTCGATGACTATGACTGCAAGCCCAGGGTTACCGTGGAGGACAACCTCGTGTCGATCGAGTCCGATGTTCTGAGTTCACTCGCTTGGCGCCTCGACAACCAACTCAGCGCCGTTCCAGAAAGTGCCGAGGACCTCACGTCCCCGATAGTCGAGACCATTGGGACTTCCCTCTACTTGGGACAAGGTGATGAGTTCTCATTCACTGGAGCGGTCTACCATGTGGGTTCGGGACTTAGGCTGGAGGAGGTGCCTTCCGATCTTACAGTTCAGATCGCTATGGTTTACGGGACTGAGAATAGGGTTTCCTACGCTGAGGTCCAATCCAATGGCTCCTTCACCGCATCAATGCTACTTCCCGAAAGACCCCCACTGAATCCCACGATGACTCTGACAACCTCATTGTTGAACACACCCGGAGAATCCACCTCGGTCGACAACTCAGATGCATCACTAACGGTGGATACGGCCTCTCCAACCGCGTTGTTCAACGTAGCTGAGTATCCAGACTCCTCCCTCACCATTATCGAGACGCACGAGATTGACGACATTCCGGTCACGGTGACTATCCTCGAGGAAATTGGGATGATTGACGGCCCATTGCAGGTCTCCTGGGAGTTCCAGAGGGGCGGTCAGTTGATTGCAGGAACTGAGAGTACAGGGGAGCTTTCCTGGATTTCGAGCAGCGATGGAAAGCATGTGTACCGGAGCCAAATGGACTTCTCACCCAACGTTGAGATGCAATTTGAGAACGGCGACAGGATCGCCTTCTGGATTACCTCCACGGACAAGGCAGGGAACCCCGTCATCGGACTTGGGGGCCCTGACTCGCCTAGGATGCCTACGCTCAGAGTAGTCGAGTTCCTCGGCCAGTACACGAGGGAGGTGGTAACTCCGACCAAGACGCCGTACGTCGGGGAGGTCCTGACGATCGTGACCTACTGGGAGAACCCGGGAAAGCTGGATGGGGCCATTGAAGTTGGCTTGTACGAGCAGACGACGGATGGGGGTTGGCAACCAACTAGATCCACTATGCTCTACGGAGACGTCGAAATCTACCTTCCCCCCGAGAGCTCAAGCATCAAGGTGCAGTTCGAGTACGAGACTTGGCAGGAGGGACAACCCCTCCTCGTTCTCGTGGTGAATGGGGACTTCGAAAATGCCAATTACGTGAATGTCGAAATCACGGGAATTATCGTCGAGAGTACAGCCACTGTAGACCAAGGAGGTAGTATCGGGTCGTTTTGGATTATCGGGGGCCTGTTGCTCATCATCTCCTTGATGGCCCTAGCTTTCTACATCATCCAGAGTCGTGGGGAGGACTACTACTATGACGACGAGGATTGGGACTACGGCGACGAGGGTGACGAAGAAAGCGAACAGACTTAGCCCCGACCCGTTATCGAACTGAAATAAGTCGCTTCTAGCACTGGGCCGCGCCTCTCTTGTTTATAGGCCACAGATATCGCCTGATTGCTGGGGAAGTGATTCCTCGGGATGGGGTGCGCAGTGTCGGAGATTGCAAAGGTAGAGGAATTGCGGCTGGAGTTGGAGGAGTTGAGGGTGCTGGTGAACACCCTTCTGACAATAATTATGGAAGAGGCTGATGGCATTCATTCCGGTACGGCACCATCGGTTCCCGGACACCCAAAGCGCGGCTATTCGATGTGATCAGTACCGCACAGGCTCGGGGTCACTGCTTCTCCAGAGGTACCATGTCGCCACGGTCCTGTAGGGCTTCCATGGCCCTGCAATAACCATCAGTTCAGACTCCGACAGTGCGTTGCCCTGGTTGTAGTGACGTTCGATGGATCTGATAATCCCGATGTCAGAGACGGGAAAAACATCCGGCCTGAGCAGGGAGAATATCATTATCATCTCGGCAGTCCAAACCCCAACCCCTCTCAATGACACCAATTTTCTGGTCACTTCCTCGTCACTGAGTCCACTCCATTCGATATAACCGAAGCCCGCCTGCCAGGACTCTGCGATTCCTGCAATATACTCGGACTTCCTCCCTGAGAGCCCGCAAGCAAGCAAGTCCTCGTGATTCACTCCTTGGATGCTTTCCGGTCTCACGGGCCCAAGGAGGCCCTCGAGCCTCCTCCAAATCGAGTCCGCAGCCCTCGATGAGATCTGCTGACCGACGATCGATCTTACGAGGGTGAGGAAGACATTACCCCTCGATGACAGGGGGGGCCCCTCATTACCCTCAATCAGACGAGACAGTACCCTGTCCACCTCAGATAGGTGTTCCTTCCCCCCCTCCCAGTAATCCGGACATTGCATCCCTAAGTTCACACATCTCGATACCCCCATAGTTCAAGACTTCTGGCTTTGTCCCGTCGCCGTGGACCTGAAGGGAATGAGCATTGAACAGTGGCTATTTGCCGGTGCTGCAACTACCACCGTTGCCTTCTTCCTCCTTGCCGTCTATTCTCCTGGAACCTTCGAACCTGACCCCGATTGGAGCGCCTCAGACGGCTGTATTGGGGGCTTGGAACACGACGACTCCGGGATTTCCCATCACTACCACTCGACACTGAAGATGTCCGTGGATGATCAGCATTACGCAATTCCTCCCAATACCGGGATTGACCAAGCGGGTTGCAGAGAGGGAATGAGATGGATACATGTGCACAATTCAGCGGATACCGGATTTACCACCCTGCACATCGAGACGTCCGAGAGGCTCAACGTTCCGCTGGGCTCTTTCTTCGAGATTTGGGGGAGGGAAGGTGGGCCCGGGATGACCGTTGACCGGAACTTCGACATCAATCGCAACGGCATCTCCGATTGGGACGAGTATGAGATTACCATGCTTGTCAACGGCGATGAGAGCACGAATTACGAGTCCTTCATAATGGAGGAGGATCGGACGGACCAGATCGAACTAATATTCACATCGAAGTGATCAGCCTTTGATTACCGCGAATGGCCTGAGTCTGGCTACGGGACGCGCCAGCCCTGCATCGCCTGTCAGGCCGATAACCTCATCCACGTCCTTGTATGCCTCAGGAGCCTCCTCCGAGAGCATCCCAGGGGTCTTGGCACGGACGTACACCCCCTCTCCCTCGAGCCTCTCGACGAGTGACCGCGCATCGACGACCTTGCGAGCCGCAGTTCGCGACAATCTCCTACCTGCTCCATGGCATGAGGAGGAGAAGGCGTCGTTACTCCCCTCCTTGGGACCTGCGAGGACCCACGAGGCGGTGCCCATGTCACCCGGGACAAGGACAGGCTGACCTACTCCGGAGAAACGGGATGCCAGCTCGGGATGATCTCCACCGAGGGCCCGCGTAGCTCCCTTCCTGTGCACGCAACACTTGCAGTTGGAACCATGGACGCGGTGCTCCTCGACTTTGGCAATATTGTGACTGACGTCGTAAATCACCTCCAGGTCCCCATCCGCGCCAGCGATGCCTCTCAGGGTCTCGCGCAACCTCTGGGTGAGTGCCGATCGGTTCGCGAAGGCGAAGTTTCCCGCTGCCCGCATGGCATCCAGATACGACTCCCCCTCCCTGCTGTGTATGGGTGCCGACGCCAGTTGCCGGTCAGCGGTTCGGAATCCCCATTCCTCACAGAACCAACCATCATCTGAACGCTCGTATCTCGACTCTATTGTCGAAACATGCTCCGAGCATACTTGGTGCCCCAGTCCTCTAGAGCCAGTGTGTATCATCGCTGTGACCTGGCCCTCCCGAAGGCCGAAGGCCGAGGCGGCGGCTGCGTCCACCACCCTGTCAACTATCTGGAGTTCAAGGAAGTGGTTTCCGGATCCAAGTGTTCCCAGTGACGTTGAACCACGCTTCTCGGCACGCGCTCCAACCTCGTGGTTTTTGCTGTCGAGCCTGCCGTTAGACTCGATTGCCGAGAGGTCCCTAGCCTCCCCCCATCCCAGTTCTACTGCGGCTTTGGCACCCTCAGAGAGAACCGACTCCATATTGGTTGGGTCAAGGTGAATCCCACCCTTGCGTGTAGCACCGGCTGGAATGCTGCGTGATAGGGAAGATGCGAGGTTTTTACCATCTATTTCTGACGCCTCTATGTCAACAGCACAAAGACGGACTCCGCAATTGATGTCGAAACCCACGCCACCGGGAGATATCGCCCCACCCTGATCGCCTTGTTCTATTCCCGTGGCGACCACCCCACCGATTGGGAAGCCGTATCCAAAGTGCCAGTCAGCCATGGCCCAGGCCTCGCCTACTATGCCTGGGATAGAAGCCGTGTTGACGAGTTGGCCCGGCGAGCGATCATCAGAGTGGCTTTCTAAATGCTGCTCGTCAGCAATCAGAATGGCATCGGTGAGCATCGAGCCATGTCGCTTTATTCGCATGCGAGCAGGGCCTGCTGACTCGAGGTGGTCTCTCCATCCAGTCATTTCGTCTTTAGTGGCCGACCTTCTCCTTTGAACGCACCGGGCCGCTTTCACGCATCGACTTCAAGACCGAACGACCGATGGCAGAAGTACAGGGGTCGTTTGAGTGACGTTCGGCGAAATTCACATCCCCTTCTGGGAGGAGTCCGGGCATGTATGCAAGACCTGTAGGGTAACCGGAGCCCGTTTCTGGACCAGGGATGAGTCCCGCACGACTTGCGGCGATTCTACCTCGGATCCCTACACCTTCATCGGCAATCCGGTCATAGAGGGATTCCCGATGCGGGGAAGGGCCCTCAAGGACGCCATGAGGGAGGCCTTCCTCTGCTTCTTCGACAAGCACGGCCACACTCGTGTCGACCCATACCCAATCGTTGCCCGCTGGCGTGACGACATCCACCTGACAATCGCCAGCATTGCCGACTTCCAACCCCATGTCACCAGCGGCCTAGTGCCTCCTCCTGCAAATCCCCTGGGAATTAGCCAGCCGTGCATCAGGCTGACCGATGTAGCTGCAGTCGGTCGCTCTGGGCGACACCTGTCGACATTCGAGATGATGGCCCATCATGCTTTCAACAGGCCAAGGGACGGCGATGTCGTCTATTGGATCGACCAGTGCGTACGCTATTGCGACGAGATGCTAGTTGAGTCATTCGGCATTAGTCCTAGGGACCTGACCTACGTCGAGAACCCATGGTCCGGAGGTGGCAATGCCGGACCGGCTTTGGAGGTGATAGTGGCCGGGCTCGAACTGGCCACTCTGGTCTTCATGAACCTCGAGGAGGATGAGGATGGTGACGTCGAAATCAAGGGTTTGAGGTACAAGGAGATGGACCTGCAGATAATTGACACAGGATACGGCCTCGAGAGGTTCTGCTGGGCGGCGGCTGGCACCCCGACAATCTACGAGGCAATCTACCCCGAGTCAGTGGCATGGCTCAAGGAGATTAGCGGCTTTGACTCTATGCTCTCATCCTTGGGTATCGGAGTCGATATCGACTCCTTGCTAGGAGAGCTTTCGAGACTTGCTGGGATACTCAACATAGATGTCGGCACAGATGCGGACGCCCTATACGACGAGCTTATCAGTAGGCTGTCCGAGACAGGAATGGATCTTTCTGTAGACGAGTTGAAACGGGTCACTGACCCACTCTCCTCGATTTATGCAATCCCCGATCACATGCATGCGCTGTGCAACATGCTTGGTGACGGCTTGGTACCCAGTAACTCCAAGGCCGGCTACCTCGCACGGATGCTTGCTCGCCGCGTCTGTCGGATGAAGGACGGCATAGGGGCCTCGGCAAGCCTTGCCGAATTGGCCTCCCGCCATATCGATGCCCATCTCGACATGGGTTCGTTCATGCAGACTCGCGAGGGTGTGCTAAGGATTCTGGAACTTGAGGAGACGCGATATTACGGCATGCTGAGGAAGGGCGAGGCAGCTGTGCGCACCGCTCTCAAGTCGCTTCCGAGGGATGCTGCTGAGGTACCCGACGAAACACTGTTCCGCCTTGCTGAAGAGAGGGGCCTCAATCCCGATATGGTCGTCTCGATAGCACACGGACTCGGCTGGCATTCATTGTTCGTCCGCGTGGGTTTCGCAGCGGATTTGGCTGCCCGCAATGCCCAGTTGACGAAGGCTGCGGCTAGGAGGGAGACCAGAGAGCGCGTTTTCAATCTCACAGGGCTGCCGGCGACCTCACCCGATTACTATGCCGACACCAATGCCACCGAGTTCACAGCCGAGGTTTTACTTTGTACCTCACTTTCGCGCGATGCAGTAGAGTTGCTGAATCTCTCTAGCGAGGTACGTGGCGTACCTACGCACGCGGTCATTCTCGATCGTACTCTGTTTTATCCCGAGGGCGGTGGACAATTGGGCGACCAAGGCATACTGACTCAGAACGGCTCGGTCGCAGATGTGGTTGACACCCGAGTCGAGAACGGCGTGATAATTCACCTCACCCAGTCTCCTCTGGAGAGTGGCCCCCTTAGTGGGATTGTGGATTGGGAGCGCCGCAGGCAACTGATGGACCATCACACGGCAATCCATATTGTCGGCGGATCTGCTAGGGAGGTTCTGGGACCTCATGTGTGGCAGGCCGGGTCCAACAAGGGCGCTCGCTACGCTAGGCTGGATATCACTCACCATTCCAGGCTCAGTAGGGGTGATCTTGACACAATCGAGGACAGGGCCAACGAAATCGTCGAGGCCAACCCACCAATCGAGAAACTGGCTATGGACAGGGCGGAAGCAGATTCTACATTTGGCTTCGGAATATATCAGGGCGGCCCTCCCAAGCATGCCCAGATTCGAATCATCAAGATTGGAGACTACGACATCCAAGCCTGTGGGGGCACGCATCACGACGAGGCCGGCTCTGTTGGGGAGTTGCGCATCATTCGGGCGAGTCAAGTCCAAGACGGGGTGGAGCGTCTGCAGGTCGTGGCAGGTGAGACCGCGCGCGAGCACGCAAGGCGACAGGAGCGCCTGCTCAGCGAGGCAGCGGAGACTCTGGGGGTGCAGCCGGACGACCTGCCGCGTACCGTATCGCGCTTCTTCGAAGAGTGGAAGTCGCAACAGAAGAGGATTGAGTCACTTGAGGTCGAGATCGTAAGATTGCGAACCGGTGGTGGTGGCGATTCATCGGTTGAGAAGGACGGTGTCAGGTATGTGGTAATGGAATCGGGCGGAGATGCCAAGCAGATGATGGCGATGCTGGGAGAGCTGACACGTGACGCTTCGACGCCCACACTTGCAGTACTGGGAAGCCGTGAAGGCGGTGGAACACTCCTCGTCGCTTCTACTGAGGGGAGCGTCGCAGCAGAGAGGCACAACGCCGTGGACATCCTCGATGAAATTGCCAGTCACATCGGAGGGGGGGGTGGCGGCAGGCCCACCATCGCTCAGGGGGGTGGCTCCAAGCCCGAAGGCATTCCCGATGCTCTGGATGCTGCACGCTCCTTACTCGGGATTTGAGCAATCCCCATCCGTCGAATTGATGGCAGAGCCTCATCACGCTCGTACGTGGTCGAACAGATGGACGGCGCCTCTCGTGCCGCCGCAATAGAGTACGCCATCCGCGATGTTGTCGTTCCTGCGGTAGAGCTCGAGGCCCAGGGCCACGCGGTAATTCGCCTCAACATTGGTGATCCCCTGGCCTACGAGGGACTGCCCACGCCTAGCCATATGGTGGCCGCTTTCAAGGCCGCTTTGGATCGTCAGGACAATGGATACAGCCCGTCCTACGGAATACCTGAGCTGCGCACTGCGATCGCTTCCAGCGAGAGCTCGAAAGGATGGGGCTGCTCTGCTGGAGACGTATATGTGACGCATGGGGTGACCGAAGCCCTACAGATAATCTTCGCCGCCTTCCTTGAAGAGGGGGACACGGTCCTCGCACCCGGACCGCATTACCCCCCCTACATGGCCTACCCCCAGATGTATGGGGGCTCCACGACTGAGTATCGCTTGGACTCGGCTAGGGGGTGGCGCATCGACCTCGATGACATCCGCTCGAAGATGAACGATAGCGTGCGCCTCCTAGTTCTAATCAACCCTAACAACCCCACTGGTAACGTCGCCACCCCGAACGAGGTCGACGCACTCATAGAAATCGCGAGGTCATGGCCAAAGTGCGCAATCATCGCCGACGAGATTTACGACGGGCTGGATTTCACCGGACACCATTGCTCGGTGGCCTCGCGCTCGGGAGAGGTTCCAGTTATCACACTGAACGGAGTCTCCAAGGTCTATTTCGCACCTGGTTGGAGGGTTGGATACATGGCTTGGCACGACCCGCTTGGCAGGATGGAACCAGTTCGTGATGGTGTGGAGCGGCTACTGCGCAGCCGTCTCTGTGCCTCTACTCCTGCTCAGTATGGATTCCTAGCAGGCCTTGCCGGCGAGACGGGCTGGATGGGGGGGCACCGCGCTAGGATCCAAGAGAGAATGGGATACTGCTTGAATCGAATTGAGGCTATCGATGGGATAGATTGTGAAGCTCCGGGGGGTGCCTTCTACCTATTCGTGAGAATAGCCGACCCCGAGATGGCAGCCGATGACAAGAGATTCGTACTGGATCTTCTGCATCAGCACCATGTGCTTCTGGTACACGGATCGGGCTTTTCTCCAGAGTTTGGGCAGGGTCACTTCAGGATGGTCTGCCTGCCGCCCACCGAGATTCTCGCTGAGGCATTCGACCGCATCGAGTCATTCCTGCGAAGCTGAGGATATGTGCCTTTCACCCACTTTGGGCCCGGACAAGCGCCATGAATCATTATAGCCGAACTCAAATTCCATAGCACGCCCTCTATGAGGGCGGGGCGCTATCATGGCACTTAGTCACAATCAGTATGCCGTTGCCGCAATCGTCGCGACGCTCTGCCTCGCAGGCCTCTACACCGTTGTCGGTGCGGGCCTCTCCAGCACTGATTCTGGAGGCTTCGAATCGGCAATTGGGGATATCGACCCCTCTCAGGACGGGGCCCCTAAGGAGTGTCCGCCAGACATCCCCACAGTCGGCTGCGATTGGGATGGGGATGGCATTTCAGATAGGATGGAGCAGACGCTGTATGGGACTGACTGGAGAGAAGAAGATACCGACGGCGATGGGCTCTCTGATGGTTGGGAGATAGAGAATGGCCTCGACCCGCTGGACACGGGCGAGCCCTGCATCTCCCTCGGAGTCGGCCTTACCGAGATCGAGTGCAACCCCGTCCCGAACAGCCAGGTCGATACGGAGTTGGAGACAGGCGAGCAGAACGAGACCTTCCCGAACCCCGACAACGGTCCGTTGGGTGATCCCGATAGGGACGGTCTGACAAATATCGACGAAGCCGAGCTTGGCACCAACCCCAAGCTCAAGGACACGGATGGCGACGGCCTCAATGACCGCTGGGAGTCCCGATTCACTCACGAGGTCACAACGCCCTCGGGTATTGTCACGCTTCTGGATCCATTGGATGGCAACTGGAACTGTCCCCTCCTCACGCCCGAGAAGTCAGCAGAGATCGAGCAGGATTTGGGAAAGAAGCTGTGGGAGGAGCTTGGCACCCAGTTCGGGCATTCCTGCGACGCCATCTTGGATCTCGAGCAGCCCGAGCCGGACACTTTGAGGAACTTCATCGAGGAGCGCTACGACACCAATCCGCTCGCCGAGGATAGTGACAACGACCTCGTTGCCGACCGCTACGAGATAGCATACGGCTCAGTTGATTTGGGAATCCATTGTGGCGTTCCGGTTTTCGGTACCCTAACCATCCAGGCCCCATTCACGAGCGTGATGTCGGGTCCGGGGGATCTCACGTGGTTCGAGCAGGACATGGACAACGACGGACGACTCAATGGGCCCGGAGATTGGGACTCCGATGGCGACGGGATGCCCGACGGCTTCGAGTACTGCTACAACTCACTTCTCAATCCCGCAAACTCCACGGATGCCTACGGTGATAACGACGACGACGGACTCAACAATGTCCAGGAATTCGAGGTCTCCTATGCATGGGGCGCCTCCAACTTCACCGACCCCCTAGACTGGGACACTGACAACGACGGCATGCCCGATGGATGGGAGTACCTCAACGGAATCCATCCCAATGATGGGAGCAACGCAGACGAGGATCCGGATTTCGATGGTTATGACGCTGATGGGGATGGGGGTGTCAGGTACAAGGACATGATTGGAGTCACAACGATTCACACGATCAACGTCAATCCTGGCGATTTCGTTCAGGTCAACAAGACCATTCTTTGGGTTAGGACGGTAGTTGATAGCAACTACGTCAACATCCCCGTCAAGACTGAAACCCCCGGCTGGGTATATCACATCAATGTGGAGGTTGGAGATGAGGTCACTAGTCGCCTCCAGGATCTTGTCACGGTGGTCGAGCAGCATGAGCGATTCACCAATCTAGATGAGTACAATGCCAGAGACAGGGACGGTGACGGCATCATCGATGGACGTTCCACCGACCCACTCGTTGCCGACACCGACGCAGACGGGCTAATCGATGGAATTGAGGTAATTGGATGGAAGATCCGGATAGTCGACTTTGGCGTGAGACAGGTCATCGTCAGGAGCGATCCCGGTGTCTTCGATACCGATAAGGATGGGCTTTCTGACTCCCAGGAGTACTACGAGACCTTCACAAACGCTACCGATAAGGACACTGACAACGACGGGCTCGAGGATTACAGGGAGGCGATTGACGGCCATCCATGGGTCGTCAACGGCACAACCACCTACTACTTCACCAACGCTTCCGCCTTCGACACCGACAACGATGGCCTCGAGGACGGCGAAGAGGTCATCGATGGTGCAGACGAGTACGTCACCCATGCCAACAACGCCGATACCGACAACGATGGCCTCAATGATGGTGGAGAGGTCCTCTATGTGCCAAGGCCATGGCAAGGGGCTACCAACCCGCTAATCAACGACACAGATGAGGACGGACAGCCCGATGGCTGGGAGATGCAGGTCATGTCGATTCAACAGAACACCAATAGCCACAGCCTATGGATCAGCACTACGAACTGGCTGCCACCGGGATGCGACTCGATGATCAATTGCGGACTGGGGCCCGGTGGGTGGATCTGGACGAATTATGTCTCCGGCTTCTCCACCTCGGGCGACAGGAACGACGACGGTGTGATGGACCCGCAGTACTTCCTCCACGAGATGAACCTCTCGGGATTCACCATCCCAGAGAGTGGGAGATGGGCTCTCAATCCGTCTTTCGGCTCACTGCCCGATTCGCTCTACGATATCGACAACGATTCCTTGCAGAATTCCCTGGAGGCCCCTAATCGCTGGGATACCAATCCAGTGGACGACGACTCCGATGGAGACCTGTTGCCTGATGGGTGGGAGGTCGAGTATTCGGAGGAGGCACTCAAACTTGGCCTCGTCGATAACAACACTCTGGACGCGCTCGGATCCAGAGGTCCGATGGACCCCAGGATGCCTGACTCTGATCTCAATGGCGTTAAGGACGGTCATGAGGATCTCGACAGCGACGGGCTCAACCGAACGGTGCTACTGTACAGGTACTGTCCCGGTTGGGACAACCCACAGGACTTCGAGTGCCACATCGACCCACTCGGCTCCGGTGCTTCGTTCTACAATGACCTGGCGAACTACACCAACTTCGAGGAGTACCAAAATGGGACCAACCCAATAATCAACGACACCGATGGGGACAGGTGGAACGACGGCTCCGAGGTTTTCCACCAGGATCAGGACAACGATGACATGTGGTCGGGATGGGAGTACTACTTCGAATTCGATCCGTACGATGCCTCCGACGCATTGATCGACTCCGACGGTGACGGCTACGTCAATAAGTGTGAGAACAGGTGGAACACAAATCCGAAGGATCCGACCAGCTTCCCATCTCAGGGGGAGCTCTGCAACAACTTCGACTGACCGCGCCCTTCTTCCGCTCGCCTATCGTCGAGGGGGCGTGTCATGGTGGCTTCTGCCTACTACCGCTGATGTCGGCATCAGGGCCTTCTCGGCCGATGCAGCCGGTGCCTTGGCAGAGGCCGCTTTGGGGCTACAGGCAGTACAGGCTCCCGGAAGCACCCTCGCTGATTTGTCCGACCCCATGGTCTCTATGGCCGAGTGGGAGGTGGAGGTTCCCAATGGGGATCTCGAGAGGGGCCTCGTTCGCTGGTTGGAGGAGGTACTCTATAAGGGGGGTTCTGAAGGTCAGTGGCTGGTCGATGCATCAATCAGCATCGCGGATGGGGTCATCCGAGCTAGGGTGTCATGGACCGATTCAAAAAATGTCGATCTGGTCATTGAGGTCAAGGCAATCACCCTCCACGAACTCGTTCTCCGAGAGGTGACGCTCGGCGAGGTTGTGGTGGGTGTGGAGCCCGAAATCCCGTCCTTCGAGGGACCTGGATGGATGGCTCAGGTAATCCTCGACGTCTAGCCCAATGCTAGTCTTCGACGTTAAATCTCTGGTAGACTTCATTGGTCGTCATGCTAACTCTGATGAATGTCGTGCACTTGGGCAGGTCCTTGATTCTACGAGCCCCAACGTAGGAGCAGGCTGAGCGAAGCCCACCCAGTATAGACTGGACAGTGGTCTCCAGAGATCCCCTGTAGGGTACTCTGACTTCCTTTCCCTCTGGAGCTCGATGATCGGCGACCCCCCCATAGTGGTGTTCCATGGCCCTGGCCGAGGACATACCGTGGAACGACTTGTACGCCTTCCCTGCTTCATCTTCGAAGGTATCGCCACCCGATTCGTCGTGTCCCGCTAGCATCCCTCCTAACATGACGAAATCAGCACCTGCAGCAAAGGCCTTGGCTACATCGCCAGGCGAGGAACATCCGCCGTCGGACATGACATGCCCATTCAGGCCATGTGCCGCGTCAGCGCACTCGGAGATTGCAGATAGCTGGGGGTAGCCTACACCCGCGATCTTCCTTGTCGTGCATACTGAGCCTGGCCCAATTCCCACCTTGACTACGTCAGCCCCAGCGAGGATGAGGGCCTCGGTCATCTCCCTAGTCGCGACATTGCCCGCGATCACAATCCTATCGGGAAATACCTCACGTACGCGTTTGACGAACTGTAGGAAGACCTCGCGGTAGCCGTTGGCTACGTCTATGCAGATCATCTTGATCCCATCATTTGTCGCCATCTTCCTCTCGAGCAGTTCGAAGCTATCATCGGTGGACCCGCAGGTTACGGGAGTGAACTCGGGATCAACCCCGTCTTCCCAGGCCTCCGAGAACTCCCTAGTGGAGTAGAACTTCTGGGCGCACGTTAGCATCCCGTGCCCCTGCAGCACCTTGGACACCGAAAAAAGGCCGGTCGTGTCCATGTTTGCGGCCACGATGGGCACCCCTGTCCATCCCTGGCCTGTGTGACGGAAGCGGAAATCTCGATTCAGGTTCACATCGGATCTAGAGACAAGCGTGCTACGCTTGGGCCTAATCAGTACATCATCGAAGGTTAGCTTCACATCGTGCTCTAGTCGCATTGAGGCCTTACTTCTCCAACGAACCCGTGCTTATGACTTTTCTCAAACTCGTCAGAATCCGATTAAGCGCGTGGTGCTCGTGCCGGGAAACTGTCCCGGGATTCCTAGGAACGGGTAATCATGGTGCTGGGTTCGGACTCACGAGGCTTTTGCCCGTTTCCGCGAGAGTTATGCCACTAGGCCCCTACGAGAGTCTATGGGAAAGGTCGATGGAAGCAACATTCTCTATCACTACCTTCAGAAGGATATGAGAAAATCTGAGTTTCCACTGTACCTACAAATGGTAATGAAACTAGTAACTGATTTGGGGATTTGGATTCACCCAGACGATTACAAGAGGCTGCCAATCTCTGTTCCCTATGCAGTTAGAGATCCAATGCTCACTACCAAGGTTAGAGCGCCATGGGGCACACCTCAGACAGAGACAGGATTGATGAGAGATGACAACTCAATGATTAAACCGATTGTCAAAGGGAAAAAGAAAACAATGTCCAGTTCAGTGGTTTCTAGGTATAACGGAGGTTATCTTGGAAATAATTTCGTCGCCTCTCATGTTTGGAGGGAAATTGGAACCGAAGAAAGGCTATCCAATCGCGACCACAGATTGTTTAGTTTCATACCAAATCTTGTTTGGTTGCCAAAAGAGGTGTCAAAATTTACTGACAGAGAGGGTTCTATCATTCAAAGCATGATTCAACAAATATCGATGAAGATTTATCGGAAGATTCCGGTTTCAGAATCGATGAGTAGATTCACGGAAGAATCATGGGGGATTTTGGAGGATGCTGAAACTATGACTCCACTTCCGACAGAGTCACTTCCTGATACATCAAAACTCACTTTCATTCGGATTACGGATTCCTACATCAAGAATCGTACTGGGAAAATTGGCAAATTGGCCGAGTCGTTATTACAACATGCTAACAATTCTGAGATAGAACCACCTAATATCAGCAAGAAGTACGATCCGTTCATCCATACCATAGACAGGAAAGCTGCGAGAAAGTTGGGAGAATGGCTTTCTGATTATCACAGCGCAATATTGGATTCATCTCCCTCGTGAGTCCGAACCCACGAGGGCCAAGCCGAGGAACTAGGGCGCTGACGACTCGGGCGAATAGATGAAGTGCTCATCTGCCGACCATGCTCCAT
>MDTC01017061.1_pt1 | contig 18108 bp, 15 predicted proteins | sample 811181 | NCBI WGS metagenome assembly MDTC01 (sample SAMN05326644, study PRJNA326480) | marine metagenome | isolation source: seawater | place: Pacific Ocean: North | collected 2011
CTATACTTGTTGTAGATGATGAGCAAGACATTTGTAATATGGTAGCTGAAATATTAAAAGACGAGGGATATAAAGTTATTACAGCTTATGGTTATGGTAGTGCGTTAGATGTAATAAAAAATGAAAACATAAACTTAATATTAACTGATATTTGGATGGATAATAATACAGTAGCAGGTCTCCAATTACTTGAATGGAGCAAAAAAAACAACCATTTCACTCCAGTCATTATGATGTCCGGCCATGGTAATATTGAAACTGCTATGAAAGCTGCTAAAAGTGGTGCTTTTGATTTTATAGAAAAACCGTTTAAATCAGAAAGACTTATTCTTTTAATTGAAAAGGCCCTAGAGGATAGAATACTAAAAATTAAAATATTAGATTATGAGACAAATGAAAATGAAAAAACAGAACTAATAGGTGACTCAAATCTATTTAAAAATGTTAAATCACAATTAGATAAAATAGTGCTAAGCAATAGTAGAGTATTACTTAATGGACCCTCTGGTTCAGGAAAAGAGCTTATAGCTAGATGGATTCATAAAAATTCAGAAAGAAAGAATTTTCCATTTATTGTTGCTTCCTGCGCCACATTATCCCCTGAAAGAGCTGAAGAAGTACTATTTGGATGGGATAAAAGCTCAAATATTAAAAATGACCATGAATCAAGTTTAGGGCTGTTTGATCAATCTAATAATGGAACCCTTTTTTTTGATGAAATTTGTGATCTTCCTCTTGAAACTCAAGGTAAGCTTGTGCAAGTAATACAAGATCAAAGTTTTTATAAAATTGGATCTAATAAAAAGGTTACTGTAGATGTACGAATTATTTCTGCCAGTAATAAAGATTTGTTACAAAGTATTAAGGATGGATTTTTAAGAGAAGATCTATTTTATAGATTATCTGTTGTGCCAATACAAATACCTCCACTTAGCAAGCGTAGTGAAGATGTTAACCTTTTAATACAGCACTTTGTTAAATTGCTAACAAAAGAGTTTGGAAGTGGTAAGTTGAATTTCTCTCCTGAAAGTTTGGTTGTACTTAAATCTTATGATTGGCCAGGAAATGTCAGGCAATTAAAGAATATTTTAGAATGGTTAATAATAATGTATGGACAGCTAGAAGACTTTATTATTTTGCCTTCACATCTACCTCCAGAAATTATTGGACTAAATAATTCTGTAAACAAACAAAATGTTAATTCTTTAGAATTATCTCTAAAGGATGCACGTAAATTATTTGAGACAAATTATTTAAAAGAACAATTGAACAGGTTTAAAGGTAATATAGCTAGAACGTCTACTTATATAGGAATGGATAGATCAGCATTACACAGAAAACTTAAAGAATTAAACATAAATATTAATGATATAAATTAATTAATGGTGTTTTTATGAAACAAAAAATTATTATTTGTGGTGCTGGTAGAGTCGGTTTATCAATCACAGAACACTTGTCAAATGAAGGTTTTGACATAACTGTAATAGACTCCAACTTAGAGGCTATTCAAAAAGTTACTGAGTTATACGATGTTCAAGGTGTTTTAGGGCTTGCGTCTTACCCAAACATTCTAGAGGATGCTGGAATTAAAGATGCTGATATGATTATAGCTGTTACTCAATCAGATGAGATTAATATAGCAGCTTGTCAAGCTGCAAAATCTATATTTTTAACCCCCACAATGATAATAAGAATTAGATCTAAAGAATATCTTGATCCAAAATACTCTGACTTTCTTCTTAAAAGTATAGGTGTTAATAAAATAATTTCACCAGAAGATGAAGTTGCTACGGCAATAGTTAATCAATGGAGAACGCCAGGAGCATTTGATGTTGCAGAGTTTGCTAGAAATTCTGTCACTATGTTAGGTGTGTCTTGTAAAGAAGATTGTCCTATACTTGATACTCCATTAAGAAACTTAATAAGTTTATTTCCTGATTTAATTGTAACCGTAATGGCTATAATTAGAGGAAATAAATTAATTGTTCCTAGGGGTGGAGAGGATATAATTTTATCAGGTGATAGAGTTTATTTAGCATGCCCTACTAATCAAATTAATAGGACCTTAACAGCTTTTGGTCATGTAGAAACAACGGCTGAAAAAGTAACTATTTCTGGAGCTGGTGCTATAGGTATAAGGGTAGCAGAGGAAATTCATAAATTATCTCCGGAAACAAATTTAACTATGTTAGAATTAGATAAAGAAATAGCAAGACATGCTGCCGAGACATTAGAGTATGCAACTGTAATACATGGAGATTCACTAGACCCTGAAATAATTTCTGAGGCAAGACTAGGTCAAGGTGAAACTTACATTGCTGCAACAAATAATGATGAAGTTAATATTTTATCATCTTTGCTTGCAAAAAGATCTGGTGCTTCACACACTGTTGCTTTGATTAATTTACCAGTATTTATACCATTATTTAATTCTCTTGATTTAGAAGGTGTAGTAAGTCCTCCAAATTTAACAGCTTCATCTATTCTTCAAGAAGTTAGAAGTGGACAAATTGAACACGTTCATTCAATTATTGAAGAATTTGGAGATATTATTTCCTTTGAAGCTTTAAAATCTTCTTCTATTATAGGGAAACCTTTGAAAAATTTAAAATTACCTAAAGACGTTTCTTTAGGTGCAGTTGTTAAAAAAAATGATAACATATTATCTCCTAGAGGTGATACAATTTTAGAAGCGGGAGATATTGTGGTAATGTTTGTGCCTATCAAATCTATGAAAAAAGTTGAAGAATTACTTGCAGTAAATTTGGATTTCTTTTAATGCCAAATTTATCATATATTGATGGAAACTATTATAATTATTACGATTCTAAAATCCACATTAATGATAGGGGATATCACTTTGGTGACGCTGTATACGAAGTGATTTTATATAACCAAGGAGTGTTTTATGATTTTGATGAACATATCAATAGACTTTTTAGATCATTACATTCTATAGATATACAGTTTTCAATTACAAAGAAGACAATTGAATTAATCGTAAAAAATCTTATTAGGTTAAATAAAATTTCTTTTGGAAGCGTTTATATACAAGTCTCTAGAGGAATTGCTGATAGAAACCATACCTTTAATAATTTAAATATTAAACCAATATTAACAATAATAACTTCAAAAAAGCATAATAACATCAATCATGATATAATAGGTGTTAAAGCTATCACTGTTAGAGATAATAGGTGGGCTAGGCCAGATATAAAAACTACTCAGTTACTTCCTAATGTATTAGCAAAGACAAAGGCTAATAAACAAGGTGCTTATGAAAGCATTTTTATAGATGATGAAGGTTATATTACAGAAGGTTCAAGTTCTAATATTTGGATTATTAATAAAGATAACGAAATAATAACAAGAAGTATAGATGGAAAAATTTTGTCTGGTATAACTCGTAAAACTATTGCTAAATTTTCAAAATTAAATGATTTAACAGTTATAGAAAATAAGTTTTCTAAAAATGAAATGTTAAATGCAAAAGAAGTTTTTCTTACTAGCGCTTCATCATTTGTTACCCCTATTACTGAGATTGATAATGTTAAAATAAATAAAGGTGTTGTTGGTGAGATGTCTATTAAACTAAAAAAACTATATTTTAAAAACTTTGAAAATTTATAATTTATTTAATGAATAAATATAAAACTTTTCTATGTGTACCTATTTTTAAAAATTTTAAATATTGCCAAGATGAAATTTTTAATGAAAAGAATTTAATTCCTCGTACCCAAGAAACAAGAAGTCTTGTAGAGGCATTACACGGTACTATTATTTTTGAAAAAATTATAAATATTAATTTTCCCAAGCCATCATTGCTAGTAAGTGAAAACGTTATAGACAATATCAAAACTACTTTAGATAATTATGATATTGATTTAATTGTTTTCGATTGTTCTTTAACCCCAATTCAGCATCGTAATTTAGAAAGGAGCCTTAATAAAAAGGTAATTGATAGAACTCAATTAATCATTGAAATATTTGGTTTAAGAGCAAATACAAAAGAAGGAAAATTGCAAGTTGAATTAGCTAATTTAAATTTTCAAAAAACACGATTAGTTAGGTCTTGGACACATTTAGAAAGACAAAGAGGTGGATTAAGTAAGGTTGGAGGCCCTGGTGAAAGTCAGATAGAATTAGATAAAAGAATTATTAATACAAAAATAAAACAGTTAAAAAAACAATTAGAAAAAGTAAAACAAACTAGAACAATACAACGTAAGTCAAGACTTGAAAACTCAATGTTGATTTTTTCATTAGTTGGATATACCAACAGTGGAAAATCATCAATTTTTAATAATTTTAGTTCTTCAAATGTACTTGTTAAAGACATGGTGTTTGCAACTCTTGATACAAAAATGAAAATGGTTCCCTTGGGTCAGAAAAAAAAGATTATATTGTCTGATACTGTAGGATTTATATCAGCATTACCTACAGAATTAATTGACTCATTTAATTCTTCTTTAGAAGAACTTTTCTCTTCTGATTATTTACTATTAGTTCATGATTTATCAAATTCTAATATTGAGAATCAAGCTAAACTTGTATTTAATACCTTGCTTTCAATAGGATTCAGCAACGAAGAATTAGAAAAAAAAATTATTAATGTTTTTAATAAATCAGACCTAAAATCAAAAATCGATGATATTGATGTCAAGTTTAAAAATAATAATGTAACAACCTCAGCCATACAAAAAGACGGATTAAGAGAGTTAAAACTATATATAGAAAATTTATTAGAAAATAATTTGTCTAATGCTACTTTCTTTATACCAACTAAAAATGAAAAAATTTCTTCGTGGCTTTATAAAAATTCATATGTTTATAAACAAACCTATATTAACGAAGAATTTATAGGTAATAAAATAACCGCAAAAATCACAATAGAAAAGCTCAAATCTTTTGAGTCTAACTTTCCAGACATTAAAGTTAATGATATAGAAAAGAATATTGTTTGATGCTGAAAATTATTACTAGAAAGAATACAAGAGATAAATTATTAAATTATATCAGTACTTTAATGATAGAAGTTAATAAACTAGTAATACTAAAATATTATAAAGACCTTGAATCTAGACAGATATCTACAAAAGCATCTGAGGATGATTTTGTTACTATTGCTGATAAAGAAAGTGAAGAATTCATCGTTAGAAAACTAGTGGGTTTTCTAAATATAAATCATTATATAGGGGAGGAAACTTCGTACCTTAATAAAAACGAATATAAATCAAAAAAATATCAATCTTTATCATGGGTCATTGATCCAATTGATGGTACTAAAAACTATATTAAAGGTAAAAAAGAATTCTGCTCTATGATATCACTTATTTCATATGGAGTACCCATTGCCACATTTATTTTCTATCCTTTAAAAGACTTACTTGTCTACGCTTTTAAAGGTTTTGGTGCATACTCACTAAACACAAAAACAAAAAAAATCACTAATTTAAAAATTCAAACAACAAATATTTCTTATATTTTGGGATCTGGAGGTACCAAAGGAATAGAAGAACCACTTAGACAATCAGTATTAAAAAATTTAAAAATACACACAAATAGATTATTTATAGGGAGTGCAGGTATAGAAACAATTATGCTTGCATCTAATGAGATACAATTTGTTTTTCATGGAAGAGTTACGCCTTGGGATCATTCCCCTCTAGATTTAATTACCAAAGAAGCAGGTGGTTGCGTATATATGGCAAATAACAAAACCGACTTCAACGCTTTTTCTGAAGGTCCAATAATAGCAGCATCTAATGATCAAATATGGCAATCTATAAAAGATTTAGCTTTCAAGAATAACTAAACATAAAATAATATATGTTAATCTTTCTTAACAATTTTAAAAGGGTTAAACGCTTGATCACCAGCCATTATTTCTATTCTATTTATATTGATATTTTTAGGTCTTGTTGCTAACCAATAAATAGTTTCTGCTATATCTTCAGGTTTTATAAACCTCGTATCTTTATAAACATGTGATGCTTTTTCTTTATCTCCTTTAAACCTAACAATAGAAAACTCAGTTTCGGCTAAACCTGGTTCTAAGGAAGTAACATTAATTCCTTTACCAACCAAATCAGCTCTTAAGTTCAATGAAAATTGACTTACAAAAGCTTTTGTCCCACCGTATACATTACCACCTGGATAAGGGTATGAACCAGCAACTGAACCTATGTTAATAACATGACCTTCTCCTTTATCTATCATTAAGGGCAACACGTTTCTTGTTGCATAAACAAGGCCCTTAATATTAGTATCAATCATTTGGTCCCAATCATCTAAATTCGCCTCATCAGCACCTTCTAAACCTAAAGCTAAACCAGCATTATTACATAAAACAGAAATTTGATTGAAGTTTGGTGGTAGGTTTTCAATGGCTTTTTTTACAGCTTGCCTATCACTTATATCAAAAGAAAGAGGTAGTGATAATTCACCTAATTCTTTAGCTAACTCTTCTAATCTTTCACCTCTTCTACCAGTGATTATTGTCTGCCAACCTTTATCACTAAATAATTTAGCAGTAGCTCTTCCAAACCCTGATGTGGCACCAGTTATAAAGATCGTCTTAGGTAGTATAGAATTCATATTATCCTCATTGAATATTTTTTTTAGCCTTATTCCAAAGTTCTAACATATCTTCTTGATCTAAATCATGCCATTTTATATTCTTACCTTCAACAATGTTTTCCAATTCATTAAATCTTTTAATAAATTTTTCATTAGCTTTTCTAATAATATTATCTGGATCCTTGGATAAATGTCTTGATAAACTTATTAATGTAAAAAAGACATCTCCAAGCTCTTCTTCAATATGCTCCTCTTCTTTTGAAACTATAGCAAATTTTAATTCATCTACTTCTTCATCTAATTTTTTTAAAACTCTTTCATGATTAGGCCAATCAAAATTTAGTGAGGATACTTTTTTTTGAATTTTTAAAGATCTTAAAATTGATGGAATATTTTTTTCAATTTTATCCAGAGTTTTTTTTGACTTATAACTTCCTTGATTAGTTTCTGAATTTTTAATTCTTTCCCAGCTTTCGTGAGGGAAGTCGTTTTCTTTGTAATTAATATCAAAGATTTGTGGGTGTCGCCGTATGATTTTTTTTGATATTTCTTCGGCCACGTTGTCAAAAGTAAAATCTCCTTGATCCGATGCCACTTGTGAAATTAATACTACTTGTAATAATAAGTCACCTAATTCACCTTTAATTTCATTAGTGTCCTTACTTTCTATAGCATTGACTAATTCGTATGCCTCTTCTATTGAATATGGAGCAAGAGTATTATAATTTTGTTTTAAATCCCAAGGACATCCATGGACAGGATCTCTTAAGATCTGAATAACCTTTCTAATTTTTTCAATAGGATTTAGCCTATTAATTTCATTAAGTTTTTTATTTGTTAATTTTCTCATTATATTTTCTTTTATATGTTATTTATTAATAAATTATAACTTATTTAACAGATATAATCAGGAGAAATAATTGTCTGAAGTTAAATTAGGTATTTTTGCAAGATTTAGAAGGTATTTTCTTGCTGGCATTTTGGTAACATCACCAATTTTAATAACTGTTTATGTTACATGGTTAATTATTACTTTTATTGATGCACAGGTTGCAGGGTTACTTCCAAATAGCTTAGACTTTACTAAACAATTACCTCACCAAATACCTGGCCTAGGATTGATTATAAGTATTATAGTCATTACTTTTATTGGCGCAATAACGCCAGGTTTTATCGGTAGAACATTATTAAAGGTTGGAGAAAGAGTTTTAGATAATACACCAGTAGTTAGAAGTATCTATGGTGCAATTAAACAAATAATGGAAACTGTAATGTCAACTAACTCTGAGAGTTTTAGAGAGGTTGTTTTGGTAGAATATCCTAGAAAAGGAATTTGGGTAATCGGTTTTGTAACAGGCGAGACAAAAGGTGAAGTTCAGTCTTTAAATAAAGAAACATTGATAAATGTTTTTATACCAACTACTCCAAATCCTACTAGTGGTTTCCTCTTGTTTGTCCCAAAAAAAGATCTGATTTATATGAAAATGAAAGTAGAGGATGCGGTTAAAATGGTAATCTCTGGAGGGATAGTAACTCCTAAGATAAAAAAAATAAAAAAAAGTTGATTTATCCTCCTTTTAATAATTTTATAGATTCATTATTTTCAAAAATAGACAGTAGAATATTTATTTTTTTAAATTGACTGTCAGTTTCTAATAAATTTTCAGCTTCTTTTCTGGCTAATGGGATTAAATCACTATGAACATGCAAATCAACAAACTTAAAATCAATATTACCAGATTGTTTGCTTCCTAAAATTTCTCCTGGACCTCTTAAAATTAAATCATTTTCAGCAATCTCAAAGCCATCATCAGTCTCTTTTAATATTTTCAGTCTAGAATAAGCTATTGGCGTTAATTGAGATTTATATAAAAGGATACATGAAGATTGTTTGCTACTTCTTCCAACTCTACCTCTTAATTGGTGTATTTGAGCTAAACCAAATCTTTCAGCACACTCTATAACCATTATTGTTGCATCTGGAATGTCAACGCCTACCTCAATTACGGTTGTGGCTACAAGTATTTTACTTTTTCCAATTTTAAACTCTTCGATTGATTTTTCTCTTTCATCTTGGTTTTGTTTGCCGTGTACAAGTGAAATTTGAAAATTTTTAAAATAGTTTTTTAAAAATTCATACCTTTCATTAACAGCCACAAGGTCTAAGCCTTCAGATTCTTCAATGAGGGGACATACCCAATATATTAAATCACCGTTACTTATTGCTCGCTTAATTGATAAAAGTACATCTTCTAATTTATTTTGAGGCATTACATACGTTTTGATTGGTATTCTCCCGATAGGTTTTTCTCTAATTGAAGATATATTCATATCTCCATAAGCAGTTAAAGCTAATGATCTTGGTATTGGTGTTGCTGTCATTACCAAAACATCAACATTTTCACCTTTTTCAGTAATTTCAAGCCTTTGTTTAACTCCAAATCTATGTTGTTCATCTATTACTGCTAAAGATAGATTATTATATTCAATTTTTTTTGAAAATAACGTATGTGTTCCAATAATAATTTGAGATACACCTGACTTTATTTTTTCAATAGTTTCTAATCTACTCTTTTTACTTCCAACGTGCCGCGATTCTCCTAACAAAAGATTTATTTCTAAGTTCATACTTTTTGTTAGACTTTTTATAGAGTTATAGTGTTGTATAGCTAATATTTCTGTAGGTACTAAAAGTACAGCTTGAGAACCATTTGATATTGCATGTAACATTGAGATTAAAGCGACAATAGTCTTTCCTGAACCTACATCTCCTTGTAACATTCTAACCATAGTACTATCGGTATTTATGTCGTCTTGTATCTCATTAATGACCTTTTTTTGATTTTGAGTAAGTTCAAATGGTAAAATTTTATAAAATTCTATTACAAGTTTAGAAGTTGTTTCAGTATTTTTAATTTTGATTTTTGAGATTTTATTTTTTAACATTAGCATAGACATTTGATTTGCTATTAGTTCGTCTAGTGCAAGACGTTTTCTATAAATACTATCTAATTGATTATGAGATATATCATCTGGAGAGTGAATTTTATTAATAGATGTTTTCCAGTCAACAAATTGATTATTCTTTAGAGTTGTATGGGATAGCCACTCAGGAATTTCAGGTATTTTTTTTAGTGCTTCTTTCAATATTTTTGAAATAAATTTTTGATTAACACCCTCAAATAGAGAATAAATATTTTCAACTTTTGGTATTTTATATTTATCCTTTACAGGAAAAACATAATCAGGATGTACAATTTGACCAAGTCCATTAAAACTCTCAAATTTCCCACTGACAATTATTTTATTTCCAACTTGATAAATATTTTTAAGATATTGTGTGTTTTGACCAAAATATATAATGTCTAGTCTGACATTGCTTTCATTGTTTAACCCAAAAGTTATAATTTTAGATACGTTAACTTTTTTTCTATAACTGTAAGGAGGTATATTGACCTCAAGAACTTCTAATTCGCATGTAATAATTTCATTGTGCTGAATTGTTTTTAAAGAATTGTTTTTAAATCTGTCTATTGATCTTAACGGTAAATAAAACAATAAATTAATTAAATATGGACCAATTTTTTTTTCTAACAATTTTAATTTTTTTTCTCCAACACCATTTAAATTATTTAATGATGCAAACAAACTAAAAATGCTATCAGGTCGTTGAACTATTAAATTGGACAAGAAATTAAAAACCTTTATTTATAATAATTACATAAGAATATACATAATTGTAAAGAGAACAAATTGGAAAATAGAAGTCTTTATATAAAAAAATTAATTTATAGATCAAAATATACAGGTACAAGGGAAACAGATATATTACTTGGATCGTTTGCAGAAAAACATCTTGCCAATCTTTCTGATGATAAATTAATAATTTATGAAAAATTACTGGATTCAGGTGACCCAAGAATATGGAGATTATCTATAGATATTGAACAAACCAATTCTGAAAAAGAAAATACTATAATAAGCCTTATAAAAGAATTTGAAGGCTTTTAAGTTGTTTGAATTTAAAAGCGAAATTAAAAATATTGATTCAATCAATGGAATAAGAGACGGATTAATTCCATTTACTCTTGCTCATTTTGCTCAAAAAAATAATGTTTTTTACATCGCTGTGAACGATGTTGAGATATCACGAATAAACAATTTTATATCTACAAATTTTAAAGATATTGATGTTTTCCAAATTCCTTCATGGGATTGTTTACCTTATGATGTTTCGTCACCTAATTATAACATAATTAGTGAGCGTGTAAAAACTTTCACTGATATGTCCTTAAAATTAAATGAAGTATCTAATAATAAAAATATTTTCTTAACCACAATAAACGGAATTTTTTTAAAAACTGCATCAATTGATTTCTATAAGCATAATTTTATAAGAATAAAAAAAGAAAAAGAAATTTCATTTAATTATATAAGAGATTTTCTAATTAAAATTGGTTATTCAAGAGTCCAAACAGTAAGAGAGTTAGGCGAATTTAGTATAAGAGGTAGTATTTTAGATGTTTTTCCTGTCGGATATAAAAAAGCCTTTAGAATTGATTTCTTAGGTGATCACATAGAGTCCATAAAAGACATGGACCCTTTAACTCAAAGATCTAATCTATCAGTAAAGGAAATAGATGTTTATCCGTCAAATGAATATCTATTAAATGATAAAGCCATAGAAAATTTTAGAAGTAAATTCAGATCTATAATTGGTTCAAAAAGTGTGGATAGTCCAATTTATGAAAAGATTACTTCTGCTATTAAGTTCAATGGTATTGAACATTTTTTACCATTAATGCATCAAAATCACTTATGTTCAATTTTTGATTTCTTAAACAAAAATAATTTGATTGTTATATTAACAAAGAATTTTTCAAATTTAATATCTAAAAGAGAAGAAGAAATTGTTAATTTTAGTGAAGATAGAAAATGTGAGAATGAAGATTATTCTTCAATTAAAGTAGAAGATTTATATTTAACAAAATTTCAAATAGAAGATAAATTTAATTGTTTTACAACAATTCAATTTAATGAATTTGATATTCTTGAAAAAAAACAAAGTAATTTAAATTTACAATCTAAACCATTGATAATGGATAATTTTGTTAAAGATGAAGAACATAAAAATAAAGTTCAAAACATTATTGAATTTTATATAAATGAAAATAAAAAGGGAAAAAAAGTATTAATTGTTACAGAAGAAGAAGCTAGATTAAAAAATTTAATCAACTTTTTTGAAGAGGAATTAGTAAATAATAACATTAACTTTGATATTATAGAAATCAACAACTTAATTACTAATAAATTAAAATCAAATTTTAATTTCACTGTTTCTCCATATTTAGAAAGTTTTTATTTTAATAATCAGTATGTAATTTTCGACCGTGATATATTTGGCATTCCTAAACAAAAAAAACGTTCTTGGAGAAGAAAAACTGAAAATTTTCTTAAAGATGTTAATTCTATTGATGATGATGATCTAGTTGCTCATATTGATCATGGAATAGGTCGTTATGATGGGCTAGAAAAGATTACGACTAATGGTATAGATCATGATTGTTTACGCCTAATTTATTATGGTGGAGACAAATTATATTTACCAGTAGAAAGCATGAATCTCTTGAGCAGAGTTGGTGATTCAAGTTTTAATAGAGATCTTGATAAATTAGGGGCTGCAAGTTGGCAAAGCAGGAAAGCAAATGTAAAGAAAAGAATAAGAGATATGGCAGAAAAACTCATTAGAGTGGCTGCACAAAGGGAAATAATCAGTACTGACAGGATTTTAATTCCTAAGAACTATGATGAATTTTCAAACAAATTTCCTTTCGAATTAACTGATGATCAAGAAAATGCAATAAATGAAATAATTTCTGATCTTGAAGATGGCAAACTGATGGACAGACTTATTTGTGGTGATGTAGGTTTTGGTAAAACTGAAGTAGCCATAAGGGCTTCTTTTATAGTTGCTAGTGCAGGATATCAAGTAGCTTTAGTTGCTCCAACTACAATTTTAGTCAAACAACATTATAAAAGTTTTTTAGAAAGATTTAAAAATACATCAATAAAAGTTTCTGCTTTGTCAAGAATGTCTAATGTTGGTGAAAGACAATCTATAAAGAAAGAGCTTATTTCTGGTGATATTAATATTATAATTGGTACACACGCACTTTTATCAAATGATGTTGATTTTAATAATTTAGGACTTTTAATAATAGATGAAGAACAACATTTTGGAGTTGCTCAAAAAGAAAAAATCAAAGAGTTACAAGGTAATATTCATGTGTTGACACTTACTGCAACACCAATTCCTAGGACACTTCAACTGTCTTTATCTGGAATTAAAAAGCTAAGTCTAATATCAACACCTCCAGTGAATAGGCTAGCTATAAGAACTTTTGTTATAGAGTGGGATAATGTCGTTTTAATAGATGCTCTCTTAAGAGAAACCAATAGGGGAGGCCAAATATTCGTTGTATGTCCAAGGGTAAAAGATATTGATGGTTTGTACGATAGAATAAATAAGATGGCTCCAGATTTATCTATTAGCGTAGCTCATGGTCAAATGAAAGTTAATGAATTAGATAAATCAATAAATGATTTTTCTGAAGGTAAAGTTGACATTTTAATATCTACTAACATCATTGAGTCTGGAATAGATATTCCAAATGCTAATACAATGATCATTTACAAATCAGACATGTTTGGTCTGTCTCAACTTTATCAATTAAGAGGCCGTGTTGGAAGAGGAAAACAAAGATCATATGCTTATTTTACTATAGAAAAGAATAAAATTTTATTAAAAAAGTCTCAACAAAGGTTAGATGTTATTAAAACATTAGATAATTTAGGAGCGGGTTTTTCATTAGCAAGTTATGACATGGATATAAGGGGTGCAGGCAATCTTTTAGGTGATGAACAATCTGGTCAAATTAAAGAGGTCGGTGTTGAGTTATATCAAGATATGTTAAAGGATGCGGTTAATTCTTTTAAAAGTGGAAATAAACAAATTGAAGAAGTTTGGTCACCTTCTATTTCATTAGGTCTTTCAGTATTAATACCAGAAAATTATGTATATGATTTATCAACAAGAATGTCTTTGTATAGAAAAGCTGGAGAACTTTTAAACTCAGATGATATTAAAAACTTTTCAGATGAACTGTTTGATAGGTTTGGTCCTCCTCCATCTGAAGTAAATAATTTATTAACAACATTAATGATTAAAAATAAATGTCTTAAAAATAAAATTAATTTTATTGATGCAGGCCCTAGAGGACTTTTATTGGGATTTAAAAATAATTTTTTTAAAGAAACAGAGAAGCTTATATCATTAGTTAACAATTCATCAGGTCAGTTAAAAATTAGACCTGATCAAAAGTTATTTTTTCAAAAAAGTTTAAAAACAAATGAAGATAAAATTGAAGCAGCATTAAACCTTATTAACAAATTAGAAACTTTGTAAGTTATAAATCATAATCTACAATCAAAAGTTCCAACTACTTTATCATCAACGTATGAATTAATCTTAATTAAAGCTGATTTGGTATGATTTTTACATATAACTTTAAGTTTATTTTTTACTTCTATTGGAATATTCGTTATGGAATTATTTTTAATGTTCCATGATAAAGTAAACTCCTTATCATTATAAATTAAATTATCATATATAGTTTTTTTATTATCTAAATTTAGAATTTGTTGATTTTTTGTTATATCTGGAGCGTTGTTATCAAGAGAAATCAACAAAAAACCCAAAAAGCCAATTATTTGTGACATTTTAAACCTCGTTTATTTTTATTTTAAAATACGAGTTAATAATATTAATTTTTGTTATCACCAGCTGCCAATATTTTTCATGCTCGCCCAAGGTTCAGAAATTGGAAGATTTTCCCCTTGTTGAAGCAATTCAATTGAAATATTGTCGGGTGATTTTACAAAAGCCATTCTACCTTCTCTTGGTGGTCTATTAATTGTAACTCCACTATCCATAAGTTTTTGACAAGTTTCATATATATTTTTTACTGAAAATGCTAGATGCCCAAAATTTCTACCCTTATCATAATTTTCAGGATTCCAATTATAAGTTAATTCAATTTCAGGAGACCGTGTTTCAATAGCTGTATTTTTATCTTCTGGAGCAGCAAGAAATATAAGTGTAAATTTTCCTTCAGGAACTTCTTTTCGTCTTATTTCTTCTAAACCTAATTTATTGCAAAAAAAATCAAGAGATTCTTCTATATTTGTTATTCTTATCATTGTGTGCAAATATTTCATTTTAAAACCTTCAAGAATTAAATTTAATTTAATAATCATATAATATATTTATAATATACATACCATTAACAAAGTTGAAAGATAGTATTTTTTATGGATTTTGATAATTACGAGGTTGGGTTTAATATACCTGCGAAAATAGGTATGAAAATAAACGAAATACAAACACCATGCTTGGTTGTAGATTATGATAAATTTGAAAACAACATTCTTAAAATGAAGAATTTTGTGGTCAATAATAATATAAAGTTAAGACCTCATGCTAAAATGCATAAATCATTTGATGTAGCTAACCACCAAATAAAACTTGGTGGTGCTCATGGTATTTGTTGTCAAAAAGTTAGTGAAGCAGAAGTGTTTGCAAGAAAAGGTATTAAAGATATTTTGATAACTAACCAAATAACAGATTTATTTAAAATTAACAGGCTAACGAATATTTCTAAAGCTAATATAAAAATTGCTTGTTGCGTTGATGATGAACAAAATATTATTAATATTAATAATTCTGCTAAAGAAAAGAACACTACGATAGATTTATTTATAGAGTTTGATTGTGGTGCAAATAGATGTGGCATTCAGTCTCACAAGGAGATTGAAAAATTAATATTATTAATCAATAGTTTAAATTTTGTAAATTTTCTTGGCTTCCAAGCTTATAATGGTTCAATCCAACATATTGAAGACTTTGTAATTAGAAAAAAAGAAGTCGTTAAAACCTGTGATAAAGTTAAAGTTTTAAAAAATACCTTTAATAAATTTTCACCATTTATAACTGGTGTTGGAACAGGTTGTTTTGATTTAGAGGTAAGTCAAAATATATATGACGAAATTCAAGTGGGTTCTTACGCCTTTATGGATGCACATTATTCTTCTTTAAAACATGATAATAAAGTTAACAACACAAACAATTTTAAAAATTCTCTTTTTATTTTGTCATCAGTTATGTCTAAGGCATTAGATAAACACGCTGTTGTTGATGCTGGATTAAAGTCTATTTCTGTTGATAGTGGGTTACCAAAAGTTAACACTAATGATATTAATTATATAAAATGTTCAGATGAACACGGAATAATACATGATCCTAAAAATTGTCTTAAGATAAATGATAAATTATACTTAATACCAGGTCATTGTGATCCAACATGTAATTTACATGATTGGTACGTTGTAATAAAAAATGAAATAGTTATGGATTTATGGCCCGTATCTGCTAGAGGCTATAGCTATTAGAAAGTATATAACTAAAATAAATTAATATTTTAACAAAACACAAAACAAATTTTATTGAATTTTATTCTGGCATTTATGTATGTCTCAAAAAACACAAAAAGTTTTATTATTATTCTTCTTAATTTCATTAATAATTTTGTTTTTTATTTTTGATATAAACCAATATTCATCTCTTGAAAACATAAAAATACAATACCAAAATTCATTATATTACTATAATAAAAATAAATTACTGGTACATATTATTTTTATTTTTATTTATATTATTACTACTTCCTTATCGTTACCATTTGCCCTTGGCCTTACTTTGATTGGTGGTGCATTATTTGGATTTTTTTATGCTTTGATTTTAGTATCATTTGGGAGCACAATAGGAGCAACAATAGCCTTTCTTATAGCTCGTTTTATTGGTTATGAATATGTAAAAGACAACTATAAAAATCAATTATCTAGATTTTATAATGGTTTTAAGAAAGAAGGTGCTTTTTATTTATTTGCAATGAGAATGGTACCAATATTTCCATTTTTTATAATTAATATTGTAACTGCTTTAATGCCCATAAAAATATGGACATTCTACTGGGTTAGTCAGATAGGGATGTTACCTGGAACGGCCCTTTATGTTTTTGCAGGAACTCAATTGTCTGAAATCAAATCATTATCAGATATAATGTCACCAACAATAATAATAATATTTATTTTTGTTGGCTTTTTTCCTATGTTGGTTAAAAAAGTTTTAAAATAATTGAAAAACAAAAAAGGATAAAAAATAACAAGTGTTAATTTTTTAAATTTTTATTATCATCAAACCTTAAATTAATAGTTAAGTGTTAATATAATGACAGATAATAAAGTTCTACAAGAAATTATAGCCACAAAAAGAAAAAATCCCTATACAGAAGATAAATCTATAGATCAATTACGTGAGGAAACTGAAACATCAGCATCACGCATTCCGCTACCAGAAAATACTAAAATAGAAAAAATAGTTGCGGATAATGTTCCTGCAGAATGGATTTCTTGTGGAAATGTAGATACAGATAAAATATTCATGTTTATTCATGGAGGAGGTTATTACAGAGGTTCAATTGCCTCAACTCGTTCTACAGTTGCAAGAATATCAGCCCAAGCAAACATTAAATGTTTATCTGTCGACTATAGGTTAGCACCAGAACACCCATTTCCTGCAGCAATTGATGATATTTATACAGTTTATAACTGGTTATTAAAGAAAGGGGTTAAACCACAAAACATAATTGTTAGTGGCCAATCAGCAGGAGGAGGATTATGTTTAGCATTATTATTAAAAATTAAAGATAATAAAGGTTCTCAACCTAAAGGTGCTGTTGCTATAAGTCCTTGGACCGACCTTTCTCAATCTGGAAAAACAATTGTAACTAATGCAGACGTGGATCCTGTAATTAGCAAAAAATATTTAGATAGAATGGCTGGCCTATATCTCAAAGATACATCATTTTCATCACCTCTAGCTTCACCTCTTTTTGGTGATTTGTCAGGTTTACCCTCAATTTTAGTTCAAGTTGGAACTGCTGAAACAATGTTAGATGATAGCAGAAGATTTGTTGAAAAAGCAAAGAAAGCAAAAGTTGATATTCATATTGAAATTTGGAAAGATATGTTTCATGGATGGCATGGAAATGCACATATTTTAAAAGATGCTGAAAAAGCAATACATAATATAGGAAATTTTTGTATAAACTTGTTTAATAAATAACAAAAATCACATGAAGATAAATATTTTCTTATTCCTAATATTTTTTAACTTCACATATATTTTTTTTTCACAGGAAACTTATGCAGAGTATAAGATTATTGACTCACCGTACTGCGTTAATAATAAAGGAGAAGAGGTAAAGTTTCAAAATATGAAGTCTAAAAATAGTAAGATTACTCTAGGCATAGCAAAGAAAGATGGTGAAGGTAAGCCAATTATATATAGATTTAATTACAATCAATCTTCAAAGCCTCTGCAAATGTTTATAGACTATCATGAATGCGCTC
>MDTC01170061.1_pt1 | contig 18107 bp, 16 predicted proteins | sample 811181 | NCBI WGS metagenome assembly MDTC01 (sample SAMN05326644, study PRJNA326480) | marine metagenome | isolation source: seawater | place: Pacific Ocean: North | collected 2011
GTTGTATTTGTTCTTGGTTTTCTTAGTCATTTAAAGACCCTCATTAGGTAGTAGTGAGGAGTCTACTTTTCATGGGTAACTCGGGTGCCTAACGCCCGGCTCATGCGCCGGTTTGGAGCCGCGAAGCGGCGGAAAATCGGTCGCTGTGCAGCCGATTGTTATGCCCTATTGGTTTGCTTCCTCGCCAACATGAGCATCAAACTGTTTCTCTAGGCCATTAATCTTCACTTCTACGATACCAATTCTTGATGCGGCAGCTTGATTTTTTGCTATATTATTCTCCGCTCTCTGCACATCTCTTTGAAGATGTTCAACTCCCGACTTTAAAACTGATATGCTTTCTCTATTACTGGAAATGTCCGAATTTACCGAAATTAACGTTGAAAAATAGGTAACCACTGCAGTCAGAATAAGACCGCCACCATAAATAAGAACTTCTTTAGTGCTAAATCCAGATTCTTGGGGCTGCGTGGGTTGGGGGCTTGGATTTGGCACATAGTCATGAGGTGGCGTAGGCGACGAGGAGCTACTTGCGTTCGAATACGGGGCATTTGTTGACGTAGTGGAGGCACTCATTTAATCAGCCTCTCTATCTCAGCCTCGGTGATCTTAGGAGCATACTTCTCAGAAAGCTTTAACAGCGTATTGAAGTCAAAATGACTTCCTGATTTTGGCACATTGTTTATATCCCTTTGAACCAAAATTCCTTTTTCTTGTATGCCATTATTTACAGCATCAACAGCACTAATCTCAATTACGTCGTTTATTTTATATCCGCAATAATCGCTTTGCTTATTATATCGCAAACTCAACTCTTCAGCGCCGTCTACGAGGCTTGTAAAATATTTCCCTCTCAACGTTCTAATCGCCATATTATCTTTATGAAAGTATCTCGCGACCATTCCAAATCTAATAATTTCTTGCTTCTCTAATATATATTTTATAAGAGCAGAAATTTTGACATTGAAATCTTTAACCAAGTCAGAATTTGATTTCTCTTCGTTTATTCTGGAAAGATTAAAATCAATTCGAGATCTTGAAATATTGCAAGAGTATGCCCCATTGCTAGATTTCATTATTATCACGGGAACTTCCGGCGGAAGCTCTCTGGGAGTTGGGATCATTTGAGGCATAGCATCAAAGATATTGAGAAGCCTCGAATTCAAATCACCAAATTCAATATCTGGACGATCTACGATATCCCTGAGAAAGAACGCAAATTGTAGATTAATTATCTTAGTCTTCATTGACTCTCCAGATTCTCAAATTTTCAAAAGCATAACAGTTTATTCGTGCGCATGCTCGTTTCGGCACCGCCCTTTCCTTTCTTTCAGTTACCCTAACCTATTGTTCTGTATGGTAAAAGCTCTTTTACTGACATTCACATCAGGTGTGTAAATACGCGTGCGCGTTTACACACCTACCGTGAAAACATCTTTGCGCGTTATCAACCCCTGCCATTCTCTAACTAATTGAATTCATTAGCCTTTTATTAAAGCAGATCGTAACAACGAGCATGCGCGTTTTCATTTCAGGCCAAAACACGCATTGATCTTTCATCCTCATGAAATATACTGTTTATATATACAGTATATTTTCATGGAGCGGAATGATGAGTCGAAGCCCCTTTCTTGAAGACATTCGTACTTACATGAGACTACGAGGTATGAGCCTGCGTACCGAGAAAACGTATATTTACTGGATCAGAAATTTTATCCGCTATCACGGGCGACTAAAGTGGGTGATGGGATGGACGCTCCCCATTCATCACCAGCGTCAAAAGCGCTAAAGTTTTAATGCGAACTAAAACTTAAAAACGAGGAGCGTCCACATGACAGAGTTTAATACTATCGCTATCGATCTTGCAAAATCTGTATTTCAACTTTGCGTTATCTCAAATCAGGGAAAATCGATTAAAAGCCTAAGGTTGAACAGAACCAGGTTCCAGGACTTCATGGCTAACAGAGAAAGATCCCGTATTGTCATGGAGGCTTGTTACTCCTCACACTATTGGGGCCGATATTTCGAGAAGGCCGGCCACGAAGTTCTGTTAATCCCGGCGCAGCATGTAACACCTTTCGTTCGTGGAAACAAAAATGACAAGAATGATGCATTGGCGATTTATGAAGCATCACTTCGACCTAACATCCGGTTTGTTCCAATAAAGGCTGAATATCAACAGGATATTCAGTGTCTCCACAGAATGCGTGAAAGGCTTGTTGCAAACAGGACCTCTTTATGCAATCAACTTCGGGGGCTGCTTGCTGATTATGGCCATATTTTCCCGGTTGGAATCAATGCCATCATTAAAGGTGTGCGAGAGATCATCAGAGATTCGTCTCTGTCAGGGAGCCTTCTATCTGAGCTAGAGTCATCCATCGTTGAGTATGACTATCAGACAAAGCGCATTGATAAGATTAATAAGGTTTTGAAAAGTCATAGTGACAAGAACCCTCATAGTCAGCGCCTCATGCAGATCCCTGGCATTGGTGCTCACATAGCTACAGCTATTACCAGTACTGTAGGAAAAGCAGAAGTATTCAAAAATGCTCGGGATTTTGCTGCATGGACAGGACTTACGCCACGTCAATCAGCAAGTGGCAATAAGTCGGTCATGGGCGGAATAACCAAGCGTGGCGATCAGTATTTGCGGAAGCTACTGGTCCAGGCAGCACGACATACTGTGAGATGGGCTGTTAAAGAAAGTGACTCAAAGCTTGCAAAATGGATAAATGAAATCATCGTGCGACGCGGCCTTCAAAAAGGTGTTGTTGCTGTTGCGCACAAACTGGCGAGAATTATCTGGTGCGTGCTTACCAGGGAAGAAGGATTCAAACCAGCATAGTAGGTAATTATCTCATCAGGTGTTCGTAAGTTGATGAAATAAACGGGGTGCTCCGGCCCTGCCAGAACCTGGCTTGGACACGATCGACATGAGTCAGATCGAGTGGGTGTTAAAGGTGGCAGGGTTCGGATCTCATCAGGGCTGCGGAAATACAGATCCCGATCAGAAGCCGGATATATGTCAGAACAACCACCGATTTATCAACGAGAATACTGATGAAAAACAGGAAATGGATGGGCATAGAAGGTGCCACGGGCTAGTTGTGCCTTGACACCGAGGGAGCGTCTATATATGTCCCAGTAGTTCCCACGGTTAAAATCTCAACAGGAACACTTTGTTATGAACTCCCACATTTACCACCAAAACAATGAATTAATTGCAACCCCTATTCCCCATATCTTTAGAAATAATAATGCGGATTTGATAAAACCAGCAGGTGATATGTACCCCAAGAAGGAGAAAACAAGTACTATTAAAACACCAAACGCCTTTGGCACCAGACCGCTTTCTATTTCTTGAACGTTACTTAATATAAACCAAACAAGCCAACCCAAAGGAACTGAGTAAAAGAGAGAAATTAAAACTCCTTTAAGCCTAACTTTAATTGTGATGGTTTCCATGGGCTTGCTCATAACAGTTTATTCCCCGCACACTCGCTCCGACACCACTCTTCATTCCCTGATTTCACTCTGATCGTCCGCTCTCAAGGTGACAGCCATTCTATTCAAACTAATTTCAGGCGAAGCTCTCAATACCCTGCGGATTACACTCAGCACGACGGATTTTTAGGCAAACATTTACCTGCACACAGCAGACTGACTTCAGACACGCTACCGCCCTTCCTTATTGCACAACAGGACTGGCAATGGACAAAGCGTTGTCCATAGAAAATACAACCAGAGGCCCGCCCTCAGAGAATGAAAGCAGAGCTCAGTTTAAACGTGGCTCTTTCAGAACCTGGTATTTAAAACCGCGTTTTTAAAAGTGCGCTTTTACAGGTGCGCTTTTTACAGGTGCGCTTTTTACAGGTGTTAGCGCGCAGGAAGGAAACAGATCAGATATGAGACCGGCGTTCCCTGCCTGTCTGCGGCTGAAGATATGCAGCCACTGAGGCAGAGAATACACCTGGATTGTCAAAAGACTCAACAGTTGATCGTCAGATCAGGTGTCGTTCAGAACATTGTTCGTCGGAAGGATAATAGCTGGCCCTTGCAGGCCAGCTCAGACGCTAGGCAGTAGCTCAGCGCGGCGTACGGCCTTTAGGCTTGCGCCCTGCAGTCGGTTTAGCCGTAGAACGTGCAGCAGGTTTTGCGCTGCCAGCCGCTTTGGCACTGGCATTCGCTTTAGCACCCGGTTTGCCGCCAGCGGCTGTGCCCTTTGGCTTAAAGCCCGGGCGCTGATGGCGTTTGGATGGTGCATCTGCCGCCGGAATCAGCGCATGTGGGCCTTTACCGATCAGGTCGGTGCGGCCCATGGCGGTGAGTTCTTCGCGCAGCATGTCCCAGTTTTTCGGGTCGTGGTAGCGCAGGAAGGCTTTCTGAATACGGCGCGTTTTCAGATCCCGTGGCACGGCCATTTTCTTCGACTTGTAGCTCATACGGTGCAGCGGATCGCGCTCCGAATGGTACATTGCTGTGGCCAGCGACATCGGCGATGGGTAGAAGGTCTGCACCTGGTCCACGCGCATTTTGTGTTCTTTCAGCCACAGCGCCAGATTCATCATGTCTTTATTTTCAGAGCCCGGATGGGCGGCAATAAAGTACGGAATCAGATACTGTTCTTTGCCCGCTTCTTTCGAGAATTTGTCGAACATATGCTTGAAGCGGTCATAGGTACCCATGCCCGGCTTCATCATTTTGGTCAGCACATTCTGTTCGGTATGTTCCGGTGCAATTTTCAGCAGACCACCCACATGGTGAGTTACCAGTTCACGTACATATTCCGGATCTTCGACCGCCAGGTCATAACGCAGACCGGAAGCAATGGCGATGCGCTTAATACCCGGAAGTTTACGCGCCGCCCGATAAAGCTCAGTGGTGGCTTTGTGACTGGTGTTCAGGTTTTTACAGATGGTCGGGTACACACAGGACAGTCGGCGGCAATTCTTCAGAATTGTTTCGCTCTTACAGGTCAGGTGGTACATGTTGGCCGTCGGGCCACCGAGATCGGAAATGGTGCCGGTAAAGCCCGGTACTTTGTCGCGGATCTCTTCAATTTCGTGCAGTACGGATTCCTGCGAACGGCTCTGAATAATGCGCCCTTCGTGCTCGGTAATTGAGCAGAAAGTACAGCCACCAAAACAGCCGCGCATAATATTCACCGAAAAACGGATCATCTCGTACGCCGGGATTTTCGCATCGCCGTAGCTTAGGTGCGGCACACGCTGATAGGCAAAGCCGAATACGGAATCCATTTCGTCGGTTTCCAGCGGAATCGGCGGTGGATTCACCCAGATTTCCTGATTGCCGTGCTTCTGCACCAGCGGACGGGCGTTGTACGGATTGGATTCCTGATGCAGCACCCGTGAGGCGTGGGCGTACAGTGCGCTGTCGTTACGGACTTTCTCGAACGATGGCAGGCGAATGCAGGTTTTTTCCGGGTCGTGATCGACTTTGCGCTGCAGCGGTAAAGGAATAATTTTTACCGGCATAACATCATCGTCGGCGCTGCCGCCGTTGTCAGAGGCACAGCTCTCGCTGTTGCTCTCTTTCATTTCATACGGGTTAGGCAGCTGATCGATGTGCCCCGGCCAGTCGATACGGCTGGAGTCGATCTCCGTCCAGCCTGTTGGCGTGGCATCACGCACAATGGTGGTACCGCGCAGGTCTTTCATATCGTCCAAAGTACGGCCCTGACTCATGGCATGGGTCAGCTCAACCAAAGCCCGTTCGGCGTTACCGTACAGCAGAATATCAGCGCCGGAATCAATCAGTACCGAGCGGCGTACCTGATCGCTCCAGTAATCGTACTGGGCGATACGGCGCAGACTGGCTTCAATACCGCCAATCACAATCGGTACGTCTTTGTAGGCTTCACGGCATTTCTGCGAATAAACGATCACCGCACGGTCCGGGCGCTTACCTGGCTCACCATGAGGGGTGTAGGCATCATCAGAACGGACTTTCAGATCCGCGGTGTATTTGTTGATCAGCGAGTCCATGTTGCCGGCGGTGATACCGAAATACAGATTCGGCTTACCCAGCTTCATAAAGTCGTCAGGGTTGTTCCAGTCCGGCTGAGCGATGATACCCACGCGAAAGCCCTGGGATTCCAGCAAACGGCCCAGCACCGCCATACCAAAGCTCGGATGATCCACATAGGCGTCGCCACTGATGATGATCACATCACAGCTGTCCCAGCCAAGCACATCCATTTCCTCGCGCGACATGGGCAAAAACGGCGCAGTGCCGAAGCATTCAGCCCAGTAGGGATAGTAAGAAAACAGATGGGGAGCTTGCGAATTCACGGATAACCTCAGATGCTGACGCCAGACCGGCAGGAATGGCCAGAAAGGCCGTTATTTTCCCAGAATCCGGCGCCGGACTAAAGACCTTATTGCCCGCTCAGGTATGTCTTTTCACCGTCAGACGACCAAACAGAGGTTATGCCCCTGCTCTGCTTAAGGCCTTTGCTGCGCACGCTCACTGAAACAGCAACACATCCAGGGCAGTCCTGCCCGGACGCTAAATCGACTCAGACTCCCTGCTGCCCACGGCTGTCACCACATCCTTCGACACCAGTGGCCGGCTGAAGAAGTAGCCCTGCAGGTAATGACAGCCAAGCTCATTGAGGCAGGCCGCCTGCTCGGCGGATTCAACCCCTTCGGCCAGCACCTCTAGGTTGAGCGCCCGCGCCATGCCGATAATCGCCCGTACTATGGCAAGGTCATCCGGATTATACGGAATATCCTGCACGAACGAGGCATCAATTTTGACCAGATCCACCGGCAACTGCTTCAGATACGCCAGTGATGAATAGCCGGTGCCGAAATCATCAATCCAGATCGACATCCCCAGCTTGCCCAGACTGGTCAGTTTAGCGACCGTGCAGTCTTTATTTTTCATCAGCGCACTCTCAGTAATTTCCAGCGCGATCATATCGGCTGGCACCGAATAGTGTGTTAACTGGCTGCTTATAAATTCGCCAAAATCCTCGTTCTCGATCTGCGCAACGGAAAGGTTGATCGACACGTAACCCGGATCAAACCCCTGAATCAGCCAATGATGAATCTGCCGGCAGACCTCAGTAATCAGATAAGCGCCAAGTTCATTAATCAGGCCACACTCCTCCGCCAGATCAACGAAGGTACGCGGAGAAATATAACCCTGTACCGGATGATGCCAGCGCGCCAGAGCTTCAAATCCGCTGTATTTACCGTTCTGCCCATGAATAATCGGCTGATAATCCAGCGTGATATTGCCCTGACTGAGCGCCCGTTTCAGCTCAGACAGCAAAGTAATTTTCTGGATGGCGGAAACAGTCAGATCGCTGGTATAGAAGGAAAAACAATTCTTGCCGGAGGCCTTGGCCATATACATAGCCGCATCGGCATTGCGCATCAGCTCCTCCGGCGTCGTACCGTTTTGCGGAAAAAGACTGATACCGATACTGACTCCGGTCGATACTTCCCGACCATTAATAATCACCGCATGCTTCAGTGCCTGAATGATGGATTTTGCCATTGCCGCGACCTGCTCTGTCGAATCAACATTGGGCAGCACCAGAGCAAACTCATCGCCGCCCTGCCGGGCCAGAGTGTCTCCATCGCGGATACAGGCATTCAGTCGACGTGTCACCTGACGCAGTAATTCATCGCCGGCAGAATGTCCGAGGCTGTCGTTAACACTTTTAAAGTCGTCAAGATCGAGAAATAAAACCGCCAGCATGCGGTCATTATCTGCTGCCATTTTTAACGAGGACATTAACCGGTCAGCAAACAGCTTACGGTTCGCCAGCATGGTCAGCGGATCGGTATAGGCCAGGTAATGAAGATGATTCAGACGCGTTGAAATATTGCTGTCAGCGCGGCGCAGAATCACAAACAGAAAGGCAGCTGCAGCGAGAATAATTGCGACAACACCGGCATACAGAATGTACGCGCTGCTGGCGACCTGATTACGGTGTGACGAGACATCAACAAAAAACTGCAGATAGCCCACCCGATCGCCGCGGATATCCGGGAAGCTCACCGTGCCAGCATACCAGCTGCGGTCATCATAATCCGGCAGGTTACCCTGATAACCATCCGGCATTTTTTGCAGAAACGCCAACCATCTGCCTGGCACTTCATCGGACTGATTGATGGCCACCACCTTCTAAAAAGTGTGCCAGTCGTATTGCCGGTTGAGCATGTCGGCGCCAGCTTGCCAGTCGGTTTCAGCGATCAGTTTTTTATAAATAAAAGCGACCCAACGTACCTGCTCACCGACTGTCGCACGGGCAGCAATGTCCTCCACCTCAGTACCGAGTTCCACATACCCGAGTACCTCTCCCTGATGCCGGACCGGCGTCACTACCCGTAATGTGTAGGTGCCCATCCCACCCAATTCCATACCCGTTACGGTCTCACCGAGCAGATGCGCATCCAAGGCTGTCTGGCGCTGAATCTGATCACCATAACGCTCGGGCCAGTGTAAACGGACGACATTAACCATATCAGGGTCATGAAGATAAAAATGGGAGACGCCAAGCCTTTGATTCAGGTCGTGGTAATAAGGTTGCAACGCGATCAGCAATCCACGCCGGTCACGCGCCATCAGCATAGCTTTCAGCTCCGCCTGCTCGGATACCAGTTTTTCGATAGAGATCAGTGTTTCACGATGGCTTTCTATGGCCCGCCACATACGGTATTCAAGATCGGCGAGAGAGGTTTCGGCACGCTGCGCCACAGTGTAGTTCTGCAGCAGATTAAATAGTACGGTCGTAACAGATAAAAGGATAAGACAAAAAAGAACCAGTGGGATCGTTAACACCCGCATCACTGGCCGTAAAGATGGGTCGACCCCGACAACTCCCGGCTTTTGGTTGGCGATCTGGGTAACTGGCATCCGTTTCCCTGTTGTTTACCCGGAATGGTCAAAGTAAGCGCTTTCCGCACAAAATTCAAACACTGCTGCGCTTGTTATCAGGATTCATGCCGTCAAAGCAGACCTTATTCTGTCGCCATCGGCCACGAAACGATGCACAACGACAGCGCAGTGGCACGATCTGATGCACGTTTTTGGATAAAAGGCATGTGATCGCTCATGCTTTCCAGACTGGCAAAAAGCGGCAGCACCACCTAAAAACCTCGATAAAACATACACATACCCACCCCCAGGAGAAACTGGCACGCTAATCGCTAAGCAGTGCTCAGTCAGGAAATTCCGGCCAATGGCGGCCAACGATTTCCACTAACATTTTATTTAAGCAAAGGCGCTTCGACGTTATTACGTCGTGGCGCCTTTTTTTTGTGCTCAAAAAAGGGGTAATGGAATGACTGGACTGAACACCATCCGCCGCGCTTTTATCAAAAGCGCCCTCGTACTGGCAGCGGGTGCAGCCACACTGGGTCTGCCTTCTGTATCTGCAGAAGAATATGCAGAAAAAGAAGAACTGAAATTCGGCTTTATTAAACTGACCGATATGGCACCGCTGGCCGTTGCCTACGAAAAAGGCTTTTTTGAAGACGAAGGTCTGTACGTCACCCTGGAAGCACAGGCGAACTGGAAAGTTCTGCTCGACCGCGTAATCGACGGTCAGCTGGATGGTGCTCACATGCTGGCAGGCCAGCCTCTGGGTGCAACCATTGGTTTCGGTACCCAGGCGCACATCATCACCGCGTTCAGCATGGACCTGAACGGTAACGGCATCACTGTTTCCAACGATATCTGGGATCAGATGAAGCCAAACATTCCAAAAGATGCTGATGGCAAGCCGGTTCACCCGATTAAAGCCGATTACCTCAAACCAGTTGTTGATAAGTACAAATCAGAAGGTAAGCCATTCAACATGGGTATGGTTTTCCCGGTTTCTACTCACAACTATGAACTGCGTTACTGGCTGGCAGCCGGTGGTATTAACCCAGGTTACTACGCACCACACAAAGGCGATTCTTCCGGTCAGATTAATGCCGACGCCCTGCTCTCTGTTACGCCGCCACCACAAATGCCAGCCACTCTGGAAGCCGGCACTATTTACGGTTACTGCGTAGGCGAACCATGGAACCAGCAGGCAGTATTTAAAGGTATTGGTGTACCGGTTATTACCGACTACGAAATCTGGAAAGACAACCCGGAAAAAGTATTCGGCGTAAGCAAAGAATGGGCTGACAAATACCCGATCACCCACAAAAAAGTGGTTAAAGCTATGATCCGTGCAGCGGAATGGCTGGATGCGAACAACAACGCTAACCGCCCTGAAGCTGTGAAGATTCTGTCTAAACCACAATACGTTGGCGCCGACTACGACGTTATCGCTAACTCCATGACCGGTACCTTTGAATACGAAAAAGGCGATAAACGCGAAGTGCCTGACTTCAACGTATTCTTCCGCTACAACGCAACCTACCCTTACTACTCTGATGCAATCTGGTACCTGACTCAGATGCGTCGCTGGGGTCAGATTGCTGACGAGAAATCTGACGACTGGTTCATGGAAACTGCGAAGAAAGTTTACCGTCCGGACATCTACGCAGCTGCTGCTAAAGAACTGATTGCCGAAGGCAAACTGGATGCGAAAGACTTCCCGGATTTCGCCACCGAAACTGGCTTTAAAGCACCTCAGAAAGGCTTTATTGATGGCATCACTTACGATGGCACCAAGCCAAATGATTACCTGAAGAAATTTAAAATTGGTCTGAAAGGCGCAGATAAAATCTGATTCCCTTCGGTTACACACCAATTGAAAAACGTATGAAAACCCGGCTGCCGGAGCACACTCTGCACGGCAGCCAACAGGAGTTACACCATGACTATTGCTCTGTCTAACATGCCCTGGCTTGAAACTGTCGTAAAAATTGCGAAAGGTGAGAACGTCGGTCAAAATATCCAGATAATTTTAAAAACACTGGGTTTACCACTGGCCGGTATTCTCGTATTTCTGATGATCTGGCATGCAGCAGCCAGCAATATTAATACATCACTGGGTCAGTTCCCTGGCCCAGCCGATGTGGTTACACAAAGCAAAAACCTGATGAACGAACACGTCACTGAACGTGAGAAAGCGGAAGCTTTCTACGAACGTCAGGAAAAACGCAATGCTGATCGTGTGGCGAAAGATCCGGATTATGTTCCAAAAATCCGTCCATACACCGGTAAGCCTACTTACGTTGACCAGATCGGTACATCACTGGTAACCGTGCTGAGTGGTTTCTTCCTGGCTTCTCTTATTGCAGTGCCACTGGGCATTGTGATTGGTCTGAGTTCAAACCTTTATTCGGCGTTTAACCCGATTATCCAGATTTTCAAACCGGTATCGCCACTGGCCTGGCTGCCGCTGGTGACCATGGTGGTAAGTGCTCTGTACGTTACCGACGACCCTATGGTGCCGAAATCTTTTGTGACTTCCATGATTACGGTAATGCTGTGTTGTCTGTGGCCAACCGTTATTAATACCGCTGTAGGCGTGGCGTCCATTTCTCAGGATTTAAAAAACGTCAGCCAGGTACTGCGACTGAGCTACATGACTCATGTGATTAAAATCGTACTGCCTTCTTCTGTACCTATGATGTTCACCGGTCTGCGCCTGTCGCTGAGCATTGCCTGGATGGTACTGATCGCCGCTGAAATGCTGGCGCAGAACCCGGGCCTCGGTAAGTTTGTATGGGATGAATTCCAGAACGGTTCTTCTGATTCGCTCGGCCGCATCATGGTGGCAGTGATCACCATTGGTTTAATCGGTTTCCTCCTCGACCGCATCATGCTGATGATTCAGCGTTATGTGTCCTGGGACAAATCAGCCACTCTGCGTTAATTAAAAGGATATTGTCATGAATAAAATGCTTGAAATTACCGGTGCTGGCATCGAGTTCAACACTCCAAAAGGTTCTTTCCGTGCACTACGCGATGTGAATCTGAAAATTCAACAGGGTGAATTTGTTTCCCTGATCGGTCACTCCGGCTGTGGTAAATCCACCGTACTGAATATCGTTGCTGGTCTGCTGCAGGCCACTGAAGGCGGCGTGGTTCTGAACGGTAAAGAAGTAAACGAACCCGGCCCTGAGCGCGCAGTGGTGTTTCAGAACCACTCTCTGCTGCCATGGCTGAGCGCTTATGAAAACGTCGAGCTGGCCGTAAAGCAGGTATTTAAAGGCAAAAAATCCAAAGCCGAAATGAAGGAATGGATTGAACACAACCTGGGCCTGGTACATATGACCCACGCTATGCACAAACGTCCGGACGAAATTTCCGGTGGTATGAAGCAGCGTGTCGGTATTGCCCGCGCGCTGGCGATGGAACCAGACGTTCTGTTAATGGACGAGCCTTTCGGCGCACTCGATGCCCTGACCCGTGCTCACCTGCAGGACTCGCTGATGGAAATTCAGAAAGACCTGAACAACACCGTCATCATGATTACCCACGACGTGGACGAAGCAGTACTGCTGTCTGACCGCATTGTGATGATGACGAACGGCCCGGCTGCCACCATCGGTGAAATTCTGGATGTGAATCTGGAGCGTCCGCGCAACCGCCTCGAGTTAGCGGATGATCCGGCGTACAACCACTACCGCGCCGCTGTATTAAGTTTCCTTTACGAAAAACAAAAGAAAGTGGACTCCACCACTTCATCTGCTCCACAAGCCAATGCGACAAAAAAGCCTGAACCGGTCGCAGCTCCTGCCATAGAGCCTGCACAAGAACCGGAAAAAAAAATTGCATAAAAACTGATTAGCCGGCGCCCACCGGCTATGAAAATTATTACAACGGCTTCAAACGAAGGAGAGAGCCATGAAAACTACAAAAACCCTTTTAGCTGTATCATTGGGTCTGGCACTGAGCCAGGTAGCGGTTGCTGAAAATGCATTTGTCGAAACCGTGAAAAAAGGAGACCTGCTGGCAGATTTCCGTCTGCGTTACGAAACTAACGACACAGACGATGCCACCGACTCCGCAACAGCTCTGACCCTGCGCTCCCGCGTGGGTTATGAAACGCCTTCAATGGCAGGGTTTAAAGTTCTGGCTGAACTGGAAGATGTTCGCGCCATCGTAGACGAATACCGCATCGAAGATGCTGACTACGACGTGGTCGCTGATCCTGAAAACACTGAAATCAACCGTTTCCAGGTGTCTTACAGCAAGGATAACTTTGGTGCCGTTGTTGGTCGCCAGCGCATCATCCTCGACAATGCCCGCTTCATTGGTAACGTCGGCTGGCGCCAGAATGAACAGACTTATGATGCAGCTCTGTTCACCTACAAAATGGATGATGTTGCTCTGGCTTATGCTTACATCGACCAGGTGAACGACATTCTGTTCAACTCCACCGATCTGTCAGCACATGCCCTGAACGCAGCTTACACAGGTCTGGCTGCTGGCAAACTGGTTGCTTACGCATACCTGGCTGACATGGACGACACTGACTTCACCCTGAACACTTATGGCGCAAGCTTTACCGGTAAAACTGCAGCGGGCGATACCACAGTTACCTACCGCGCAGAACTGGCTACTCAGAATCAGGATGCCGGTGGCGTTGAGCATGATGCGCTCTACTACGCGCTGGAAGCTGGCGTGGTTGTTTCCGGTGTAACTCTGGCACTGGGTAACGAAACACTGGGCAGCGATGACGGTGAATTCGGTTTCAATACACCATTCGCTACCAAGCATGCCTTCAACGGCTGGGCCGACAAATTCCTGGGCACTCCGGCAGATGGTCTGTCTGACACCTACCTGAAAGTTGCCGGTAATGTTGCAGGTGTAAAACTGGTTGGTTTCTACCATGACTTCTCTGCCGATGAAGGCAGTGCAGACAAAGGTTCTGAAATCGACTTCCTGGCCGCCAAGAAAATCGATGACAACTTCAGCATCGGTCTGAAATACGCAGGCTATTCTGCTGGCGACAACGAATCCGATACCGACAAAGTGTGGGTATGGGGTCAAGCTAAGTTCTGATAGCGCTGCTTAAACAAGCACAATCATCAGACTGAGCACAGGGGAATAGCCAGACTATTCCCCTGTTTTTAATTGATTTGACACTGAAGACTTCAGCCATGAAAAAGAATCAAACCCTGATTATTATCGGTAATGGCATGGCCGCTAACCGGGTATTGGAAGAATTAGGAACTGATCATCCTTTTTCTGAGGTGCACATCCTCAGTGACGAAGCAATTGCTCACTACAACCGTATTATGCTGTCGCCGCTGCTGGCGAAAGAAACCACTCTGGCGGATATTACCCCACATGATGCTGACTGGTATCTGCAGCACAGAACAACAATTCACCTGTCAACGCCGGTTACTGCCGTCGACCGGGTTAAAAAAATCGTCTTCAGTAACGATATTCAATTCTCTTATGACGCGTTGATTATCGCCACAGGCTCGCGCTCTTTTATTCCGCCAGTCACCGGCAGTGACGCTGAAAACGTTATCGGCTTCCGTACCATGTCAGATGTCGACGCCATGGAAAGCAGACTGCACAGCATGCAGCATGTGACGGTTATTGGTGCCGGTCTTCTGGGTGTTGAAGCCGCTACAGGGTTACAGTCCCGCGGTGTAAAAACCACGCTGATTCACCGTAACACGGTGCTGATGAACCGCCAGCTGGACGGTGCAGCCGCCGATATTCTTTACGCAGAATTGAACCACCGTGGCGTTGATGTAAGAACCGCCACCAGCCCGGTTGAGCTGATCAAAGAAAACAACCAGGTTCATAAGATCATTATCGAGGCGGACAGCCACCAGCAAACCCTGCATACCGACCTGATTGTATTCGCCACCGGTATCACCCCAAATAAAGAACCCGGTGAGCTGGCCGGCATCGATTGCAACCGCGGCGTTGTCGTCAATGCACACATGACCACATCAGATCCTTATATTTTTGCGCTGGGCGAATGCTGTGAATACGAAAAAAATACCTATGGTCTGGTCGCTCCGATCTGGGATCAGGCAAGAGTATTGGCAAAAAAACTGACTCTGCGTTTCACCAGCGATAAAGCGTTGCATGACGAGCTGGAGAAACAACCCTATCGCGAGCGTACACATCTGACCAAACTCAAAGTTTCCGGGCTGGATATGCACAGTATCGGGCGCTTTGATATTGACGAGGAAGACACTGAAGCAGGTATCGAAATTCTGCGCATGTCGGACATTGAAATGGGGATTTACAAAAAGCTGGTGCTGCAAAACAATCGCATTATTGGCGTGGTCTGCGTGGGCGATGTAGTGGACAGCTTCTGGTATCACGAACTGATGGAAGCCGCTACCGATGTTACTCCCCTGCGCACCAATCTGCTGTTGGGCAAAGCGTACGCCGAAAGTGCCTGAAGGCTGTTATTTTATGAGCAGCGTCGGAATGCATGCTGCTTCAGGACAGATCAGAAAGTAAACCTGGTACAGGTTCGCCCTCTGTGGACCACCGTTTGGGCTACGGAGCGGGCTTTTAAGCGGGCTTCAGAAGCCCGCTCTGAGACAAATCTGAGTTCAGATCACTCGCCGGCAAATACCTGATCCAGTAATTTATACGCATTGCTCAGCCATACACGAACACGCTGACGCTCCAGCATACCCAGGGTTGGCCCAACCGCTTCGTCTTTATTATTGGCAGCAGCCCACAGGCTCGCACCAACACGGTCGATTTTGCGCATGGAAGCGGCGTGTAATTCCGGGAAGTCGATAATACGGGCACCGTATTCCAGCGCCTTTTCTTTTGCTTCCGACGCATCAAAGTATGAGAAATCACTGCCGCGGCCGTGATTCTTAACCAACACGTAATCCAGACTGTCACCGTACACGCTGAGCGCACGATCCAGCAGACGAACAGAGTCTGTGCCGTCGTCCATCACATGCCACAGGGTCAGCTTAACACCCAGTTCTTCACCGAATTCTGTCAGACCACTGTCCATTACCCAGCGATCAATTGCAGTGGAAGCCTGAGCAGGCAAATCAACGACAACATTAAGACCAGACTCAACCGCCTGCTCTACAATGCGGTCAGCACTTTCGTACTCACGGATATCAACGGCTTCTGCGAATTCACCGTAATAACGCATCAGTGCGCCATGGGAGAGATCACCATCGAACGCCTTAAAAGGAATATTCTTATCGATATGGTATTGAACCAGAACCCTGGACAGGACGGATTTACCAATACCACCCTTCTCTCCGCCTACCAGATTAATGCTGACCATCGCTGTTTGACTCCATTTCATCAGATAAATTAGATGCGCCAGCCATCACCGTTAACAGATCATCCCAAAATCCTGTCAACACCTGAGCTGAGCCGGTCCATTATACGCCTGACCAGCACATCAACAACGCCCTTATGCCGGCTGAGCACTATCAAACAGTGAGGTATACAGGGGAGTTATTACGAAGGTAAGACAGATCCCACCACAGTTCGAGAAGGTTGTTTTTTAACCAGCGCGGATTGGTGATAAGAACGCAAGGGAAATAGCCAATGCTGTCAGCACTGGTATTTCCCCTATTGCCAGTTATGATTGGTCCATTCATCGTTATCCCAATTCAGACTTGTCTGCTGAAGGTTCGGCGCAGGTTCAATCAAGTCCGGAGCACTATTATCTGCTGGCGAACGACCACTTTCTCCGCCGCATGCACTAAGCAGAACAATCAATAACGGGAACGCCAGCAGATTAGATAACTTTACTACTTTAAAGAGGTTCATCTGTAATCCCTCCCGAAAGTGACACAGGCTTTGCTGTAGCGGTAACAACAACCGCGATATCATCCAGACGTGCTGACTCTCCGGTTTCGTAATCAAAAAACCTTACCCGGGCCTGAACTGTATGAACATCTGAAGTCATACCTGCAGCAATACCTAGAGCCGCAACACTAGTCCAATTACCGGAATGGGAACCATCAGATGTGCAAAGAGCATTATCTGAATTCGTAGGTGGAATGGATACGCCATCCACAAGAATATCCAGATCAATATAGGTCATTTCATCTGATGCATATACTGCACACTCAGCCATAAACTGAACAACAATATCACTGGTGTAATCCAAACTAATTTCAAGATCAGTATTAGTCAGCGTTCCGCCTATATCCAGTAAATGATAATCTCCATCGTAAAATAATTGAGAAGAATTGTTATATGAATGGGCTTGTTTAACAGGCCAAGGAGCGGTCGTCAGGTTCTCAATGGCTTGAGAGTTGTCATCAATAGCAGACTTAGCCTGTGAAAAATTTTCATTCACTTCAGAAGCAAGTGCCGGGGTACCAGCCTCAAATTCATGTGGTATGTCATATTCTGCTGCCGATACAAACGGTACGATCAGAGTCACATTAATGAGTACCAGAAACGTGTATTTTATTGATTTTGTGATTTTCATATTCAGCATCCTGCACAGTAGAAATATATTAAATAAGCTCCTGCCTATGGGTAAAATGCACCGAACGAAGCCGGGCTCACACGGTAAACCAGAACAGCTAACAGCAAAGGCATAATCAAACTTCAGAACATATAAGGCGCCATCAGAACTACTGAACAGCTGCCAGAATGTTTGAAGAATACTGATGGAAAAGTCCACAAACAATCAGTGGAAAGGACCAGTCTGATTGCGTCTTTTGTTGTAGTGTTAATATACTCACTAATAACTCAATCCCTTCATTATTGATATTACGCGGCAAAGTATTTCAATAAACATAAAGAACTCAGCGATCAACACGACAGTTACATAAGTCTGAACAACAAGAATTGGTCATTCTGTATATGCACCCCGAATTTCGATTGGGGACGAAGACACTCAGAATACTGACTTTTCTAATCTGGAATGAGACACATGATTAATCTGGCAGGCACCCTGCGGTCGGCGCCCGATCGCGACCCTCAGGTTCGCGCTGACTACAAACAGGCAATAAAAAAGCCGACTCATTTCTGAATCGGCTTTTCGAATTTGGAGCGGGACAAAAACATCGGGAATGTTTTTGTGTGAGCGCAGCGAATCCGCAGGATTCCCCACATGGACGTGGGGAACAAACAAGTTGACCGCCGAAAACGAAAAAACCCAGCCGTAGGCTGGGTTTTAAAATTTGGAGCGGGAAACGAGATTCGAACTCGCGACCCCGACCTTGGCAAGGTCGTGCTCTACCAACTGAGCTATTCCCGCA
>MDTC01058497.1_pt1 | contig 18100 bp, 18 predicted proteins | sample 811181 | NCBI WGS metagenome assembly MDTC01 (sample SAMN05326644, study PRJNA326480) | marine metagenome | isolation source: seawater | place: Pacific Ocean: North | collected 2011
AAACCAGCCTAAAGCTTCTGGACCTACAGGTTGAAGCATAAATCCTTTTATGTCTCTTCCCATTTCTTTCCAAAGTTGGTCATATAATTCTTTACCACCACCATATTGGAACCAAGATAAAAATGCTAAGTTATCTATACCAACTCCGCCGCCAGCTACTGGTGAACCAAATAACATAGCCGCCGGATGATCGCCAGACCAATAATGCGTCCAAGCAAATCCACAGTCAATTAATCCTTTATCAACTGCATCTAGTGTTTCTTTTACTCCTACAACAGCCCCAGCTGGTAAAATCTCAAATTTTAAAGATCCATCAGTTAATTCTGTTACAGTGTCAGTAAAGTCTTTTAACATCTTCACTTCATCAGCTTTGGTGTTAAGAACGGTCTGACATTTTAAAGTTTTAGCGTTTGCCGTAGAGATTGAAAAACCAACAAATACAGCTAAGCTTAAAACGATAGTTAATAATTTTTTCATTATTCCCCCGTTTAATTTATTATTTAAACTTAATTAAACCCTTTCTAAAAAAAAGAGTCAAACTAAACTAGTAAAACTACAGGTTGTATTAGAAGAATTGGTAATTATAATAAATCTCAATTATAAAGTTTTTTATTCGTATGAATAATTTTGATTACATTATTATAGGTGCAGGTTCAGCAGGATGTGTTCTTGCTAACAGGCTCAGCTCAGATCCAAAAAATAAAGTTCTTTTGTTAGAGGCTGGCGGTAAAGACACCTACCCATGGATACATATCCCCGTTGGTTATTTCAAGACAATGCATAATCCAAAAGTAGATTGGTGCTTCCATACTGAAAAAGATAAAAGCATGAATAATAGATCTATTAGATACCCAAGAGGTAAAACATTAGGAGGAAGTTCGTCTATTAATGGATTACTTTGGATTAGAGGTCAAAGTAATGATTATGACAATTGGAGACAGCAAGGAAATACTGGTTGGGGGTGGGACGATGTACTTCCATATTTTTTAAAATCTGAAAATAATGAATTAGGTAAAAGTGAATTTCATAATGACGATGGCCCAATTTCAGTTTCTAACAAACAAATAAATTTAGATATGTTAGAGGAATTTCAAAATGCTGCTGAAGAGATCGGTATACCTAGAACAAACGATTTTAACAGAGGAGATAATTTTGGTATAGGATACTTTCAATTTACTACTATCCGAAATAAATTGTTAAAGCTAAGATGTAGTGCTGCCAAAGGGTATCTTAATCCTGTTAAAAAAAGATCAAATTTAAGTATTGTTGTTAACGCTCATGTTCAAAAAATTATTTTTGAAGGAAAAAAAGCAGTAGGAGTAAATTACTTTATTAAAAATAAACTTAAAACTGTTAAATGTAATAAAGAAATTATTTTATCTGCAGGTTCGATAGGATCGCCTCATCTATTACAAGTTTCAGGTGTTGGAGATAGTAATAAATTAAAAAAATTTGGTATTAATGTAATACATAACTTAAGTGGAGTTGGAAAAAACTTACAAGATCATTTAATGTTCAGACCAGTATACAAAGTAAAAAATTTAAAATCTCTTAATGGAAAAATAAATAGTTTATTTGGAAACTTTTTGATTGGTTTAGAGTATATCTTTAAACAAAGTGGTCCGATGACAATGGGAGCTAGCCAAGTTTGTGGTTTTATAAAAAGTGATCCGTCCAGAGCAACTCCAAATTTGCAATTTCATGTTCAGCCTATAAGTACAGATATTTTAGGTGCAACTAAAATGCACGACTTTGAAGGAATAACACCAACTGTTGCAAATGTAAGACCAACAAGTCGAGGAGAAATAACTATTACAAGTGATGATAGTAGAGTAAACCCTAAAATTAAAATGAATTATCTTTCTACTCAAGATGATAGAGACGTTGCTGCTAAGGGACTAAAAATTGTAAGAAAAATTATGTTAGAAACGAACGTATTTAGAAAATATCAACCAGAGGAATATAGACCTGGATCACATATTTTAGATAATGAAGAGTTAGTAAAAGCTGCAAGTAATCATTGTCAAACTATTTTTCATCCAGTTGGAACATGTAAAATGGGGAATGGATCTGATGCCGTAGTAAATAATAAATTATCTGTTCACGGAATAAATAATCTAAGAGTGATTGATGCTTCTATTATGCCTAATATTACTTCTGGAAATACAAATGCACCCACTATAATGATTGCTGAAAAGGGCGCTGATTTTATATTAAATAATCAAAAATAAATTATGTATGAATGAACAAATACTTATCTTACTTCAGATAATCTTTATCGATTTAGTTTTAGCTGGTGATAATGCTGTTATAATTGGTATGGTTGCTTCTCAATTTGAGAAAGATCAAAGAAAAAAAATAATATTTTGGGGTATAGGGGCAGCTGTAATTTTAAGAATTATTTTTACTTTAATTGCATCCTACTTGCTTCAAATAAATGGATTAAGATTAATAGGTGGATTATTACTCTTGTATATTGTCTACAAATTATATGTTGACGTAATTAAAGAAAAAGGGAAACAAGACAAAATTAAAGTAGATAAATCCTCATTATTTAAGGCAGTAATAACTGTAATGCTTGCAGATGTAACGATGAGTCTAGACAACGTAATTAGTGTTGCAGGTGCAGCCAAAGGTCATTATTTTTTATTAATATTTGGATTAGTTTTATCGATAGCATTAATGGCCTTTATGGCAAATTTAATTGCTAAATGGATTAAAACCTATAAGTGGATTGCGTGGTTAGGTTTGTTGGCAATATTGATTGTAGCGATAGAATTAATCTACGTAGATGTTAAACTATTTATCTAATGCTAAAAAAAATTAATCTTAAAGGAAAAACTGCTCTTGTTACTGGTGCAGGAAAAGGCCTTGGGAAAGCATGCGCTGTAGCATTAGCAGAGGCGGGAGCAAAAGTTATTATTATTAGTAGAACAAAAAAAGATTTATTAAAAGTAAATAAATTAATAAAAAAAACAATAGGCTCAAGTATTTCTTTTGTTTGTGATGTAACAGATTTAAATAGTTTTAAAACTGTACTAAAAAAAATTAATAAACTAGATATATTAGTAAATAATGCAGGTAATAATAGACCTGAACATTTTACTAAAGTACAAAAAAAAAATATGGAATATTTAACTGATTTGAATATGAAGGCAGCCTTTAATGTTGCTCAATTATGTTCTCAAAAAATGGTAGAATTAAAAAACAGAAATAAAGTAGGTGGTTCAATTATTCATATGTCGTCACAACTTGGTAAAGTGGGCTGTGGAGGGAGAAATGTTTACAATATGAACAAATTTGGTATTGAAGGTTTGGCCAGAGGAATGGCCTGCGAACTTGCAAAGTTTAATATTAGAGTGAATACTGTTTGCCCTACATTTGTTGAGACTCCGATGGTAAAAAAATTTTTTAAAAATAAGAAATTTAAAAAAGCCATGCTAAAAAATATACCATTAGGTAAAGTAGCTAAAGAAAGTGATGTAGCAACTGCGGTAGCTTTTTTAGCTGCTGATACATCTGAAATGATAACTGGAACTTCTATAATAGTAGACGGAGGATGGACAGCACAATAATGGGTTTTTATTTAAAAAAGATTAACCTTAAAGGTAAAACAGCTTTAGTAACAGGCGCTACAAAAGGAATAGGTAGAGGGACATCAATTGCTTTAGCTCAAGCTGGTGCAAACATTATTGCCATTGGTCGTAATCAAAAAGAATTAGATAGCCTAAAAATAATCATTAAGAAATTTAAAGTTAAATTTATCTCATATAATTGTGATATTAATAATTACAGTTCAATGAAAATCTTTATTTCAAAACTAAGAAATCTTGATATTTTAGTGAATAATGCTGGAACCAACATACCGGAACCATTTTTAAATGTTAAAAAATCTTCGTTGGAAACGATTTTAAATGTTAATACTAAATCATCATTTAATATTGCGCAACTTTGCGCAAATCAAATAATTAAGTTAAATAAAAAAAATGGCTCTATAATAAATGTTTCTTCAATTTTTGGAATCGTAGCTGGGCAAAATAGAACTGTTTACAGTATGACCAAATTTGGAGTCGAAGGATTAACTAAAGGAATGGCAATAGACTTAGCTAAGTTTAATATAAGAGTTAACAGTGTTTGTCCGAATATCGTTTTAACTCCTAGAACAAAAAAATATTTTGCAAATAAAAAATATAATCAGTACGTAGTAAATAACACACCTTTAAATAAGACAGTTACAGTAAGCGATGTAGCAACAGCAATCACATTTTTATCCTCTGAGGCAGCGGCCATGATAACTGGGACATCTTTAATAATTGACGGAGGGTGGACAGCAAAATAATGAAAAAAATAATTCTAATTAATTTTTTTTCAGTAATTGCTATTCTGTTATTTTTAGAGATAATTGTGGGAGTTTTCAAATTATCAAATTTAATGGGTATAGATAAACATTTAATACTTTATAAATCTCAATCAGAGTATAAATTTCATCCTAATTCTAGCGGAAAAGTATTTAATGAAATGATATTTACTGACAATTTTGGATTTAGAGTTCCTAGAAAAAACTTTAAATATTTAAAAAAAAAATCAATTATTTTTTTTGGTGATAGTGTTGCTTTTGGCAATGGAGTTGAAGAAGAAAATACTTTTATAGGAATAATTAGAAGAGAATTAAACAATTATAATGTTTATAATTTATCTCTTCCTGGATATCAAGCAAATCATCACAAGTTTAATATAAAATATTTGAATAAAGTAAAAAATATTGAAAAAGTATTTTATGTTTTTACTTTGAACGACATAAAAGAGCTATCAAATATTAAGATAATGAAAAGTGATGATGGAAGCCAAAAAAAGAAAATTTTTAAAACTTTAAAAAAAGTAAAATTATTTCAACATGTTAATTCATACTTAAGAAATAAGTCTTATCTTTACTTATTTTTGAAAGGAATTGCATCAGATCCATCTCAAAGGTGGTTTAAAATTGATAGAGAATTCTATCAAAATAATAATTTAAAATCTTTTGAAAATATATTGTCTCAGTTCAAAAACCAAACAACAAAAAAAAATGTTGATTTTAAAGTAATAATTTTACCCTACGAATATCAAACTAGAAAAGGCAATTGCAAGACTGATATTTTGTTACCTCAAATTAATATAGAAAAATTATTGATTAAAAATGATATAGCTTATATTGATTTAACAAAAGAATTTTGCAACTACAATAAACCAAAAAAACTATTTTATAAATTTGATCCGATGCATTTATCAGAAGAAGGACACAAATTTTTGTTTAATCTTTTAAAAAATGAAATTTAAAATTATTTTTTTCTCATTGTTATTTTTTACAAATTTAAAAGCTCTTGAGTTTAAAGGAAGTTTTATACAGGGATCATTTATATTAGGAAAAACTGATACCGATTCAAAAGTAAAAATTGACAAAAAAGAAATTAAAGTTTCAAAGGAAGGGTATTTTGTTTTTGGCTTAGGCAGAGATAGAAAACACGATGTTAAAATTACAATTGCTAAAGAAGGTCATAAAAAGACTTATATTAAAAAAGTGTTTAAGAGAAAGTACACAATTCAAAGGATAGATGGTTTGCCGCCAAAAAAGGTTACGCCGCCTCCAGATGTATATGAACGTATAAAAGATGATAATATTCTTATTGGTAAAGCTAGAAAAATAGATAGCTCATTGGTTTTTTTTAAGGACAAATTTATTTATCCTATTGATAAGTATATAATAACTGGTGTTTATGGTAGCCAAAGAATTTTAAACGGCAAACCTAGAAGACCTCACTATGGAATTGACTTTCATGCTCCAGAAGGAACGCCTGTCAAAGCTATGATGAGTGGTACAGTTACTCTTGCAGAAAAAGATATGTATTTTACCGGAGGTACGATTATTTTTGATCACGGTCATGGGATTAGTACTTTGTTCATGCATATGAAGGACATCAATGTAAAAGTTGGTCAAAAAGTAAAACAAGGCGAGATAGTAGGAACATTAGGTCAAAGTGGAAGAGCTACAGGTCCACATCTAGATATTAGACTTAATTGGTTTGATGTAAAATTAGATCCTAAAACAATACTAAATTATGAATAATTATATATTTAAGTTTTTTAGAATTTTATTATTCAACTTTATTTTTATTACCATATTCATTTTAATTATAGAACTTTTATTTGGATATTGGTTTGATAAAGATAATCTAGGCCCTTACATGAGAGAACACCGTATGAAAAATCAAGAAATTACCTGGATTTATAAAGATGAAAAAATAAAATATAATTATAAAAGAAATTACTATGGTTTTAGAGGTGAAGACATAAAACTATCAGAAATTAAGGCAATAATTATTGGTGGAAGTTTAATAGACGAGAGATATAAGCCTCACAAGTATACTGTTACAGGATATTTAAATAAAATCTTAAAAGAAAATAATATTAACTTATCGATTATAAATGGTAGTATTTTAGCTCAATCTACAGTTGGTATAATATATGGATTAGAAAATTGGATACTTAAACTTAAAGAATTAAAACCAAATTATTTCTTATATTATGTAGGGTTTAACGATTTATTAATACCTGAAGATGTTAAATTAAAATCAAAATCTGCTGACGGCCATATTTTAAATCCTGATGCAAAAGAGAGATTTTGGGACAATTTCAAATCACGAAGCATAATCTACGATAGTATAAGAATTTTAAAACATAGACACTTACCTAAAAAAAAATTAATTAAATATGACGGTAATCCAATGAAAAATTATAAGGAAAATTTTAATTTCAAAAATTACGAAGACGCAAAAAAAAATAATAATATGAGCCTATTAAATGAAAAATATAACACTAGAATACAAAATTATCTTAAAAGAATAGATGTAATTAATGAAATCACAAAAAGTAAAGGTGCTGAAGCAATTTTTATTACTAACGTTGTTTCTTTTGGTCACACAGAGATGTTATATACTTTTAATAATTCCTTATTGGATCACTGCAAGGTAAAGAAATATAAATGTATAGATACTGCTAAAAAAATTAGAGGGGATATAAACTTCTGGTATGATGGAATCCATTTTACAAAAGATGGCGCTGAGCATACTGCTAATTTAATTGCAAAAGACTTAATAAAATTTTTTGATTAAAAAATTGAATATCCTAGAGGGTTAACACCAAATTTTGATAAAATTATCATTAGAGAAATAAAAAGAATAACAATAACAGCAGGTACCCATAAAGATTTCTTTTTAAAAAATAATTTTTTCATTAATTTAATTTTGGTCTTTTTCTTAGTATAGGTTTCTCTATATAATCGTATATAAAAGTTGAAACAACAAATAAAGTAAAAATATATATAATATTTATGGCAAATATATTGGTTTCTATTTTGTCAATTAAATATATCAAAATTATGTGGAATAAATAAATTGAATAAGTTTGTTGAGAAATTTTTTTACTGAATTTTTTTAATTTTATATTTTTAAATAAATTTTCTATTTGTAAAAAAAATATAAGTGTTAACACACTTAGTATTTGTAAAAAAATTATAAATAAAAACCTTATCAAATGATTATCTTGATTCGATATGAAATAATCATATTTTGATAAATATAGTATTGTTAAAGAAAATAAAATTAGAGAACAGCTTTTTTTATAATGAAATATTCTATTTATAAAATGAGCGATAACAAATCCAAGCAAAATAGCATCAAATCTTAAAAATGTTCCTGTCCTGTAAAAATTTGTTTCAAAGTATGGATTATAAGAAAATTTTAATAATTGAATAATGATAATTAAAAAAATTGTTACTTGAATAAAATTATTTTTATTTAAAAAAATTAAGATCATGGGAAAAGCTAAGTAATAAAACTCTTCTATTGATAACGACCAAGCAACTGGATAGTAATCATCATTAATAAAACCTGGAAATGTTTTTTGAATTAAGAATAAATATTTAAAAAAATCTGAATTAAATAAATTGCCTGTAAGAGCCGAAACAGCGAATAAAATAATAAAAAACAGAGGTAAAGTTCGCAACCACCTTCTCTTAAAAAATATAACCAAATTTTTACTATTATTTAATACCTTAAGTAATTGAGGATAAAGTACAAAACCACTTAGTACAAAAAAAAATTCCACAAATAATAAAGAAATATATTCTGAAAAAATATTATTGAATGCAAAAGCATGTAAATGCGAAATAGCAACTCCATAACCACAAAAGCCTCTAAAAAAGTCTAAGCTTGAAAAATATTTGTTATTTATCATTTGATTAAAAAATAATTAGTCTAGTTCAAATTCACTTTTGTAGTCTTTTTTAAGACTCTCGGTTTGCTCGTTCTTGTATAAAATAAAATTTTCACAAACTAAAATATCAAGATTTGTTCCCATAAAACAATTAAACGCGTCTTTAATGCTACAAACTATTGGTTCTCCTCGTACATTAAATGAAGTGTTTACTAAAACTGAACAATCTGTAAGTTCTTTAAATCTTTTTATCAAATTATAATATTTTGGATTAGTTTCTTTATGAACCGTTTGAACTCTCGCAGAATAATCAACATGAGTAACTGAAGGAATAATTGATCGTTTTACGTTTAATTTATCTATTCCAAAAAGTTTTTTATCTTCATTACTCATATCTATTTGTAAATTTTTTTTTATCTTTGCCACTAAAAGCATATAAGGACTTTCATTATTTATTTCAAACCAATTGCTTACATCTTCACTTAAAACAGATGGAGCAAACGGTCTAAAACTCTCTCGAAATTTTATTTTAAGATTTAAATCTTTTTGCATTTTTTCTGATCTTGGGTCTGCGATAATAGATCTTCCACCCAAAGCCCTTGGGCCAAATTCCATTCTTCCTTGAAACCAACCAACTATTTTTTTGTTTGCTAATTCTTTTGCAACTGTATCTATTAATCTCTCACCAGATAATTTTTTATAATGTGCTTTGCACAAGCCTAATTCTTTTTCAATATCATTATCGTTAAAACCTGGTCCTAAAAAAGAACCTTTCATTTGATCATTTTTTAAAACATTTCTTGAATTTTTTAATTCATTAAACCAAAATGCTAGGGCTGCTCCTAAAGACCCTCCAGCGTCTCCTGATGCAGGTTGAATCCAAATATTTTTAAAATATTTTTTCTCTAATATTTTTCCATTTGCTACACAGTTTAAAGCCACGCCTCCAGCTAAACATAGGTTATCTATATTGTTTTCTTCAGAAATATTACGAACAATTCTTAAAATAATCTCTTCTGTGGCTATTTGTATAGAGGATGCTATATCCATGTGAAATTGAGTTATTTTTTCCGTTTTAGGATCTCTAACAGGATGATTAAATAAGAGCTCAAACTTTTTGTTTGTCATAGTTAATCCCGTAGCGTAATTGAAATAATCCATATTTAATCTGAAAGAACCATCGTCCTTTAAATCCATTAATTTGTTTATGATTAAATCTTTATACTTAGGCTCCCCGTATGGTGCTAAGCCCATTAATTTGTATTCTCCACTATTTACTTTAAAACCGGTGTAATAAGTAAAAGCAGAATATAATAATCCTAATGAATGGGGAAAGTGCATCTCTTTAACTATTTTTAATTCATTATTTCTACCAACAGCTATAGTGCTAGTTGCCCATTCACCAACACCGTCAAGAGTTAATACTACTGCTTCATTAAATGGTGAAGGATAAAAAGCGCTAGCCGCATGACTGTAATGATGTTCAGAAAAACTTAACTTTTTTATATCGTTAAAATTTTTATCATGTTCTTTTAATTTTTCGAACAAAAAATTTTTCTGAAAAAGCTTTTCTCTTAGCCAAATTGGCATAGACAAACTAAAAGACTTAAATCCTTTAGGAGCAAAAGCTAAATAAGTTTCTAATAATCTTTCAAATTTTAAAAATGGTTTTTCAAAAAAAACAATATGATCGATATTGCTTAGTTTTAAATTTGCTTCAGATAAAACATAATTAATCGCATTTTTTGGGTATTGATCATCGTGTTTCTTTCTAGTGAATCTTTCTTCTTGAGCAGCAGCTATAATGTTTCCATCTGCTATTAACGCGGCTGCACTATCGTGATAAAATGCTGATATGCCTAAAATTGTTATCACTTAAAATATTGTATAAATAAAAGGTGCTACCGCAGATCCTTGGCTTAACACAATAAGAATTCCAAATAAAGCAAGTACTGTGATTATCGGTAACAACCAGTATTTTTTTCTTTCTCTTAAAAATTCCCAAAACTCTTTAATAAAGTCTATCATTAAAATTGTTTTTTCATAGAACCTATATCCTTTTTTCTTTTAATCCAGTAGGAATTTACTTTTGAAAATTTAGAATTAAGTAAATCTTTACCAAATAACTTTAAAATTAAACCTATAGGGGTAAGTATCGTAAAAAATATTAAAAACATTACAACTGGTGCTATTATTTTTCCTAAAATTTCTCCTAATTTAATCCAGCCATAATTAAGCGGAGTTAATAATTTTGATTTAAGTAAACCTAAAACTAAAAATATTAATGAAATTATTAATGACCAAATTCTAAAGTTTCCTCCACTTAAAAGCGGCCATAAAGAAATTAATAAAAAAACAATAAAAAATAAAATTCCAAAACTTTTATTTGAGCTTTTTTTTAAACTCATTATTAACTATTTAGTTTAAACCTTTTTGTGGTTTCATATCCTCTTTTTTAATGCCTGCAACTTTTACAGGTTTTTTCATTGCATCTCTTCTAAAAGGTTCTCCTAGCTCTTGGTTTAAAATAATTTCAATAAATGAAGTTATGCCTTTAGACTGATCTTCACAGGATTGTTTTATAGCCCTAGTGGTTTCTTCCATAGTTTTTACAGTAATACCTTTTAAACCACATGCATTAGCTACTTTAGAGTAACTTAGTTCTGGATCTAATTCTGTGCCAATAAAATTATCATCAAACCATAAAATAGAATTTCTTTTTTCTGCACCCCACTGATAGTTTCTAAATATTACCATCGTGATAGCCGGCCATTCCTCTCTTGCACACGAACTCATTTCATTCATACTTATGCCAAAAGCACCATCTCCGGCAAATCCAATGACTGGTGTTTTAGGACATCCAATTTTTGCTCCTAAAATAGCAGGAAATCCGTAGCCACAAGGGCCGAATAGTCCTGGTGCTAAATACTTTCTTCCTTTTTCAAAAGTTGGATAAGCATTTCCTATCGCGCAATTATTTCCAATATCGCTTGAAATTATTACGTCTTTAGGCATACCTGATTGTATGGCTCTCCACGCTTGTCTCGGTGACATTCTATCTTTATCTCTCTCTCTTGCTTCTTTATTCCATACCGTACCTGGATCATCATCTTCATGATCTAAACTTGATAGTTTTTGTAACCATGCTGATTTAGTTTGATGAATTAAATTTTTTCTTTTTTCCCTGTCTGTGTCTCCAGCTTTGGGTGAAAGTTTTTTTAATAATTGTTGAGCAACTAGCTTTGCATCGCCACAAATTCCTACAGTTACTTTTTTTGTTAATCCGATTCTATCTGAATTCATATCAACTTGAATAATCTTTGCGTTCTTTGGCCAGTAATCTATGCCGTAACCTGGCAGGGTTGAGAAGGGATTCAACCTTGTTCCTAAAGCTAAAACAACATCTGCTTTTGATATTAATTCCATTCCTGCTTTTGATCCGTTATACCCTAAAGGTCCTACAGCTAAAGGGTGGTTGCCGGGAAAACTATCATTATGCTGATATCCTGAACATACCGGTGAGTCTAATTTTTCAGCTAATTTCACACAGTCTTCAATAGCACTACCTATAACTACTCCTGCTCCAGAGAGAATAACTGGAAATTTTGCATCAGACAATAAATTAGCTGCTTTTTCAATAGCGTCAGCTCCTCCAGCTTGTCTTTCTAGTCTTACTATCGGAGGCAAATCAATATCTATAACTTGAGTCCAGTAATCTCTTGGTACGTTAATCTGTGCGGGCGCAGACCCTCTAATTGCTTTTTCAATAACTCGGTTTAAAACTTCTGCCATTCTTGATGGATCTCTTACTTCTTCCTGGTAGCACACCATGTCTTTAAAAAGATTCATTTGTTCTACTTCTTGAAATCCTCCTTGTCCCATAGTTTTATTAGCTGCTTGTGGAGTAACTAAAAGTAAAGGTGTGTGATTCCAATAAGCAGTTTTTATGGGTGTCACTAAACCAGTGATACCTGGGCCATTTTGAGCTATAACCATTGACATTTTTCCTGTAGCTCTTGTGTAACCGTCAGCGATTAAACCTCCATTAGTTTCATGAGCAACATCCCAAAAAGTTATTCCTGCATCGGGAAATATATCTGAAATAGGCATAAATGCTGATCCGATAATACCAAACGCATGTTCTATACCATGCATTTGCAAAACTTTTACAAAAGCCTCCTCAGTAGTCATTTTTGCCATGTTAATTCCTTATGATTAATTTATTAAAAAACTTTTCTTCCAATATATCAAAATATAGGCTATATCCAGTAGTTAATTTATGTCACAGACTGATCTTATCATACATGACGAAAAGGATAATGTAGCCGTAGTTGTAATAGAAACTACCAAAAAAGGTCAGAATTGTAACGCTTGGATAATGGAAAATGATAAAACTATAAAAATCAATTCAAATGGAGAGGTCCCCTTAGGACATAAAGTGGCTCTCCAAGACTTAAAAGAAGGTGACACAATCATAAAATATGGTCATGACATAGGTAAAGTAGTAAAATCTATTAACAAAGGCGATCATGTTCATGTTCATAATGTGAAAACTAAAAAGTGGTAATATGGATATTCCAAAAAGTTTTTTAGGATATAAAAGAGAAAATGGTAGAGCTGGAACTAGAAATCACGTAATTATACTTCCTGTCGATGACATTTCTAATGCGTGTGCTGAAGCAGTAGCAAACAACATAAAAGGCACTATTGCCTTGCCTCACTCATATGGAAGATTACAATTTGGAGCTGATCTTGAATTACATTTCCGAACAATGATTGGAACAGGGAAAAATCCAAATGTAGCAGCAGTAATAGTCATAGGAATTGAACCTAAGTGGACAAAAAGAATAGTAGATGAAATTGCTAAAACTGGGAAACCTGTTGAGGGTTTTCATATTGAAAGAACCGGAGATATAGGAACTATAATGAAAGCCTCTAAAAAGGCTCAAGAATTTTCTCAATGGGCTTCTGAAAAACAAAGAGAAGAGTGTCCGCTAAGTGATTTATGGATATCTGTTAAATGTGGAGAGTCTGACACTACATCTGGATTAGCTTCAAATCCTACAGTAGGTAATTTAATGGAAAAATTAGAACCATTTGGAGTTCATTTATGTTTTGGAGAGACCTCTGAATTAACAGGAGCTGAAACAGTTTGCGCCGCTAGAGGAGCGACACCTCAAGCAAAAGAAAAATTCATGAAGACATGGAATGCTTATAACGATTTTATTTTGAAAGAAGCAACTGATGACCTTTCAGAAAGTCAACCTACTGCAGGAAATATAGCTGGAGGTTTAACTACTATTGAAGAAAAGGCTTTCGGCAACTTTCAAAAAATAGGAAATTTAAAATTTATTGATGTATTGGAGCCTGCTGAAGAGCCAAAAAAAGGTAAGGGATTATATTTTATGGATACTTCTTCAGCTGCAGCTGAGTGTGTAACTTTACAAGCTGCAGGAGGATTTAATATTCACTTATTTCCTACTGGCCAAGGCAATATAATAGGTAACCCTATTGAACCAGTAGTTAAACTTACGGCAAATCCTTTAACCGCAAAATTAATGAAAGAGCATGTAGACTGCGATGTTTCAAAAATTTTATCTAGAAAAATGAATTTATCTCAAGCAGGTGATGAACTTATCAAAGTAATGTTAAGAGTTGCAAATGGCAGATTAACTTGTGCGGAAGCATTAGGTCACAAAGAGTTTGTTATGACAAAACTTTATAGAAGTGCTTAACTATTTACTTTTCCGGAAATTTTACTTCTTTTTTTTTATTTTTATCTTTGCTTCTAAAATCACTTAATAATCTTTTAATAGCTGGACTCATAAATTTCCTGATCCAAGCCGCCAAAGCTCCTAAAGTTATTGCTAGAATTATAGCAAAAGCTCCATATAATAATGGAGATTCGTTTGAAAATTTTAAAGTAAATTCTGCAAAAAAATTTAAATCATTATTAATAACTTTACTATCAACAAAATTCTCTGTTTTTTCTCTAAAGAAAGAGTCATATGCAATTGCGACAGCTACTGAACAAAGTAATAATGCAAATAAAGTTTTTAAATGAGAGCTGTCTAAATATTGACCTAACTTTTGTCCTAATTGAACTCCAAAAATTGATCCTAGTATTAGTGGAACCACTAAAGTTAAATCAATAGATCCATAGTTAAATGCGTGAAGAATAGTTACTATCGCACTAATAAAAATAGTAACAAATAAAGATGTTCCTGGTATTAATTTAATTGGCATTCCTACTATGTAAATCATAGCGGGAACCATAAGAAATGCTCCTCCAATACCCATCATTGCAGCTACAAATCCTACAATTAAACCTAATATTATTGGAGTCATTGCACTCTCATATAGTTTTGATTTAGGGAATCGCATTCTAAATGGTAATCCTTGAAACCAATTGTGTTCGTGTAGTTTTTTCTTAACAATTATTTTTTTTCTCGCTCTGTCTACTTCTTTAACTCCCTCAATAATCATTAAAGTTCCAACTATTGCTAAAAGATACATATAAAGAAGAGAAATAATTATGCTTATTTTTCCTATTTCTGAAAAATATGTGAAAGTTGTAATGCCTAATAGAGTGCCTGCCACACCTCCACAAACAATTAATAATCCCATTTTATAATCTAAGGTACTCTTAAACCAATGGGTAAGAGATCCGGAAACTGAAGTAGCTAAAATATTATTTACTTCATTTGGAACAGCATAAACTGGTGGTATTCCCATGAATATTAAAAATGGTGTCATTAAAAATCCTCCACCTACTCCGAATAGACCAGATAAAACACCAACAGATAAGCTCAAAAATAATAATAAAAAAATATCTACATTAACTTGAGCTATAGGGAGATAAATTTCTAACATACTTCTAAGTATGCCTCAAAAATTACTATGTCAATAATTAGATAGGTCTAAAAAGATGCGTGTTTGTTGAAATTATTTAATTAAAAAAATTTAATAAAGGTACCAGCTAGAATCATGCCCCAGAAAGCGGTTAATCCTATTTGAAGAAAAAATTTAATATTGAAAAAGTTTGAGATTTTAGTCTTAATTTTTGATTCAAAATTTTTGGAAAACATGTAAATTATTTAACACAACTTTTTTAATTATCAAAAAATAAATTATGTCAAACTGACGCACCTAATATATAGTTGCTCCAAAAACTTTTACAATATTATCCTCTATTCCTAAAACTAAACGACCTAAAAACTCACCCTTTATCGTATTGCTTTTTTGTTTATATAAAACTGTAACAAATTGATCCCTTCTAATGCAGCCAAGAAATTCTTGTTTTTCCGACAAACTAGTTAACAACTTATTATTTGCCCACTGTTTTCCTAGTTCTACTTCATTGGCACCATAAAGCATTTGAGAGGAAAAATTTTTAGTAAAACCACCATAATCTTTAATATTAGAAGATTTTACTAGATTATCCCAAATAGGCTGGGCTATTTCTTTAATTTCAAGATCGGATTTATTTAACAACTCCATTCAACTTTATGAAGCTTTCTTTTCCTTTTTATCGTCTACGATATGATAAACCGGAACTTTTTCCATAGTAAACTTTTTAGTTTTAGGATCTCTCCTAGAAACTGTCAGGCAATGCCAATTTTCATCATCTAATTTTAAATGATCACCTCTATAGTAATATCCGGGCCATCTAGTTTCTTTTCTAAACTTAGTATGTTCTGTGACGCATTGTGAAGTAATTGTTCTATGTTTTAATTCCCATGCCCTCATAAGTTGATGGTAGTCCTCTGCTCCTACGTTTTCTAAATCTTCTTCTAACCATTTAAGCAATTCAAGACCTCTGTTAAGCATATTTTCATTAGTCATATAATTAGTCGCGATACCTCCTACATACTCATCCATAATTCTTTGAAGTCTTTGCAAGCCTTGAATGGGAGAGATGTAGCTTGGTGAAACTGTACCTCCCGTTATTTCATTTCTTCCTACTGTATAATTTTCTAGTGGTTTATATATAATCTCTTTAAGATCTTCACATTGTTTGTCGCTAACTTTTATCCCGCTTGCTTTTTTATCTTCAATATATTTAACTGCTGCTTTAGCTGCTAAACGACCTTCTGTGAAAGAGCCTGATGAAAATTTATGTGCGCTCCCTCCAACTGTATCACCTGCCCCAAATAAACCCTCAACTGTCAACATTCTGTTGTACCCCCAAAAATATTCCGGTGGAGATAGATCTTCGGGACCACTAACCCACGCACCTGAACATGTAGCATGGGATCCCATAACATATGGTTCTGAAGTAGTTAATTCAGGATTTGTATATTTTGGATCAATGTTTTGGGAGGCCCAAACAACTGCTTGACCTACTGTCATACCTAAAAAATTTTCCCAGCCAACAGTTTCTAAATGTGGATCTTGAAACGCTTCTTTAGTTACCATATGAATTGGTCCACCTCCTGCTTGAACCTCTTGAATAAAAGCGTGATTACGTAAACAAGTTGGTGTTGGATGATGATCGATGTATTCTCCAACCATGTTTTTAGTATGTTCGTACCATTTTTTTTCATAATTTTCGCCGTTAGCATTTTGAGTATAAGTTTTTAAATGTAAAAAATATGCCCCAACTGGACCGTAGCCATCTTTAAATCTACATAATACAATTCTATTTTCCATTTGCGTCATCTTTGCTCCTACGGCAATAGGTAAAGCGTAAGCAGAGCCATTGCTCCAAGGTGCGTACCAAGTTCTGCCCATACCTTCTCCCACAGCCCTAGGTTTAAAAATATGTGAAGCTCCACCGGCTGCAACAATTACAGTTTTAGCTCTAAAGACATGATAATCGCCTGTTCTCATATTAAATCCAACTGCTCCACCAATTCTATTTTCTTTTTCATCATCCATTAAAAGATGAGTAATCATTATTCTATTATATATTTTGTCTGCAGATTTTTTTGCTGCTTCTGCAACGATAGGTTTATAGCTTTCACCATGAATCATTATTTGCCATTTACCTTCTCTAAGATATCTACCAGTTTTTTCGTTCTTCATCATAGGTAGCCCCCATTCATCGAACATATGAACTGTTGAGTCGACATGTCTTGCCATATCATAACCTAGATCTTCTCTAACCATTCCCATTAAATCATTTCGAGCATACCTCACATGGTCCTCAGGTTGATTTTCATTCCATTGCATTCCCATATAACAATTAATTGCGTAAAGACCTTGGGCAACTGCGCCGCTTCTATCAATGTTAGCTTTTTCAACACAAACTATTTTTAAATCTCTTCCCCAATGCCTAGCTTCAAAAGTTGCTCCGGTGCCAGCCATACCTCCGCCTACTATTAATATATCACTTTCTTCAAAATGAGTTTTTACTTTTGCCATTAATAATAAACACCTTTCTTAAATGTATCTTTACTAATTGTTGGAAGATCACCGTCAATATTTAATCCATTTGGTTCTGTGTAAAGCCTTTGAGTTGTTAATTCTCCTTGATTTGGTTTATCTTCTTCAGAGAGTTTTGGAATAAACTTTCCCCAAGGCTTTGTTGTTATTGGAGAAACAAAATCTTTCTCTGTTCCATTTCTAAACTTTATTTTCCAAGAAATTGTTCCCTTTTCTTCCTCTCTTCTTACTCTAACGCTATGACCCATAGGTGCAAAGTCAGCATATCCTCGAACATCTATTGCATGATTTGGACATGCTTTAACACAAGAATAACATTCCCAACAAAAATTTGGTTCAATATTTTTTGCTCTTCTAATATTTTCGTCTATATGCATGATATCTGATGGACAAATATCAACACAGTGACCACATCCGTCACATCTAGTCATGTATACAAAAGTTGACATAATTTTAATTTTCT
>MDTC01119278.1_pt1 | contig 18099 bp, 14 predicted proteins | sample 811181 | NCBI WGS metagenome assembly MDTC01 (sample SAMN05326644, study PRJNA326480) | marine metagenome | isolation source: seawater | place: Pacific Ocean: North | collected 2011
AAAGTGAGGAATGGGAAACTAGCAGATATCGCACCAACTATACTTAATCGTTTAGGTATACGCCCTCCCCAAGAAATGAATGGGAAAAGTTTAATATCCTAGCATAAATATTAAAAAACTAAACTTCGGATGATACATTTTTCATAATAATTTTTAATTTAGGAATAATGTATAGTTCATCTAAATCAGACATTCCAAAGGAAGGATTTGCAGGTTTCAAAGAGAATTGGAGAAATGATGTTATAGCTTCACTCAGTGTAGCTCTCGTTGCATTACCATTATCAATGGCTATCGCCATTGCTTCGGGAGTACAGCCACTGTCTGGGCTTCTGTCATGTGTAATTGCTGGTTTAGTAACAACCTTTTTTAGAAGCGGAAGGTTAACGATAAATGGTCCTGCAGCTGGGATGATAACAGTCATATTTGGCGCAATTGTTTCATTAAATGATGGAAGTGGCCATGCCTTTAATTACGTTTTGGCGGCGATTGTGGTCTCTGGTCTTCTACAGGTTATTCTTGGCTTATTGAAGCTTGGACGAATCGCAGAAATATTCCCTTCCTCAGTGATTCACGGAATTTTGGCGGCGATTGGCGTCATTATTTTTGCTAAACAGATGCACGTAGCAATCGGAACAAATTCAACCGCTGGAAACGCTATTGGGATATTGAAAGACCTAATAGACCAATTACCTAATGCAAATCCTTACATTGCTCTGATTTCTGCTATAGGTATTTTTTTACTGTTTTTCCATGCAAAAATAAGCTACAAAGTATTTCACATTATACCTGCACCAGTATGGGTTGTAGCGATTTCTGTATCGATAGTTTTACTTTATAACTATCTAGACGTTAATCAAGTGGAGGTAATGGGAATTGCATTTGAGAAGCCAACAAATTATTTAATGTCTATTCCCTCGGACCTTACAGAGGTGTTTTTATTTCCCGATTTCTCTCGAATTAATAGTGGTGTCTTCTGGTTGGTGGTACTGTCAATGACAATCATATCATCAATTATAAGCTTAGCGGCGGCAAAAGCTATAGATAAGCTCGATCCATATAAAAGAAAAACAAATTTAAATAAAGATCTGATGGGCTTGGGTGCAAGTACAATTGTATCTGGAATGCTTGGGGGTCTTCCGATCTTAAATGTAATTGTAAGAAGTACCGTAAATGTTCAAAACAATGGAAAAACGAAATGGTCAAACTTTTTTCATGGGTTTCTTGTGCTATTCTTCATCGTACTGCTACAACCAATCATGAACATGATCCCATTAGCTGCTTTGGCTGCAGTTCTCGTTTTTGCCGGAATCAAACTCGCATCTCCAAGAGTATTTAAAGATGTTTACAAAGAAGGTGTTGAGCAGCTTGTTTTCATGGTATCCACACTTCTTTTTACTTTATATAATAATCTTTTATTTGGTCTAATTGCCGGTATTATAATAACATTAATTACACATATTCTAATCGCTCGTATATCCGTCCCTCAATTTTTTCTTTATGTCTTTTCACCTGGAAATATAGAATTCAAAAAAAATAATGAGAATTTAGAGTTGCGCATTCGCGGTGTTGCAAACTTTATGACGCTTCTGAAAATATTAAAAAAATTAGAGGAAGTACCTGATAAATCAGTACTCAAAATTAATTTTTCTGGTGCCAAAATAATTGATCTCACTGTGCAAGAGGCAATTGATGACTTCAAACGGAACCACGAACTTTCGGGTGGTAGTTTAGAAATCGTAGGGCTGCATAAACATGTTTCATCCACCACTCATAAATTTGCTTTAAAAAGTAGTATTGCGCCTGTTGCCCAAAAAGCATCACCTCGTCAAAATAAGTTCAAGTGGCTAGCATCTGAACATAAATGGGCATATACTTTAGGACAAGATAATAGCTTTAAAAGCCTTGAGAGTTTTCACTTTTTTGATTCTCGACCAATTGAATACAAAGAAAACATTATTAAAGGGGCCTACCTTGATGGTGCTGCAAACTGGGAGCTTACCGATGTGACTTTTTCTGAAGGAGCCATGCTAGCAAGGGAAGTTTACCACTGTACCGTCCAAGTTTTAGAACTACCGTTCAAGGCACCAACATTTGTATTGCGTAGAGAAGAATTTGTAGATCGAGTCATTGATCGAGTAAGAGTTTTTGGATCTATGGGGGATATTGATTTCAAAGAAAATCCTGAATTCTCAAAATTCTATTTCTTAAAAGGAGCCAATGAGGCAGAAATAAGAGCTTATTTTAAACCTGAGATATTGGAATTTTTTGTAGAAAATCCGATTTATCACATCGAATGTAATGGTGAAAAAATCCTAATTGTAGGGCCTGTTGGAGTTACCAGTATTCCAGAGATAGAAAGACAGATACAAAAGATGGCAGAGTTGATCGGTATTTTAAATGAATTCCACGGAAACGGATAATAACATAGAAATTTGACAATCCTAAACGGAATTATTAAGCGCTTACTTCTGGAAATAGTAATTCTAGGTTGTATGGTCTCATGTGTACCTATAAACAGTATATTGCTTGGGCGTCCTGACAAAAAAGATGCTAACCGATTCGCCTCAAAAACAATAGATGCACAAAAAACTAAGTTTCAATTCGAAAAAGCAATAAGCCAACCATTAATTAAAGTTAACGACTGGACGAATGACCTGCCAGAATTCAATTCACTACAGAAACTCTGTGAAAACCACGAGGTTAGGGAGCTTTTAGTTATTAAAAATGATACAATTCAATTTAATTATAGAAAGGATAAAAAGCAGAAATTACATAGTTCATACTCAATGTCGAAGTGTGTGGTTTCATGTCTTATAGGCATGGCTATCGACGACGGATTTATAGAAAGTGAGAAGCAATATGTCAAAGAGTATTTACCTGAATTAATTAAAAATAAAAATTCAGAAAAACTTAAAATAAAACATCTCCTAAACCATACCTCGGGAATTAAAAGCTCATTGGCGATGGATGCACGAATATATTATGGGAACGATATTCAAAAAGAAATAGAAAAGGTGCGTTTTGAATGCGCACCTGGCGAATATCAAAACTACCTCAATATAAATACACAACTATTAGGAATCATATTGGAAAAAGCTATTGGAAAAAGCGTAAGTGAATATGCTAAAGAACGGCTATGGTATCCGATCGGAATCAGTAATGAGGTGATGTGGTCAACGGATAAAAAAGGAATTGAAAAAGCTTTTTGCTGCATTTCAGCAAGCGCATTGGATTATGCAAAATTCGGAAGACTTTATCTGCATGGCGGATTATGGAATCATAAAAGGATTTTAAGCGAATATTGGTATAATCAATCCATAAAAAGAGATACAAGCGATGGAAGTAGCTTTAATTTCAATTACTCATGGCATATAGGTCTTAAAAAATATGGGGATTTCATGGCTATAGGGTTATATAAGCAGCACTTATATATTTATCCCGAAAAAGGAATTATCATAGTCCTCAACAATGATCGAGAAAATCAACTTGAGGCAGAACGCGTTAATTGGTGGAACATTTTTCGACAAATCGCGGACCAGCTCTAAAGTAAATACTTTACTGTATGATAACACCCTTTAAACCCAGGGGAGAAATCATACTCATATTTCGCTCTAAAATTGATTCAGCGGGAAATACAAAACGTTTATCATACATGATTCCATCCACCCAGAAACTCACCCAGTATTCATTAGATAAACCAAAAACCTCTGGCATGATCGGTTCAATTTTTGCCGCTTCATTGGGTAGAAGAACTTCAATTGTATGGCGGAGAGTTGATGTTCTTATGGTTTCTCCAGTCTGCGTATTTTCACCGTAACCGGTGCTTGCGATGATAATACCTTCCATAATATCATCCCTTGTACTCAATAAATAGGCATAATAACTCAATTCTCCTTCAACTTGCGATTGAACTATAGCAACCGCTACGTTTTCGACTTTAGGCCCCTTTAAACTTTCTTTCATTTCTACATTCGTTCTGTAACAATACGGTCCGCAATTTTTAAATATTCAAATAAATCAGTTGTATGACCTAGTTTTTCGTCATTTTTGATCCGAAGAGAACTATCCATAATTTGATTTGAAGGGATTTTATAATGTTCCCCTCTTTTTTCACCTAATCGAACAATAACTCGATTTTTATGAGGAACTACAATGATATATTGGCCCTTAAGGCCTCTAAAATAATAAACGGGATTTCCTTGGTTTTTATACACCCATATGTGCCAACCATAGCGCATATTTGAGACATTATCATCAGTTGTCAAATAAGGGGTTTTTACCATCTCTTTTAAAAATGATTTAGAAATGATTTGGTTTCCATTGACGTTTCCATCATTTAAAATCAATTGGCCAAGACGAGAAAAATCTCTAGCTGAAGCATATAGACAGCAAAATGCTTTCTCATCGCCTTCGACTTTGTCAAGACTCCAATATGCGTTACTACTCGCACCTATTGGCTCCCAAATTTTAGCGTGCATATATTCAGTTAAAGTAATACCTGTAGCTTTCTCCAAGATAAAACCTAAAATTTGTGAATTACCACTTTGGTAATGAAATCGCTTGCCAGGTTCTTCGACCATTCTCAATCTTGTTACTAAACCATGAAGATCCTTTCCATAGTAGCCCTCTGCTGCTTCCGACAAGGGGTTCTTTCCGCTCTCTTCCCAATCAAAACCAGCAGACATTAATAATAAATGTCGTATCGTTAAAACATCACGACCATTCGTTTTAAATTCTGGTAAATAAGTAAAGACTGGTTCATCAACACTTGGAATCTTGCCTTCATCTATTGCAATTCCGATAAGCAACCCGATAACCGTTTTTGAAGCAGAGAAGGAATTAGATACTTTATTTATTGAATGTTCTTTCCAATAGCGCTCATACAATAAGGTGTCATTCTGGAAAATCAAAAAAGCACGTGTATCTATACTATTTAAGTACTTACTTTCGCTTTGTGTAAGCGCAACATTTTGCCCTGATTTGATATTTAATTTATTCGGTGATGTTGATTTTTGAATTGTATTTATCGGGAAAACATCTAAATCATAAATGCCGGGGCCTATTTTACCAATTAAATAAGTTTTACTTATACCGGAATACAGGTAAAATCTACCGGATAGCAAAATGAATAGATTTACCCCCAAAATAAGGGTCAATGAAATGTAGCAAGCATACTTTATAACTCTATTCATCGTCGTACATTCATTAATCTAAAGAACAAGGAAACCAAATAAATCTTTCAATTCCTGAAGCAAAATAGATTGTACTTCATTCAGGTCGAGGGCAGATCCAAGCTCTTTTTGCATAGAAGTTACCGCTTTATCCTCTATTCCACAAGGAACGATATTTGAAAAATATTCAAGATTTGTATTGACATTAAAACCTATTCCGTGCATTGTCACCCATCGAGAGGCCTTAACCCCTAGAGCACATATTTTTCGTTCATTCCATTTTCCAGGATCAAGCCAAACACCTGTCATACCCTCAAGTCTTTCTCCTTTTAATCCAAAGACAGCAATTGTCTTTATTACCGCTTCTTCCAAAAATCTCATATACTGGTATATATCCGTGAAGAATTGCTCCAAATCCAATATTGGATACACGACAATTTGACCAGGGCCATGATAGGTAATGTCTCCGCCCCTATTGATTTTATAAAAGGCTGCGTTTTTTTTCGAAAGCTCTTCATCGTTGAGTAGTAAGTGTTCTTTTTTACCACTTTTTCCCAAGGTATAAACATGAGGGTGCTGGCAAAAAAGCAGATAATTGGGCGCTGTACCTTTCGATTCTCCTTTACGAACAGATATTTTATGGTCTATCGCTTTCTTAAATAATTTTTCCTGGTAATCCCACCCCTCTTGGTAGTCAATAAGACCAATATCATGAACGAAAACTCTAGGTTTCATCATTTAAAACTTCGCCAATTCCCCTTTTAAATAATCAATGATTTCAATATCCATAATATCTACACCATTCATTTCACATAAATAATAGGAAGCCCAATCCACAATATTGATAAGGTAAATAGAACGCTCTATAAACGAATCGCCTTTCGCAGAAACATTCAGCACGTTTCCACATTTCTTTTGAATGGCCGTCTTAGAAATTTCAAACCTTTTATAATTTCTAGGGTGTAAGTCTCCAGTATTAAAAAAGATAGGTGCAAATCGTTCATCACCACCGGCCCAACCGACCAGCTCATTGTGGTTCATTTCAGGAATAACATGATGCCAACCTAGATATTTTGAATTTTCATTAAACTGCTGGCGTGCACGAATAATGATACCCTCATATTTGGTCTCAGCATAATAAACACCAACCTTCCCAAAAAGATGTGTGGCCATTTCTTTGGCTAAAGCATGAATTTCTTCCTGATTTTTCTCTATAGATGAACCTGCTTTGAGCATTTCACCTTTGTGATCTGAAACAAAACCAAGTGTATGAAATATGTGCAACAGCTGAATCACTGAATACGCAAGCGCACTTCTTGGCGGATTTCCACCGGGAACAAGAATACAATCGTATCCATGATTTTTGCAAAATTCTTCCAACTTCCCACCACTACATATTCCTATAATGTGACAACCCCTGACACTTGCTTGTTCAATGGCAATTGTCGTCTCTTCCGTATTTCCCGAATAGCTAGAGCCGATTACTAACGTGTTTTCATCCGCATAAGCCGGTAATGTATAATCATTGACTAATGATACTGGCACTTTCATTTCGTCTTGGAGCCAATTCACAACCATTTTTGCACCAATTCCAGACCCTCCCAGACCACACATTACAATATTTTTAACTTTATTTGATGGAATCTTTAAATCTGAGGCTTCTGCAATGGCGATTGCTTCTTTTATATTATTGGGAAAAGCATATATTAAATCTTTCATTCTTCTATTTATAAAGGTATATTTCCGTGTTTCTTAGACGGTAATGACTCGTTTTTATTTTCAAGCATTTTAAAACCTGATATAACCCTACTTCTTGTTTCATTCGGGAAAATAACCTCATCAACAATACCTCTTTCAGCGGCTCTGTATGGATTGGCAAAAAGCTCGGCATACTCAGACTCTTTTTCAAGCCATTTTCTTTGTGGATCATCACTATTTGCAATTTCTCGTTTAAATATAATTTCCGCAGCACCTTTCGCTCCCATAACCGCAATTTCAGCAGTAGGCCACGCAAAATTCAGGTCAGAACCTATACTTTTTGAATTCATCACATCAAACGCTCCGCCATAAGCCTTACGCGTGATAACGGTTATTCTAGGAACAGTAGCTTCAGAGAAAGCATAAAGCAACTTTGCACCATGCGTAATAATTCCTCTCCACTCTTGATCTGTTCCAGGAAGGAAACCGGGAACATCCTCAAATACAAGTAAAGGAATATTAAAAGAATCACAAAAACGCACAAATCTAGCTCCTTTACGAGACGAATCGATATCCAAAACTCCAGCAAGAGATGCGGGTTGATTTGCAACTACTCCAATTGTTCGTCCCTCAACACGAGCAAAACCAACTACTATATTTGTTGCAAAGTCCTTATGAATCTCTCGAAAAGAGGCATCATCAATAACGCAGTCAATTACCTTTCTAATATCATAAGGTATGCTTGAATTCTCAGGGAGGATTCTAGCTATCTCTTCTTCTTTTTTAACGTTAAAATCAAAATCAATAGGGTATGGAGCCTCCTCTTCTGCATTCTGAGGAAGGTAGCTCATCAAATCCCGAACACTTTTCAAACACTCGACATCGTTACCAGAAGTAAAATGATTCACTCCGGATTTTTCCGCATGTGTCTTTGCCCCCCCTAAATCCTCAGAGCTTACCTCTTCGTGAGTAACTGTTTTAACTACATTGGGTCCTGTGACAAACATGTAAGACGTATCCTCAACCATGAAAACAAAATCTGTCAAAGCCGGAGAATAAACTGCGCCACCCGCACAAGGGCCCATTATTACAGAAAGCTGAGGGATGACACCTGAAGCTCTAGTATTTCTGTAGAAAATGTCAGCATATCCCGCAAGAGATACCACTCCTTCTTGTATCCGCGCCCCACCAGAGTCATTTAATCCGATAAGCGGAGCTCCATTTTTAAGCGCCATATCCATTATCCGACAAATTTTTGCCGCGTGAGTCTCTGAAAGAGAGCCTCCTAATACAGTGAAGTCTTGAGAAAAAACATAGACTAATCTTCCATGTATGGTTCCATAACCCGAAACGACACCATCTCCTGGAATTTTTTGCTTATCTAAACCAAAGGCTGTTGCCCGATGCTCCACGAATCCACCTATTTCGTGAAAACTTGATTCATCCAAAAGGACAATAATACGTTCTCTTGCACTTAACTTACCCTGCTCATGCTGACGTTCAAGGCGTTGGATTCCTCCTCCTTCATAGGATTTATTTCTTTTATTTTGTAACTCTTGATTTTTATCCATAGTAAATGTAGCTTAACAAAAATAAGGTAAAATTTAAATTATCCCTCGAAATCCAGTCGCTTCATGATATATTTCTATAGATCCAAAATGGCTGAATACAAAGAGTTAAAATTAGAATCGAAACTAGCGTTGTCTCAGATATTGAAAAAAGAAATGTAAGTAGAAATAGGAACGACCACAACAAAACTCGGAGTAATCCAGAAAACTGATAGTTCTTCAAAATTTCAAACCGCACATTCTGAGGTATTCCAAGTTTTTTTTCATTTCGAATACGAATTATTTCATTCAAAAAAAGTAACGGAAGTAATATAATTCCTTGAGCAAAACCTAGCTCCTTATAAGTCAAAAAACCCCATATTTCTGTAATAAAGCTTATGGAATTGAAACTAAAATAAACGAGCAAATGTAAAAACCAGACTTCTAAGACAACTAATCCTATCCCCTTCAAAAAAAATGCTTTGGGTAAAATAATAGAAGGCATAAGACCTATTCGTTTATTTAAAAAAAGTGTACGAATTACCAGATCAAAAAGAAAGAATAACACAATGAAGTAAAATCCCCAATTCCAGAATAAAAAGCCAACCAATGGAAGTACCGCATCTCCAAGAATTGCACTAATGATTTCGATTTTTTTCACAACTTATCTTTGATTTCATCAGCATACTCCCTTGCCAAATTCTGATTTTCAATAAAGGTGCTAATTTGCATGAAAGGGCTTCTGTCGTCGGGTTTAATTGAAAGTGCTTTGGAATAGCTCTTCAATGCTCGTATGTAATCCTTTTTTTGAGCATAAATAACCCCCATATTCACATAAGCATCTATATGATTTGGGTCAATCGCAATAACCTCTCTGTACATATTTAAGGCGCTATCCAACTCCCCGTATTTTTTCTGATAAATCTGACCCATCTGGCAGTAAGCCTCACTATATAGTGAATCAAGTTTCTGCATCTCATCGTATACCTGCATTGCTAATCGCTCCTGACCAAATAATCCATATGCATATGCTAAAGCATACTTGTAATCAATATTCTCGGGTTCTAATTGAACAGCAGAATAAAAATGATCCACACAACGCTCATCATTAGACTGCTGAAATAAAATACCTAATTCAATATAAATTTCAGGTTTATCAGGATAATATTGACTGACACGAGCGTAAGTATTGATAGCAGAATCCATGTATGCTCTTGTAAGTGACTGTGATCCATCTTCCCCACTCAGAGCAGCAGACAAAACTTTATACATACTTCCTTTTAAAACATGTGCATCAAAAAACTTAGGGTTTTCTGCAAGTACTTTTTCAATCCAAAATTCAGCTTCATCAAAATCTTGTTGTAACGCATAGGTATTTGCAAGCCCGACCATCGCTTTTGAATTTTTAGGATCACTGTCAACAACGATTTGTAAGTAGCTTTGAGCACGACTTATATCCGAAACAGTTCTATTTCCTTGATTGATAATCGCCAAAGCGTACATCATTCGCGCACGAATATTCGAACTATCAATGCGAAAAGCCTTTGCCGCATCAGAATATGCTAAAGCATAATCGTAGTGCTCCAAAGCTAGCGTTGCGCTTTCCAATAAGGCTTGAAAATTATTGGGTGCCACTCCAAGAATTTGATTCAAACGAATTCTAGATTCAGCGTAAGATTCGTTAGATATTGAGTCCCCCAAAACTTTACCTTTTGCAGCAATTTGCTCCTCCTCATCACATGCCAACACAAGGCTAGTTAAAAAGAAAACAAACAATAAATTTTTCATGACGTAAAGTTAGGGTATTTTGTTTTGCTTCAAGCATTTTGTAACTTTGAACTAACTAAATAATGGTTAACATAATGAAATTAAAGGTATTACTTTTTCTTACTTTATTAATAACGATGACACACAACGCTTGGACTCAGGGATGCTCGCAATGCAAGCTCCTTGCAGAACAAGGTAGTGGACTTGAGGAGGCTAGTTTTGGAAGTAACATCAACATCGGTATTCTATTTCTCATGATTATACCTTATTTAATTTTAATGTTCCTCTTTCGGGAACAAGTCAAAAATATTTTTGCAAAATTGTTCTATAAAAAGAACTAATCCCAAACAATGGAAATTTTTCCTATTGAGTTTCCGGTCTCCAAGTATTCGTGGGCTAATGAAATATCATTCACATTATACACTTTGCCGACAACTATTTGTATTTCCTTTTCTAAATAAAGCCTCATAAGCTTCTTTAAACAATAATGCAAAGTAGATGGTTTCTCGTCAGCAATTTTTAACATATTTACACCCAAAACACTTTTGGATGACATCATTAGAGCAGCAGGAACAATTACACCCATTTTTCTGAGAAAATTAAGTGAGGAAAATATGCCAAAACGACCATTCGAAAGCTCAGCGCCACCGAATAAATACAGCTTGCCGCCTGGACCCAAATTACGCCAGTCTTTTTTAAATGTTGAGCCTCCTACAGGGTTAAAACTAACATCAAGATTGGCCATACTATTTATCTCCTCTAAATAATCATTTGTTTTGTAATTTATTACCTGATCTGCACCAAGATTTTTAACGATTACCTCTTTTTCTATTGAGCCGACCTTGGCAATAACTTCTGCGCCTCTTCGTTTTGCAAGCTGAATCAGTAGCGTACCCACTCCTCCAGCGGCAGCATGAATCAAAACACGATCTCCATGTTGAATAGGAGCAAAATAATCGGTCATATAGTATGCTGTGACCCCCTGTGTACTCAAAGCTAAAACCTCCGAAGATGGAAGGTCATTTATGGGTACTATGGCTATTTCTGTTGTGATAACATATCTGCCATATCCACCAAATCTACAAAAGGCCAGGACCCTTTTGCCAATTAAATCAGAATTACCCCCTGACCCAACAGATACTACTACTCCAACCACTTCATATCCGATTACACAAGGCAACGGCGGTGCTTCTCTGTACAGACCCATACGGGCCATGACATCAGCATAATTCAAACCAAATGCTTCACTTTTTATGATTACCTCGCCTTTATTAAGCTTACGTAAAGTAATCTCTTTTCGCAAAAAAGCGTCCTTAGCATCTCCTTTTTTGACCAAGAAAATCGCCTCTGATTTCACTCCTTTGTGTTTTAGAATCTAAATGAGACACCACCCATTATCTGTATAGGTTGAACAGGGTAATTATACCAATTATTATAGCGTTGAGACAAAATATTGTTGAACTCCAAAAAGGCAGTAACTCTTTTATTGTAGCGGTAGGAAATACCCAAGTTAAAGTCAACGATTGATCCTAAATTCATATAATATTGGTCATCTATCTCTTGAACATCTTCAAACATTTCATAGACTAACGCCTTTCTTCCGGTTTCGATATGCCCATCCAAATTAAACATGAACTTATCAAATAAATTATATGCTGCTCTGAGTTTAAACTCTAAAACAGGCAAATTCCAGGCATATGCCTCATTTAAGGTTTCGTATGAGTTATATCTGGCCAATCCATCAATCTTTAATTTTTCATCAAGTTGATAGAAAAGAGAGGTCTCAATACGCGTATGGTTCAGCGTATCATATATCACTCCAAACTTATTCCTATACACCGTCAAGGTATCGGTGACAAAGAATGCTTTATTGGTGATTTTTTTAAAGCTTACATTTACATTAAAACCCATTCGTTTACTCAGTGTTCCCTTGATTCCACCATAAATATCGTAAGGATTATTTTCGTTTATGAGCTTTACAGAAGGTGCTAAAAATTGATTCGTTTGCGATAAAGCAGAGAACGAATTTTGCGAAAGACCACCTCGGATTCCTGCAAAAGGAATGAATATATCATTAAATAAAGAATACTTTATCTCAGCCTGTGGATAGATGAAAAACTTTATCTCCTCGGCAATATCCAACGCCATTGAAAACCCTAAGTCCAGTTTAAATCTATTGTCCATTAGCTGTGTTAAAACACCTGGCTTAAAATCAATAATTGTATTCGATCTTACACGGCCCGAATCCAAAGGTAAACTTACAATTGAGTCCTCAACACCAAAACGATAGTTATTCAATCGCATCCCCATATTAGCATAAAACTCTTCAGACTTGTACTTATACCATCCTTTGATATTTAGCTTTGCATTATGCTCTGCTGTCCTCCATTCATCGGGCATAAGCGTATCTGCAAACGGCAATGCCGTTTGTAAAAAATGATAGCCAAAATCCACGGCATAATTCATTACCGCACTGTCGCCAAAATCAGAAACATATCCTATATTGGTACCAATCCTCTGAAAACGTTGTGAAATGAATGTTTTGTCAATCGTGTCAGACGGTATTCCGTAATAATGAAAACCATGGTTCAAATAATTTATCTCCCCATTAATCATATAGGTATTGTCAACTATTTTACCATATAAAACTGCTCTTGTTCTATCATAATTTGCAGGAGCATATACAACACTATTTCTATCCTTTATTTTGGCAAAAGAACTTATATGGTCAACCTTAACTCCATATTGATAACCTTTTGATCTCGTTGAATTGTATATGAATTGACCTAAAGGCATGACCCCCGATCCCATCCCTATTTTAGCATAAAAAGGGTAAAGTTGACGAAGCTTTTCCGTTGTCTCAATTTCAGCTGCTTTAATGGGATTGAGCCGAATTTGTGTGGGATATAAATAAACCAGCAAAGGATATGATGCAACGGCAGATGGTTTAACAGTATCTATAATTTGAGGAGATAACGTAAGTCGGATTGACGGCTCGACCTGTCTACTTCCTTTTCCATCAATGGTAACATCTGGAGTTTGAGCATAGCTTAATTGGCAAAAAACAAAAAGAAAAAAAAGCAATAAATATAGACGGCTATTCTTCATTGATTTCAATTTTAGTTTCTGGACTTTCTTCTTCCTTGTTTTCTTCAACCTCTTTCAGTACCATAATCTCCTCCCATAACAAATTTGCTTCTTCAATAATACCATCGTCCGGTATCGGGTAATGCTCCTTTACTGACTTAAGGTTTTGCTCAGCTTGAACGTAATCCTTCTGCTTAACGAAAATTTTAGACTTTAAAATCAATGCATTTGCAATCCAATAATCGTAGCTCGGTTTCATTTTTAAAAGCTCCTGAATTTCAGAACTCGCAGTATATAATTCGTCTTGAATATAATGTATGTAAGCCATAGTAAATTTGGCTTCTGAACCCATAAATGTTGTAGTGTTGTCTACCAACCATTTTAATGAAACCAAGGCTTCTTGATATTGCTCAAGTCGGAATGCAGAAATACCATATGCATAATTGGCTTCAGCCTGTTGTGCAGCATCTAAAACCGGAGCCTCTAAAACCAGTGCAGCATATACCTTAGTTTTTTGATAATCTTCCGTGAAATACGCAGCTCTCATAATTCCAAATCGGGAAATAAATAATGAACTCGGCGTAGTGGCTAACCCTTCTAATTTATGGTAATATTTTAAGGCATTCACATAGTCCTTTAAGGCATAATAATGACTAGAAATACGTCTTGCTGCTGCTTCGCTATACGAATTAATTGTAGCATCTAAGAAGCGTTCATAGTTTTCAATACCATTCACAGTATCATTAACCGCTAGGTAGGATGTTCCGAGGTAATAATACGTTTCAGCAATATATTGACCATTCTCTGAAAAGCTACCTAAATACAACTGAAACTTCTTAATGGCCTCAGTATAATTCGTGTCAAGATATGCTTGAAGAGCAGGAGTATAAAATAAATTTTCTTTCTCATCATCCGAATAATTTATACAGCTATACCTTTCAACTACCTGAGCTGCCTTTTGAGGTTTTTGTAGTGCGGTATACACATCAACTAAACCCTTTGCAGCTATTTCACAGACGTCATTTTCATTTTCATGCTCCGAAAGGACTTGTAAATAGGCGACCTCCGCCTTTTCATATTGCCACTTTTTCAAGAAACAATTTGCTTTACCAATTTTGGCCTGGGTTAGAAAAGGAGAATTTGGGAAATCTATAATTAAATTGTCATAATATAATAAGGCTTCATCATTGTTTCCAATTGAGGAGTAAGTATTTGCTAATTCATACGTTGCGTTCATTGAATATTTAGAATCGGAATATGAGGTCAAAATCTCCTTTAGCTTCTCAACTTTAACTGCTCCCTGACCACTATAACCATAGGTTTTAGCGACATAATATAAAGCCTTGTCATTTAATGATGTATTATATGATAGGACTTTTTCGTAAAATTCAATTGCTAAAGCATTTTCCTTATTTAAGTAAAAAATATCTGCGATACGAAAACATGCATCTACCTCTTTGCGTGTGTTATTTGGATTAGACTGCAAATAAATCCTAAAGTTTTCTGATGCTCTCGTCTCAGAGCCCAATGCCTTATATGCATAAGCCATGTTATAATATGCATCTATTTTCTCGGGTATGGCGTTAGAAGCCGGCGATGCAATAAAAAGCTTGTAATTGGCAATTGCTTCTTGCATTTTATCCTGTCTGTAGTAGGCATCAGCAATCCAGTATCGAGATAAAGCAGCAAGTTCAGAATCAATAGGATGGTCATTTACAGCCGCAAACGCTGCAATAGAAGAATTATACAGACGCTTTTGAAAAAGCTCGACACCGTGGTTATAAGATAATGTTTGATATACTTTTTTTAATCTTGCATCAAGCTTAGGAAGCTTATTAAGCGATTCTATGGCTTTTTTATAATTACTCGTTGAACTGTAAGCATTAATAAGATATTGGTAAACATCTTCTTTTCTTGCAGAGCTTGGGTACTCTGATAAATAATTTTCAAATGCTCTAACCGATTCGTCATAGGGATTGATATCTAAAGCAAAAGATATTACAGCAAAGTTGTATAGCGCATCTTCTTTGATTTTTGGAATGGCAGACATTTGAGACGCATTTTCAAAAGCACTGCGAGCTGGGAGTAATTGCTCACTTAGCTGATAGCATTCAGCTATCTTATACATAGAAATTTGTCCTAAACTATCATCGACACGCACAACCTGGTCTAAGTATGTAATTGCTCTTTCATATGCTTTTGTTTTAAAAAGCGCATACCCAATTTGATATGCATCATGTCTCGTCAATCTAGATTTTTTTGCATACTTCAAAAGGTAGCTCAGAGCATCAGAATACATTCTTTTGTTATAGTAAGCATTTCCGACAATATGATTCACATCTTTTTCGTGGCTAACTAGCTTGCACGACAATACAGTTGGTGCATAACCTATTACTGCATCATAATTTTGTTGTTTGTGATAGATTTGAACAATATAATAAGGGACAATACCGCAATAATCTGTGTTTTTTTCCAGTGCTAAAAATTGCTCCAATGCTAATTGGTAAGATCCTCGCTCATAACATAGATGTGCAAAAAAGTATTTGCTTGGTGCTGCATACTGAGATTTGGCATTTAAATTTTCGCGAAACGCATTAATCGCTGATTCGAAATCTTCATTTTGAAGAGCCGAATAACCAAGCTTAAAATAAAACTCCTCCTTGAAAGAAGAATCAATATCGCCTATCGTTAATTTACTAAGCCAAAGGTACGCATCGTCATAGGTTTCATCTTGAAAAAATGAATTTCCTATTTTAAAATTGATGAAACTACGGTGAATATTTTCTGGATACAACCTATTGTAGCTCATTAAAAGGTCAATTGCATCACTATTGTAGAGCTCTAACCCAGATAAACCCTCATAATACAACGCCTTCTGATAAAGAGGATCGTTATAATTATCGCAAAGATTAATAAACGTTCTGAATTCCTTTTTTGCTGCACCATATTGTAGATTAGCATAGAGTTCTTCACCACGAAAATATCCGTCGTATAAACTAGTATACTTATCTGTTTTTTGGGAACATACCAGGAAGGGTAGGCTGGCAATAGCCACTAAAATAAATAATGTTTTACTTTTTCGCACTAAACAAATTTACATTCACAATCCAGCCAAGTTTGAGCATGATTCAAAAGTTTTAAACCTCACCTTGTTAAGAGATAATTTCAGGTAAATAATTTTTCACAAAGATGATTCTGCACTTTTGTACAAACACATAAGTTTTATGTCCAAAGTTGTTACGCTCAAAAACGCTGATATTTTTCAGAAAGGAAGTAAAATTCTTTCAGGTGTACAGCTATCAATTGACGCAGGTCAATTTATATTTCTTATTGGAAAAACGGGAAGTGGAAAGAGCAGCCTGCTTAAAACCTTATATGGAGAACTAACTTTGCAAGAAGGCGAAGGTAGCTTCGATACATTTAATTATCGAAAATTAAAAAGAAGAGATGTCCCTATGCTTCGAAGAAAAACAGGAATCGTCTTTCAAGACTTTCAGTTGCTGATGGACCGAACGGTAATCCAAAATCTGTATTTTGTCTTGAAAGCAACTGGTTGGAAAAAAAAGAAGGACATTCATGAACGATCCATAGCTTGTTTAAAACTGGTTGGACTTGAAGAATTAGGGACAAAAATGCCGCATGAACTGTCTGGGGGAGAACAGCAAAGAGTATCAATCGCGCGCGCATTATTAAATGATCCAAAATTAATTTTAGCCGATGAGCCTACGGGTAACCTTGATCCTGAAACTTCGGAGGAAATTATGCGCTTATTAATCGCCGTTTCGAAAGAAAAAAATGCTGCTATTCTTATGGCTACCCATGACATGCACATTGTAAAGTTATTTCCGACAAAAACCTTATTGGTCGAAAATGGAGAAGTTATTGAACAAGTCTAACAGTCCATTTCGCCACAAATCGGCATTTTAATAAGGGCCTCAACCTTTTTGGGATCTCCTTCATTTCCAAGTGCAAACATTAATTTTGTGAGGGCTGCCTCTGCGGTCAGATCTGAACCACTAATTACACCAATTTTATTGAAAAAAGAACTAGTTTGATAAGCCCCTTGTTTTACTCCACCTGAACTACACTGCGTTATATTTATGATGAAACCTCCCTCCTCGACATAATCGGTCATAATCCGTTGCATTTGATCAATTGATGGCGCATTACCTGAGCCGAATGTTTCCAGAACGATTCCTTTAATTTGAGAAATATCAAAAAGACTTTTGTACAAGTCAATATCCATTCCAGGAAATAACTTCAAAAGCGCAACAGATTTTGACATCCCAAATTGATATAAAGGCGCAGAGAATTTAGGCCTTTGGAGTGCACTCCATTTGTATTTGATATTTACACCAGCAACAGCCAGCGTAGGATAGTTTGGAGATTTGAATGCTTCAAATTGGTTAGAACTTACCTTAGAACTTCTATTTCCACGGTAAAGAGAATACTCAAAATAAACGGCCACTTCCTGTATAATTGATTCTCCGTTTGAATCTTTTGCAGCAGCGATTTCAATTGCCGTAATAAGATTTTCTTTACCATCCGTGCGTATAACACCAATGGGTAATTGCGAACCTGTGAAAATAATTGGTTTATGAAGACCCTGGATCATAAAGCTAAGTGCTGATGCTGTATAAGACATCGTATCTGTTCCATGTAGAATGACGAACCCATCATAGTGATCATAATTTTTCTTAATCCGCTTTGCCAAATTTATCCAATGCTCCGAGGTCATCTCAGAGGAGTCGATAGGCTTTTTTATACTCATTGTGTCTATTTCAGTATATAGCCTATTGAGCTCTGGAATGTGCTCATATACTGAATTA
>MDTC01195598.1_pt1 | contig 18096 bp, 14 predicted proteins | sample 811181 | NCBI WGS metagenome assembly MDTC01 (sample SAMN05326644, study PRJNA326480) | marine metagenome | isolation source: seawater | place: Pacific Ocean: North | collected 2011
GGGTTTATTTTGACGGTGGTCGCCGGAATCTTAAACCGGGCTGGCTCCACTGCTTTTTTGACTGTTTTTTTGACTGTTTTTTGCGTCTGCGGCTGGGTGGTGTTCTCGGACTGATCTCGCTGATTCGTGCGAATTGACCACACGATGACACCGGCCATCAGGGCCACCAACGGCAGGACAAGGAAAAGCCATTTTTGGCCTGATTGAGCTGGTTTTACGGCCGCCAAGTTTACATCGTCGAGTCGTTCAGGTGTTTTTCGTGATTGGGACTCATTCCCTGGGGGATTAAGGGTCTCTACGCGGGTCATCATATAATCGATGCTGCTATCGAATGTGTGGGTCGCGTTGGCTGAACCGATCCCTGTGTTCGCATCGTCGAGTAGCGAATCGATGGAGTCCTCGGTGTTGTATTCCATGGTCGCGTCATCACCACCAGAGAACCCGGCTTGTTGACCTGCTGAGTCGCTCTCAAGATCGAGGGCATCGATCGCGTCCGTATGCATATCCTGCGATCCGTACGCTCGCGTTTCTTGACGGCGGGGGTCATTAAATGCCGTTGGCATACCGGCCTTATGCCGGGAGATAATCGGTTTGGGGGCGGATGCGCCCGCTGAATTGGGCAGCATGACAGGCCAAGAATGCTTGTCGATGGGAGCCGCATTTAACGCGTCCAACTCTCTAATGAAAGCGGCAGCATCGGCCGGTCGTTCATCGGGGTTACGCGACATACATCGATAGATTAGAGATTCTAGACCGGCCGTGACGCGAACGGGTGGTTCAACGCCAGACAAGGGCAGGGGTGGGCGGGTACATGCATAGACAATAATGGCTGTGTTCGACCCATCTGGATAGGGTGAGACACCGGCGAGCATTTCATAAAAGATCACCCCGAGTGCATAAATATCAGCCCGAGTATCAACGACTTTTTTCCCGCCAGGCAGGTCGATACCCTGACCTGAGAGGACCCAGGACGGTACTTGTTCCGGCGCCAGGTAGCCCGGCGTTCCGCGAAGTGCCATGGGGTGTGTAGACAGACGCCCAGCAGGTCCGCTCACATCTTTAACGAGGCCCAGGTCGACTAATGTCAACTGGCCATTGCCCCTCGGATCCATAATGACATTGGCGGGCTTGAGATCTCGATGGACCAGTTTTCGTTCGTGAAACGCGCTCAGTGCTTCTGCGATTTGACGACCGATGTTCACGGCTTCCGCCATGCTAAATCGGCTGCGTTCGGTAATCATGGCGAGCAGAGATGGACCCGGTACGTAGTCCATGACCAGATATGGGAGTTTCTCATATTCCCCAAAGTCGCTCACTTTAACGACGGCATCATGCCTTAGAAAAGCGGCGACCCGGGCTTCCTTTATGAAGTCGTTCTGGTACTCCTTGATGGTGCTCTTGTCGACGTCGATGCCAACATTTTCTAAGTCCAGAAATTTAACAGCAAAGAGTTGGTCCAGATGGAGATGGCGGGCCAAATAAACCGTACCTAGACCACCTTGACCCAGCCCACCAATGATTTGATATCGATTGTCGATGACCCGTTCAAGTAGTGGATAACGCGCTCGTCCGTTCTGCGCTTTGACTTCAACGACAGGAAATCCATCACGCTCACATGTCTTGACGCACTCGCGATAGACGAATCGACACTCGGGGCAAATCCACAACACATCTACACCATAACTTTGATCGACTCTTGACGCATCATTCCCACATCAGATTTAAAATTTTTCTTCAAATTGGGAGCGCTTTTCTGGACCCCGACCTCCACAGAGTACACCATACAGAGAAAGACGCGGCCTGGGAATCTTTCAGTGACAATTGCTCTACCAATGCAGTTAAGGCAAATCCGGGGGACTGTTCTCATTCCATTACTTGACCAGCCCGGGTTTAAACTTGTTCCCGATGCGGTGCTGGTCATCGACGATTCAGGACGGATCTCTGAGCTCAAGACAGCACCGGACCCATGTCCGATTCCCGAGACAAAACCTGGCTGCATATGGATGCCAGGCTTCGTTGATACCCATTTACATTTTCCACAAAGTCGCGTCGTTGGTAGTGCGTCCGGCCCACTTCTCGAGTGGCTGGATGAAACCATATTTCCCGAGGAGGCCCGTTTCCTTGACGCGCATTATGCCCGAATGGTCGCTGATGAGTTTTGCTTGTCCATGTTGAGCCAGGGTACGGTCGCGGCCGCTGTGTACAGCAGCAGCGCACCCAGTGCGACTCAGATTTTGTTTGAGACGATGGCGCGAGTCGGCCTGAGAGGTCTCGTTGGTTTGACTCTTATGGATCGGATGGCGCCTCAGCGTGTTTTACTCGATGCGGAAAAGGCTCTAGGGGCGGCTCGAGAGCTCGCTGAACAATGGCATGGCTTTGATGGGGGACGCCTTGAGTTTTGCATCACGCCACGCTTCGCAATTTCATGTACTCCCAAACTCTTAAAAGGCGCGGCGAAACTTGCACATGAGCTGAATCTACCTGTCCAGACTCACATTTCTGAGAATCAGGATGAAATCGATACAGTCCGCCAGCTGTTTCCGAAACACGAAAGCTATCTCGATGTATACGCACGGGCGGGACTGTTAGACGGACGCTCAATTCTAGCGCATTGCATTCATTTGTCTGATGACGAGTGGGACCTACTCGCCGACAAAGGGTGCAGTGTCAGTCACTGTCCAGACAGTAATTTCTTCTTGGGCAGCGGCCAGATGGCTCTGCATAAAGTCCAATCACGTGGCATTGAATGTGGTCTTGGTACCGATGTTGGGGCGGGTCGTACCTTTTCCTTACGTCGGATAGCGGCCAGTGCATACGACACGGCTTTACTCACGGGGTCTCAGACAACGGCTGAAGAATTGCTTTGGTATGCGAGTCGAGGTGGAGCAAAAGTGCTCGGTATGGACGACCGCACTGGTCGACTCGAGGTGGGATGCGAGGCCGACTTAATCGTCATGAAACAGTCTGATACGGGGCTTAAGCCCGCCCGTCTCTTTGACTCGCTGGTGTTCCAGCACGACCAGAATGGCGTTGAGGCGACCTACGTCCGGGGACGCAGAGTCTACATGAAAGATGGGTCCTAATACCCTTAGTCTTTGCGTGTTTTCATGCCCATCATGAGCCCATCGGGCGTCGGTATACAGACGGACTGAAAACTTAAACTGGTTCGTTCGTGCATGCGTCTGACAGCGGCCGCATCGTCTGTTTCATCGAGCAAGTGACCGAAATAGTAGGCATTGTCCGCCAAAAGGACCCCGCCGACTCTCAAATGGTCTTCTGCCCAGATTTGATATTGGTCGTAGCGCTCTTTATCGGCGTCGAGAAAGACCATGTCGAATGGGCCATGCTGCACGATCTGTGCAAGTCCATCCAGGCCATCTGCGCAAATCACTGTAATGCGCTCGCTCAGACCGGCTTGGGCAATATGCTGACGTGCAACCTCTGCGTGTTTAGGCTCGTTTTCAATGCTCCAGAGGTGTCCATGATCGCTCAGGTGTTGAGCCATGCTGATGGCCGAATAACCGGCGAGAGTCCCGACTTCTACAATTTTTTCTGCTCCCGTCAGTTGAACCAACAAGCTCAGAAATCGAGCTTCCGACTGTCCAACCATAATCTCGGGCATTGCATTATCCTGTGGCGCATCGAACGCAGACTGCATCGCTCTCCCGTGCGGCGCATGGACTTCATCGCAATAAAGGCTGATGGCTTTCGTTGAATAGCTGGTTCCCGCTCTGGAGTCTTGGTCACCCATTTAGGACGTACTCGGTCGCCATTGGGCGCTGCGGAGAAAACTCTTATTGAAGTACTCATGTTCGATGACTTCGACCATCTCTTCGACTGTTCGGTATTGTTCCCACTCGACTCGGATGACGGGTACGGTGCGTGAAATGTCGTCGATGAACAGCTCGTATTCATTTCGCAGCTGAACGAGATAATCGAGTGGAATTCCTTTCTCGACATCTCGTGAACGTTCCTTAATTCGGTTCATCGACGATTCTGGGCTTAAGTCCAAGTAGATAATGACGTTGGGTCGACACATGAAATTACTCATGTTTTTAAAGAGCTGCAGGTAGGTTCTATAGTCCCTCTCATCCATAAGACCTTGATTGACCAAGGTCTTTGCAAAAACGGCATCCTCGTAAATTGTCCTATCCTGGACCCCGCCCCCACCGCGCCAGATCACTTCTTGATGCTGCTGAAAACGCCGGTTCAGCAGATAGATTTGAGTCGCGAATGCATAGGTCTTCGTATCTCGATAAAAGTCTGCGAGATATTCGTTGTCTTTGACGGGCTCGTAGTACACAGGTAGGTCGAGATGTTGACCCAGCGCTGTGGCCAAGGTTGTTTTCCCCGCGCCGATCAAGCCGGCGATTCCGATGAACATATCTTGCAGGTTATGAGTACTCACAGGCGCTCTCCTCCGTTATTGGCGCCCATAGATATCATCTTGCGCACGGAGGTAAAGGGGTCCGACCCAATTATTTTTTCGCGACCGAGTCACAGTCGGTATTTCAACTATGGAAAATCCAGTTGAAAACTTGCTATTTGGATAGCTGCAATTTGGTCAAATCGACGGCGGTTTTCATGGATTATCAATTCAAATCACGCAGGGTTTACAGCCATTTTTGGACTCTTTACCCTCACCTTGCAGGTCGGTTCAAAAGACCTAGACTCCCTTTGGGGACAGCCTGGTCACGCGAAGACCATCGGGCACCGGTCGCTGGGATCGAGGCCAGCGGTGTCTACCATTGTGTCGATGAGGCTCACGAACTCGCCATCATCATCCATGGGCTGGGGTCTGGACCAGATGCAAGTTATGTTGAGCAAATGGCATCACATTGCATTGGCGCGGGCATCAGCGTTTTGCGCCTGGCTTTGAGGGGCGCTGACCAGAAAGCGCCCGATTTCTATAACGCGGCATTCATCGATGATGTCAGCACGGCGCTGGATGATCCAAAACTCGCTCGATACAGCCGTAGGTACCTCATTGGATTTTCACTGGGAGGACACGTCTCTCTATGGTCTGCAATTAAGCTGGAGCAGTCGTTGACCGGGGTGGTCGCGATTTGTCCACCCCTGGACTTGAAACAATGCCAGACCGTGTTGGATACACCGGTGATCAATCTTTACCGAAAGCATTGTTTGGACGGCTTGAAGCGCACTGTGCGTGCGGCTAAGAAACGAGCGGACGAACAGGGCTATGCTCTCGATTTGGAACTGGCCTATCTGCCGCAGATCAACACCATTTATCAATGGGATGATTTGGTTGTCGCACCGCGCTTCGGTTATCGAGATGCATCGGATTATTACGCGCAATGCTCCGTCGGCCCGCACTTGTCCCAACTCGAACGACCGGCGCTTATCATTGCCGCAACCTATGACCCCATGGTCCCCGTAGAAGCCGCATTGGTCTACCCGCAGACCGACTCTCTAACCATCAAGATAGTCGACCAAGGAGGCCATGTTGGGTTTCCCAGAGCGCTGAACTTGGAGATGGGAGGACACCCAGGTTTGGGGTCTCAAACCATCACGTGGCTCCGGTCAATATGATGGTCTTTTTACTGTTTCAAAGTGTTCCAAAGTTCATCGATTTGAGCGGCTAGACTGAAGTCTGCAAGGTGCAGCCCACCCAGATCATGGGTCCAGAGTGAAACCTCAAGTCGTCCCCATGAAATCAGGCAATCGGGGTGGTGTTGGTGTGCCTCTGCTTTTTCACCCACCTGGTTTAGAAAACCCAATGCAGACACGAAATTTTTGAACAGAAAGACGGCATTGAGGCGATTCTCCTCATTGATGGACCAGCGGTCTGACAACTGGTCAAGCAGGGGTCTACAGGCGTTTTTATCAAGGCACTCATCATCCTTCGAGATGGCGATAGGTCCCTGGTTTTTGAGCTCGATATTCATGGACAGTCTCCAGAGCAGATTTCAATGATTGGGCTGACGGCGGAGCCTTCATTTTGACTGCGGTCGATCACGCTAAACTCGGCTCGATAGCGACCGACCGGTACTCGCCGACCAAAACGATCTGAGCCAAACCAAACACGGCTTTGACTAAACTCGGCTTGATTCAAAGGGCCGCCTCCGAGTCGTTTTATGTGCTCGCCGTCATCGAGAGATACAATATCCAGGCTCCATCCAGCAAGAGCCTCGTCGTCCTGTGCGGTCAATTCAAAGGTCATTTGAACGCCGAGATCCACATCCAAGACAGCATCGCTGATGTGCAGACTCAATTCCGGCGCTGAGCGATTGAGCACTCTGACTCCATCGCTCATGGCCACTCTGGAGACCTGTTTTGCACCCGCTTCGAGCACATAACTGCGGACTTGGAGTTGATAGAAAGCACCGACTCTAAGCTGCTGAGCTGAGGTACTCACCTCGGCTCTACCGCCCGCATCTATCCAATCCGTTAGCGGTACGGCCCCAACGCCCATAAACCGATATTCGTAGCCGTCAACGCCATCGACTTGACTCCAGCGGCCACAGATGGCCTTTGAGTCTGTTGACCGATCGATATCTGGTGAGTCATCACACTCTGGACTCAGCGGGCACGCAATATCCCACACGACCTTTGGTGGCGTTGGCCCCGATAGGCCTAATAAATCGATATATCCAAGGCCCACCGGTAGGGCCAGCCGGACTGGTGAGACTGGACCTGGTTCGATGACAACTGGCACGCCAAGCTCAGATTCGAAGGTCCTTGACCAAAGCACCGTAGCATCATTTTCGATGCCGTAGAGACGCCCCCCATCCGTGGTCACCAAAACCCCCGGCATACCCAATCCATCGATGTCAGAGTGTGCTTGAATGGTTTGAATGTCTTCGAAGTTGGAGCCGATTTCGGGATTGTCCACGGCGCCTCCATCGGCCAATGCGAGCACACCCTGTACTGAACCATCGGCACCATTGTAGAGGAAGATAGGCCAGCCCGCACCCGGTGAGACCCAGAGTGCGGATCCCACTAAAAGAGCGTGACGATGAAGCCAAGACTGTCCTCGGAGTCCATCGATCGATTCAGCGCGCCAGATCAAATTGAGTGCATCATCAAACTTCTCAGGAGGCCCGTTTCCACCCGTGCGGTAGAGGCCATTGTCAGTCGGATCGGTCAAGATGGTGCCGCCACCTCGACCGGTCACACCACCCTCCAATCGGCCTAGATCAGTGTGTTGGTCCAATCGACCCGTGTCCGTTTCCAGAGAGACAATGCCGGTCGATTCTGTGATGTAAGCATGGGGGTGATGGACACTCAGTGATTGGTTAGACGGCCCGCTGCATGACGATGTGGGTCGAATTATAGTCTGCCAAATACAGTTGCCAGTGGTGGTCTCAAGTGCAGTGACGACCCGCATGAGGACCGGCGCGTTTGGACACTCTGGATCCGGCGATGTGTCTTCGCTGCGATGAATCACTTGGCATGCTCTCTCGGGCATCAGATTGGCGTCGAGTCGTTGTCGATCGTATCGCAAAACAAGGGGTGTCTCATTTTGGGCGCTCGTGACGAGCCTATGCTGTCTCATGGTTTTTAATCCGGACAGCCCATTGGAATCCGACCAGACGAGATCCCCTGTCAATGCATCAAACGCCGAAATCACATCTTCACCGAGCGCAGGGTGGCGGGTCACAAGGAGTGGAGGGGTTGCATCTACATCGATCTGGAGACTCCAAGATCCCCTGTCAGGGATGCCCAATGCTTGGCTCCAATTTCGGACGAAACCACCATTTTGGTATTCGAATCGAGTCAGCACACCGGTCGCACTGAGACTGATTAGGCTCGGATTAGCGCCCCGGTTTAATTCAAATACCTCACCCAGACCCGTGGCTTGATACAGTGCGGGTCCATCATCAACTCGGTCTCGCTGCGTCAAGTTCATAGACCGGTCTAAAAAACCGATTCGACCATCGGCACTGGAATAGGCGTAGTGAACGACATGCTGGCCGTCGCCGACGGTCGGGTTGATGATAGCGGCTGATGCGATACCTTTAGAATGCATATGCTGCTGGCCACCATCATGACCGGTTTCAATCGCGTCCGGCCAGATGGCTCTCTCTTGTTCTTCAGGCCACCTTAACGTGACGGCGGTGGTGACTTGGCCCTTATCAACGGTCCCCAATGGGCGGAACTCAGGAGACATGCGAGATCCCGTCCGTCCTCGCAGCGGCTCACAGAATCCTAATGGGGTTTCCGATTGAAGGTTGCCTACTTGATCAAAATCTAAGCGCAGGCATCGACCCGAGTTCTGACCGATATCCCGAGTCGGCATTTGTCGCACCATGATGCTCAACCCAATGGCCTGTTCACCGACAACGCCAAGAAGAATGCCACCAGCATAGAGGGTTTCTTGTCCTTGCGGACCAAAAACATCGACCCGCCATCGCTGCTGGTCATCGGTCCATATTGAGGTCAGAATCGCATCTCCGCCCAGGCGTGGTAGAGAGACTGCAGCGCTGCCAGGCGGATGAATCGCATCTATGTCCGGCGTCTGGAAGACGGTTTCAAATTCGTATGGTGCATCGCATTCAGCGTCTCTGGCAGCTCTGATTTCTTGTAGTAGAATTTGATTTTCTAAGAAGACAAACTGTCGATTTTCACCCACTGATAAATGAGGCAGTGGCCCATTGGGTGGGGCCTCTGGCAGCGAACCACAGCTCAGGCGAGCCCCCGTGCGCAGATCGAAGAGGTTCAGTCCGCGACCATCGGTGATCACAAGATCCTTTAGTCCATCACCATTACCGTCCATAAAAGTTTGCCAGCGTCCGCACCGCCCATTGCGGCGATCGCCTTCGATCAGCGCAAGGCGCCGTCCAAAATCATCGTTTGCAAATTCAAAGCTTGCGCCTCGACCGCTGCCTTCATCATTACAGCCGCCATCGACGACATAGATGTCGGGAATTTCGTCGCCGGTAAAATCATCGATGAGAATTCGACTGATTCGAATGGTGGCGTCTGTTCCAAAACTGTTGTCCGGCAAGATCCAGAGAGAGTGTCCATCCAATGCATCCAGGATGTGAACACGGCGCGCCGTCACGACGACTACCTCGAGACGCCCATCACCATTTAAATCAACAACACGTTCAATTCTGGTCGCATTGATATTTGGCGTCCGCCACCAGGGCCGCCCGTTGAGTTCAAGTGCGTCCACTCGGCCGCCTCTGATGATCAAAAGTTCGCCGAGCCCATCAGGGGTGCCGTCGAGATCACCGACCCACCATTCGCCATCCGCGAGGGGACCTCCGGTGGCTAATTGACCAACACGACTTGCATTTTCGAGCCGAGAGTCGCTTGGGACCAGCGGACTCGTCTCGCATATCTCGGCCACGCCTGGGTTGGCGTCGGGCCTGATCAGAGTCTGATTACCTCCATCTGTGACGGCATCTACTGGCTCACCATCGGCCTCACCCTGGTCTAGGATGATCCCTAGGTCAGCGGTCGTGCTATCCGTACACTGAGTTTCCGAACAAAGGGATTGTGAGTCTGTCTCCGAGTTTGGCCCTTGGTCATCGCAGCCAAGTTGCGTACTCATCACGAGCCATAGGAACAGATGCAGACTCTGGACAGCACGTGGCCTAATGAGAAGAAATTTTCGCCAATTGGACCTCATTGCCCCGCCTCTACTTTCTCGACTTTATCGCTCTTTCAAACTGGAAATACAGTCCCCCAATGGGCCTGTCCGCCATCGACACAAATTGTCTCGCCCGTAATATAGTTTCCCGCTTGGGACGCCAGATAAACAACGGGCCAAACTACGTCATTCATGGTCCCCAATCGCTTTAATGGTATGTGCTTTGGGACCTCTGTTTCGACCGATGCTCGCACCGCTTCGGGGTAGGTATCTAAGCCACTCGACCGAATCACACCCGGTGCCACTGCATTGACCAGTATATTATGCCTTGCCCATTCCAGACTGAGGGTTTTCGTCAGGTTGACCACACCAGCACGGGCTGCTCCCGTGTGCGCCATGCCGGGAAAACCGCGCCACATATTTGCGACGATATTTATAATTTTACCCCCCTCGGTCTTCATCATCTTCTGTCCAACGGCCTGAGTCATAAACCAGGTTCCATTCAAATTTGTATCGACGACAGCGCGCCAGCCTTTGGGTCGGATTGACGCGGCCGGTGACGGAAATTGTCCGCCCGCATTATTGACGAGAACGTCGATGCGACCGCCCCAATTTTCTGAGACCTCATCAACCCATTTTGCGACTCCGTCCGGGTCTCGGATGTCCAGCGCGGCCGCATGAATCTGACCGCCCGCAGCCATCAGTTCGTTGCGCGCGGCGTCCAATCGCTCAACCTGTCTTGCCCCGATGGCTAAATTGGCACCTAAGCGGCTACATTCTCGTACGATCTCAAGTCCGATGCCTGAACCCCCACCGGTTACGATGATGTTCTTGTCTTTCAATAAATCACTGCGAAAAATGGCGCTGACGCTCATGGGTACTCCTCTTGTATATCGCCTTGCGATGCTTGCACTCCCCATTGGAATGATGAGACTCTGTTTCAAAGCTCTGCATACGCAACGCCCAGTATTGTAACTTGAAAGCGGAAAAACAATGGCGCTCCATTTTCAGTTTTTCATCATAGCGTCATGTCTCAGTTTGCCCATGAACGCCTTTGCGGATGGAAACGAGATTATTGATTCCAATATACGTTTGGACGTCGATGCCTTAAAAAAACTCACCCAACGTGTACCGGATACGATGGTCAGACAGCAGTTGGCATCAGGCTTAGAGAGTCTCTTGAATCGGTATTCGCAATCAGAGTGTGACGCGAAAGCAAGGGGCCCACGTCGTCCAGCGACTCAGTCAGAGATCATTCAGATCGAAAACAGTATGCGGTCTATCAAATCATCGGCGAGCAAGAGAACGGTGCTGTTATTGGCTGCTCAAGATCATCTCTTCATGACCCATCAAGTACGACAGCTGATGGCCTTAATTACAGGGGACGCCCATCGATTAGCCAGTCTGGAAAGCCTCTATTTTCGGGTTGTCGATCGCAAGAACTTCCATACACTTCTCGGTCTTCTGTCGACGTCCGACTCGCAAACCCAATTGTTAGAGTCCATCAAGGCAAAAACGGCCGCCCAACAAGATGGTGAGTCCGAACCGCGTTAAGCCCATCTTCAGTTAATTGGTTCGGATACTAAATTCGAAACAGGCACCAGAATTTTGATGGGAGATGAGGCGCGCTGTACCGCCATGTAGTTCAGCTACGCTCCGCACAATCGCCAAGCCAAGTCCTGTCTGATCCGGTTCATTTCGATCCGTTACGAATCGTTCAAAGATTCGGTCCTGGAAGGCTGCTGGTACACCGGGGCCTTGGTCGGTGACTCGAATGATTGCCAATTCGCCCTTCAATTCGCCATGGATCATGATACGTCCACCGGGTGGTGAGTATCGGATGCTATTGACGATTAGATTTTCAATGGCTCGCCGGATCCAGGGTCCATCGCCCCTGATTCGAATCGGCTTTAAATGCTCGCTGATGTCCAGACTCTTCGCTTCGCTCTCAGCTGCCAACCCTTCGATGGCTAGACGGACCAAGGCGTCTAACGAATGGGCATTGCGCTCCGGCTCGATGCCGCCTGCTTCTAGACGAGCGAGAGAGAGGAGGTCATTGAGGAGGACTTCTAGACGATGACTGGCTTCATCGATTCGGCCCAAGAATCGTTCTCGAGCGTCCTGATCGTCTATCGCACCTTCGTTCAATACCTCTGTGGCCGCTCTAATTGCCGAGACGGGGTTTTTAAGTTCATGGGATAAATCGGCGACGAATTGCTCAATATGGTTTTTGTCTTCTAGGGCCCGTCGCATGGAATCGAAGGCCGCGGTGAGCTGTCGAACTTCTCTGCCCGACGGCGTTGGTAATGCGCCGTGGCGGTCCCCGCGTGCGATGGCATCAGCGGCTCTGGTCAATCGTTCGATCGGTTCGGCAACAGCACGGCCGAAAAAGTATGCAGCGCTGCCTGCGCCCATGGCCAATAAGGTGGTTATGAGGGCGATTTTAGGACCAAACTCGCGGATGATTTCTAAGACGACGCCAACGGCAGTGTCCTCTGATAAAGCCAGTTCAGCCGCCCTCACCTGGAGTCGGTCGATGACCCAAGCACCGATCATACCTGTCGCCACCATCGATGTGGTCCAGATGGCCAAGAACAATTGTAATCGAATCGAGAAACCATGATTGAAGGCGCGGACGAGACGGCTGCCCACGAAGGCGAACCCAACCAGTCCGATCAGGCCGCCAAACAATAAGAGAAATTCGCGGCCAAACATGGATTAGTTGGCGCTTTCAGCGAGTCGATATCCAACACCGCGGACGGTCTCGATCAATCCGCCAACCTGACCCGCTGCGGCCAGTTTCTTTCTGAGACTTTTGATATGAACGTCGACGGTTCGTTCCGTCACAGACACGTCAGGTCCCCAAACCGCGGCGAGTATATCGTCGCGTTCGAAAACTCGGCCGGGATCATTGAAGAATAAATTGAGTAAGTCGAATTCAGTTCGAGACAAGGGTAAAGCCTGAGCATCTAAATAGGCTTGCCGCCTATTTGTATCAATTCGGACGCCGCTTTTTTCGCTGTTGGCCACTGATCCGCTGTCTGCCACTGGACCGCTATCCGATCCGGCACCGCTTCGTCTGAGTACGGCGCGTACGCGTGCGATCATGGCTCGTGGCGAAAAGGGTTTACCGACATAATCATCCGCACCAACTTCGAGTCCGACGATCTGATCCACCGTTTCATCGTGGCTAGACAGGATGATCACTGGAATTTGAGAATAGGCGCGGATTGTTCGCAGCCAATCCAGACCATTTCCGTCCGGCAAGACAAGGTCCAAAACGACCAGGTCAATCTGCTCTGACTCAAACAAGCGCGTTGCATCGGTCAAGCAGCTGGCGGATAGACTCGCCATGCCGACGCGCTCAAACGCATAGGCCAGACTCTCTGTTATGGCTGGTTCATCGTCGACCAGAAGTATACATGTCATGCCAATCGATTAATGTGTTCACGCGTTTCAGTCAACGGTCGTCAATCCAAATTGTCGTCTTGGGTTAAAATTTTAGAATGACCAGCAACATCCGTTGACATGATTGCTGACCATCGGCTCTTTCACTTGTCGCCACTTGGTGGCATATTCGTCAAATGAACCGACTAAAAAATGTAATCATAATCGATACTGAAACCGGCGGCCTAGATCCGCTTAAACATAGCTTGATGACCATTGGATTGGTCAGCGGTGATGGCCGGATGCAGGTTGAAATCACCGTGGCAGAACCAGAGATTATCGCTGATCCGAGGGCTTTAGCTGTCAATCGTCTCGACCCTGTTGCCGTCGCTTCAGATGGGGTTTCCCCAGAGCAGGCCTGCGACCAAGTAGACGCTTTTTTGAAGCAAGTGCACCCAGACGGGCGACCGATGGTCTGTGGTCATAACATCGCGTTCGACCTTGCTTTTATGCGACGGCTCTACACCATGGTCGGGCGCCCTGTTCCGCAATGTTTTTCTCATCGGACTCTCGACACCCACAGCTTAATGTGGGGCTTGATCTCTGTGGGACGCCTACCCGCTCATGTCACTGGGTCCGACGCGGCATTTGCTCATTTCGAAATCGAGCCGCCCAGTGAGTTGAGACACACTGCCTTGGGTGATGCCGTAGCAACCAGAGATCTTCTCGAACGCTTGTTGGACCGACTGGAGTGAATTCGCTGTTCATTTGCTTTTGGGTCACTTTGGTCTTACTCGGTTTAGGCTGTTCACCCACCGGCACCCCCAGCTCCCCTAAAACAGTCCAAAAGAAAACGGCAACAGGGCTGTCAGCGGTTGAACGACAGGCGAGGTTTCTGAGTCGGATCCCGTCTCCTATTCCAAAGACCTTGCCGAAACGATGGACACGGTTTCTTGAGGCACTCGAGTCTAAGCCGATTTCCATTAAGATCCGTCAGACCACCCATCAGACTGCTCGCCGCGGCACCCAAGACATCGACCTCCATTTTCGGCTCTTCGGACTGGACACTGATGTTGACAAGACTTTGGCCGATCGATTGGTAAAACTGGGCCTCCGCGGCGTTAAAATGCCCGCTCAGGACCAGAAGAATGAAGGGCCACTGAAAGGATGGTCGTTGGTGATGGACCGTGTTGTTGCCGCACCCGGCATCGCACGCCAGACAGATATTAAACTCAATTGGTATCGTCGCCCGAAGTCGCCTAATACGCCTGGAAAATGCCGCAAACCAAAGGCCCTCAAGCTTGACCGAGTGGTCCCCAAATGGATTCGCGCAGGGACGTCGGTCCGGTCTACACGCAGAGTCATCGAGAGTGAACTTATGGTCACGGCAGATGAGGTGACGGTGCGTTTGCAGATGCTCTATCACAACGGCTATGCTCAAGATGAAAATGTTGGCGTGTTGGTGAAGGCGGCTCAATCTCATGGTTACGTCAAACGCAGCGGAGACGGACCAAATCAACGTCTTGGGCATCCAGGTGGCGCGCGTCTCGCGCTCCGGAGTATACGGCGTGGTCCCGATATGGGTTGTGTTCCCCGTGGTCCAATCTTGGAGTTAGAATGGTACAGTCCCCTGACACAGTGAAAGTGATCTCCATGGACAGGACTCTGTTTTGTGACGGTCAACTCCACAGATATCAAATCACTCTGAGCCCAGTTTCTACTCATTTGGACCAAATGATAAAATTGCATCTTCAAGGTGATATCCATGGGTCCTTGACGTCGTTGAGAGACCATGACCAATAAGAAGTCTCCAGGTTCACCAATCGCCATCTGCCAGGCTGTGGAGTCCAATCTAGTGGGCTGGCGAATGCATAGATTTCGTCAAGCACTTGGGGGTCCCCTGGCCATCGTGACAGCGGGTACTTTACGACCGGTGGCGGATTTATGGGCCCGATTGCATGAGCGGTCAGGACATCCAGCCTGGGCGTTAAGTCCGTACACATATCGGCGTCGATGCCTCCCACCCAACACGCGAACACTTTTGCTTTCAAGAGGCGGTAGACATCACGACATCATTAAGACCTTTCGCCATGCTCTAAAACTGGATAGTCCAGTTCACGCTGTTGTCCAATCGGTGGACGCACCTCTGATCTCAATGATGAGGGAGTATGCACCAGATAACGAGGCTATTGTCCTTGAACGGCGGCTCAAGACACTGTCAGTGCCACCGATTTGTCGTTTGATTCCATACACGGTTCTCGCTGCGGTCGTGAATGGTCAGAGTGGTCCCTTTGCACCCTATTATTCTGTGCGACTACCCCAGCAAGTCGAACATCGAGACTATTCCAATTACGTCATCTTTGCAGCTGGTCTCGCACGCCCTGCTGGACTTGATTTATCCATTTGCATATCTGAGATGGGCTTGGGGCCAACCCGCATCATCGACCCGAGAGAATTCTCCCATGCCTATGCCAATGGGTATAAGCCCTTAGAGACCTGCTTCATTTTTTGCTGTCTACCCTCCGACCTCGATTACGTCAGTGAATATCGAAATATGCTGCCGGAGGGGACATCGAGTGTCGTCATTTCGACAACCCGAACCGGTGTACCAGGCGCCATGTCCTTAATGGCTCGCAGCAGTCGTATGATTCAACATTTGAAGAGTCTCAAGGACGTGCAGATGCAGACATCGAAATGGGCTTCGGATCTCTATTATCTATCGATTTCTGACGATTCTTTTTGAGTCCTTTTATTCCAACCTAGCTGAGATCAATGGTTCGGTGGCGGGTCGGGCTGGACGGACGGGTCATGATCTGGCTAAACTGCGCTGTCGGACCGCAACGAGCATTCGGCGGTCGGTGTTTAATTTCGATGAAGAAGGACGGGGTAGATGGCTAACCAACTCAGCAGGGATATTGTTTTCTTAGGCGCGAAGCGGACCGCATTTGGAACGTTTAATGGACGCCTTCAGACGTTGAGCGCAAATGATCTTGGTGTTCATGCAGCACAGGCTGCAATTGCGCAAAGTGGCGCCAATCTAGACGACTTTGGTCATGTTTACTTTGGCAATGTAATGCAGACCTCAAAAGATGCGATTTATCTCGCGCGACATATCGGCCTGAGGGCTGGTTTGCCGCAACGAGTACCGGCCGTTGCTGTCAATCGCTTGTGCGGGTCTGGGTTTGAGTCGGTTACCGCCGGTGCACGAGAGATAGTGTGTGGCGATGCAGACGTTGTTTTGGTCGGTGGCACGGAATCCATGTCGCAAGCGCCTCATATTATCCGCGGAGGGCGTACCGGGTTCCCGTTGGGCCGAGCGCCAGAGATGGAAGATTCGTTGTGGTCATGCTTGACGGATACCTATACAGGCATGCCGATGGCCATCACCGCAGAGAATTTGGCTGAACAGTATGAGATCAGCCGAGAGCAGTGTGACCAATATGCCCTGCGCAGTCAGCAAGCGTGGGGTCAGGCCAATGAAAAAGGCTACTTCAAAGCGGAGATTGCACCCATCGAGTTGAAAACGCGGAAAGGGACAAGTGTTTTTGATGTAGACGAACATCCACGAGCCGATGCCAGCGTTGAGCAAATGGCAAAACTAAGACCCGTTTTTAAGAAAGATGGTGTTGTCACCGCCGGTAATGCCAGTGGTATTTGTGATGGTGCTGGCGCCATGGTTATTTCAACGATGACCTACGCGGAAAAAAATGGCCTGAGTCCCATCGGACGCTTGGTCAATTGGGGCGTGAGTGGGTGTGATCCAACCATCATGGGCATTGGGCCTGTACCCGCAGCTCGATCGGCTCTAGCCCGGTCTGGCCTGAGTGTAAGCGACATGGATCTCATTGAGGTCAATGAGGCGTTTGCGCCTCAATATCTCGCCTGCGAAAAGGCGTTAGAATTGCCCCGTGACATTACCAATGTCAATGGCGGCGCCATCGCTTTGGGCCATCCTCTCGGTGCCTCGGGGACTCGAATTACGACTCATCTTCTCTACGAATTAAAGAGGCGGGGCGGGCGCTATGGCTTGGGCAGTGCATGTATTGGTGGCGGACAGGGGATTGCGGTCATTGTGGAGGCCCTTTAATGAATCGTTCGCTATCCGAAGCGCAACTCATCTACAATTGGAATTTGAAAGGGCGCCGGTCTTCCCTGGCGCCTGGCCTGCGTTTTCTTGATGAGACTTTGCGGGATGGAATTCAAGGACCGTCTATCGCCGATCCTAAGCTAAGCGACAAAATTCGAATTTTAGAACTTGAAGAAGCACTCGGCATTGACACCATCGATCTTGGGCTTCCGGGGTCGGGGTCACGGGCCGTCGCTGATGTTGAGGCTCTCGCTCGCGAAATCGTGAATCAAGATATGAAAATTCAGCCCAGTTGCGCTGCGAGGACGCACATCAATGATATCCGTCCGATCGTTGAAATCAGTCAACGCGTCGGCATCGCGATTGAAGTTCTCGCATTTCTCGGAACGTCCCCCATTCGCCAATATGCTGAGGACTGGGATTTCGAACGCCTGATGACCTTCAGTGGCGATGCGATTTCCTTTGCGCATCGCGAAGGTCTACCGGTGACTTTCGTGACCGAAGATACAGTGAGAAGCCGCCCTGAGACACTCCAACCCCTCTTTCTAAATGCCATTGAAAAAGGGGCGCAGAGGCTTTGTCTATGCGATACCGTGGGTCATGCGACGCCTGATGGCGTGCGCAACCTGATTTGGTGGACGCGCAATCTCATTGAGGGCTCAGGTCAAGAGGTGGGTATCGATTGGCACGGCCATAACGACCGTGGTCTGGGTGTGTGCAACACGATTTTTGCCGCAGAGTTCGGTGCAGACCGCATCCATGGCACAGCTCTTGGTATTGGTGAGCGAGTTGGGAACGCAGCGCTCGATCAAATTCTCATCAATTTCAAACTCATGGGCGAAATCGACAACGATCTCACGAAATTGGTCGAATGGTGCGAAACGGTCAGTCGCGCCTGTAATTGGGAGATTCCCCAGAGTTATCCGGTCATGGGCGATGATGCTTTTCGGACCGCTACGGGGGTTCATGCAGCCGCTGTCATCAAGGCGCAGCGCAAAGGAGACCATTGGCTAGCCGACCGAATCTACAGTGGTGTTCCAGCCGGCTTATTTGGAAAAAATCA
>MDTC01148162.1_pt1 | contig 18094 bp, 17 predicted proteins | sample 811181 | NCBI WGS metagenome assembly MDTC01 (sample SAMN05326644, study PRJNA326480) | marine metagenome | isolation source: seawater | place: Pacific Ocean: North | collected 2011
CCCTCATGTCAATAAATGTCCTCGTTGAGGTGGCGGTAAAATGTCACCCTGAAGCCTTGACATTAGCCAAGGAATTGAAGTAATGGGTAAAATTACCTTTATCGAGCATGATAACACCAAACATGTCGTGGATTTGGAGCCAGAATCTACGTTGATGCAAATCGCAGTCAATAATGCAGTACCGGGTATTGATGGGGATTGCGGCGGAGAGTGCGCGTGTGGAACTTGCCACATGATCGTTGCGGAGGAGTGGTTTAACAAGACCGGTGCGATCACCGATGCCGAAGAACAAATGCTGTCAATGACTCCAGAGCGGACGAAAACCTCACGCCTGGGTTGCCAGGTCAAGGCCAAAGATGCGATGGACGGTATGACCGTTCACTTGCCAGAATTTCAGATGTAACCCCGGAGCAGACTATGTCAGCAGAAATAAGGCCAATTGATACCATTCAGAAAAAAGTGATCAACACCACATCCAGAGTGGTGCCTATGTACTCGCAGATCAGGGCACTAAAACTGCTAATGAAGGCCAAGAAGAAGATCATCGGTACAAAGCGACCCCAGATCAAATTCATCGATAGGCCTTTGCCCGATGTCAACTCCCTGGCACTCGATAGCATTGACACCAGTAATCCTTTTCTCTACCGGCAAGGCCAGTGGGGTGCCTACTTCAAGCGGCTCCGTGACGAGGCGCCGGTTCACTACCAGAAGAACAGCCCCTTCGGGCCGTTTTGGTCGGTGACGCGCTATGAAGACATTCTGTTCGTGGATAAGAGTCATGAGCTTTTTTCCTCCGAGCCGCAAATTATCCTGGGTGATCCCCCGGAGGGGCTGTCGGTAGAAATGTTCATCGCCATGGATCCGCCCAAGCATGACGTGCAGCGTCGGGCGGTTCAGGGTGTTGTGGCGCCAAAGAACCTGAAGGAAATGGAAGAGCTAATCCGCAGTCGCACCAGAGAGGTGCTCGATAACCTGCCCTTGGATAAACCCTTCAACTGGGTGCCGACAGTATCAAAGGAACTCACGGGACGTATGCTGGCTACATTGCTGGATTTTCCATACGACGAACGCCACAAATTAGTTGACTGGTCGGATCGAATGTCAGGTGTATCATCGGCAACTGGTGGCGAGTTTACCAGTGAAGATGTTTTTTTTGACGATGCTGCAGATATGGCTCGAGCTTTCTCCGAACTTTGGCGCGACAAGGAAGCACGCCGCAAGGCAGGCGAAGCACCTGGTTTCGACTTGATTAGCATGCTGCAGAGCAACGAAGACACCAAGGATTTGATCAATCGTCCGTTGGAGTTTATTGGGAATCTGGCGCTGCTTATTGTGGGCGGCAATGACACCACGCGTAACTCCATGAGCGGCGGGGTGTTGGCTTTGAACCAGTTCCCCGAGGAATTCGCCAAATTGAAAGCAAATCCGGATCTGATTTCGAACATGGTTTCTGAAATCATCCGTTGGCAAACCCCGCTGGCGTATATGCGCCGGGTCGCCACGCAGGACGTGGAGCTGTGCGGCCAGACCATCAAGAGGGGTGATCGTGTGTTGATGTGGTACGCCTCGGGCAATCGGGACGAGCGAAAATTTGAAGCTCCCGATAAGTTTATTATTGATCGTAAGGACGCCCGAAATCATATGGCATTTGGCTACGGCGTCCACCGTTGTATGGGCAACCGTCTGGCCGAACTACAATTGCGCATTTTATGGGAGGAGCTGCTGAAACGATTCGACAATATTGAAGTTGTTGGCGAGCCGGAACGTGTGCAGTCCAACTTCGTGCGGGGCTATTCCAAGTTGATGGTCAAACTGACCCCTAAACGTTGAGACAGGGTGTAACCAGTATGTCGTCCGAACAATTCGACTATGTTGTGGTCGGTGCGGGTTCGGCCGGTTGCGCTGTTGCCAATGGGCTCTCCGAGAGCGGCCGCCATTCGGTTCTGCTGCTCGAAGCTGGTCCAGAGAGTCGGCGCAATCCGTTCGTAAACACGCCGCTAGGCTTCCTGCAGCTTATGTTCAGCCGCCGCTTCAATTGGCAGTTCAATACCGAACCCCAGCGGCATATGTATGACAGAGCACTGTTTCAGCCCCGTGGCAAGATGGTTGGTGGCTCTAGTGGCATGAACGCGCAGGTCTATATCCGCGGGCATGCCTCGGATTATGATGAGTGGGCCCGCCTTGGTTGCAACGGCTGGTCGTACTCTGAGGTGTTGCCTTACTTCCGCAGGTCTGAACATTTCGAGCCGAAGCTGGCGTCGGCTGACGTAGCATTTCACGGTCAGGGCGGACCGCTCAATGTAGCGGAGCGTCGCTATACCAATCCACTAAGCGTGGTGTTTTTAGACGCAGCGATACAGGCGGGCTACCAGCGCAATGCGGATTTCAACGGCAGTGAACAGGAGGGCGTGGGGTTTTACTACGCCTATCAGAAGAACGGTGTGCGCTGCAGCAATGCACGGGCGTATCTTGAACCCGCAGCGGGCCGTTCCAATCTGACGGTTCGCAGTGATGCGCAAGTTACCCGTGTATTGTTAGAAGGCACCCTCGCTACCGGTGTTGAGTACCGCAGCGCAAAGGGGCTGGTGCAGGTCTGTGCCCGACGCGAGGTTGTACTCTGCGGTGGCGCGTTCAACTCGCCACAATTGCTGATGCTGTCCGGTATTGGCCCACTTGAGGAACTGGCACAGCACGGAATCAAGCTGCGCCATGCGCTGGAAGGCGTGGGACAAAATCTTCAGGACCATATTGACGTGTTTGTGCGCGTTAAAGCGCGCAGTCGGCAGAGCATCTCGATGCATCCGAGCTACTGGCTCACCGGGCTGCGGGCCCTGCTGCAATACATGAGCAGGCGGTGTGGTGTGCTGTCGAGCAATGGTGCCGAGGCTGGCGGATTCATCCGTTCCCGAGCCGAGGAGCCGTTGGCTGACCTGCAGTTGCATTTCGCGCCAATGCTGTACGCTGATCACGGGCGGGATCTGAAGACTGCGATGAGCGGTTATGGTTACGCGGTGATGATCTACGGGCTAAGGCCACTGTCGCGCGGTCGCGTCGGTTTGCACAGCGCCGATCCGTTCGCGGCACCGTTGATCGATCCCAATTATATGGCCGAGTCCGCCGATGTCGAGCAGCTCGTTCGTGGGGTGCATCTGGTGCGTAAGATTTTGGCGCAGCCGCCCTTTGCACCGCACCATGAGGTCGAGGTGTCGCCGGGGCCTGCTTTGCAGAATGACGACGACTTGGCCGACTGGGTGCGTCGCAGCGGCGAGTCGGCGTATCACCCAGTCGGCACCTGCAAGATGGGCGTCGATCCGATGGCGGTGGTCGATCCGCGTCTACGTGTGCATGGCCTGCAATGCCTGCGGGTGGTCGATGCCTCCATCATGCCAACGCTGGTGGGTGGCAATACCAATCAGCCGACGACCATGATCGGCGAGAAGGGCGCCGCGATGATACTTGAGGATGCCGGGGAAGCGGTCATCTGAGCGCCCTGTGTGGGTGTCACAGGGCACAGTTGGAGTCTTAACTTCTGATCAATCTGATCCTAAAACACAATTGAAAGAGACAGGCTATGGCAATCAAACGGAAAGAGACGACAGTCATTGTGGGCGGTGGACATGCTGCAGGTGCCCTTATGACAGCCTTGCTGCAAAAAAATATCAACATGATGTGATTCTGGTGGGTGAAGAGCCCCATCCGCCGTATCAGCGTCCGCCCCTGTCCAAGAATTACCTTGCAGGAGAGGTTGATCAGGCGTCGCTGTACCTGAAGCCGCGCTCGATGTATGAGAACGGCGGCTATCAATTACGGCTGGGCGTACGTGCCGAACAAATTGATCGGGACAACAAGATCATCGGATTGTCGGACCAGAGCACGTTGAAATACGATCGATTGGTTTTGGCCACGGGGTCACACGTGCGACGCTTGAAGGTGCCCGGGTCAGACTTGCAGTGCATCCATTATCTGCACGACATCGCTGACACAGATGCCCTGCGTGACCAATTAATCCCCGGGAAGCGTTTAGTCATCGTTGGCGGCGGCTATATTGGCCTTGAAGTGGCAGCCAGCGCCATCAAGAAAAGGGTGGGAGTCACAGTTCTGGAAGCCGCCGATCGTCTTATGCAGCGCGTAACTGGCCCAGAAATGTCTGCTTTCTTTTACGCCAAGCACAATGCGGCTGGCGTGGATGTACGTCTGAACGCGGCCGTAACCGGTTTCGAAGCAGGTGATCAGGGGCGCGTGGCTGGCGTGACGTTGGCGGATGGAGGTAAAGTGCAGGCCGACATTGTGCTTGTCTCGATTGGCGTTATACCGGAAACCGCGCTGGCCGAGGCTTCTGGGCTACCCTGTGATGATGGTATTGTCGTCGACGAGTTTACCCGTACTAGTGATCCTGAGATCCTGGCGATTGGCGACTGTACCCGCCACCGGAATCTTTTCTTTGAGAAAATGCAGCGGCTTGAATCAGTCGCCAACGCGGTCGATCAGGCCCGTATTGCAGCCGCCACCCTAATGGGCGAGGAGAAGCCCTACAACAGCGCCCCGTGGTTCTGGTCGAACCAGTATGACCTTCGATTACAGATGGTTGGGTTGTCGCAAAATCATGACCAGCGTGTTGTACGCGGCTGTTTCGAGAAAGAGGAATTTGCGGTGTTCTATCTACGAGAGGGCCAAGTCATCGCTGTTGACGCGGTGAATATGCCGGTGGCTTTCATGGTTGGCAAGCAGCTGGTTCAGCATCGTAAGAGCGTCAGTGCAGAAGCATTGAGTGATCCGCATAGTGAACTAAGGAACCTCTGAACAACCCCACAGATTACTGCTGGTCAAGGCGTTGCGGCGGCACTGGCCGAAGGTGGAGATCATCTTTCGGGGCGACAGCGGCTTTTGCCGCTGGAGAATCCTGCGCTGGTGTGAGCGACACGACGTGCGCTATTTCGTCGGGCTGGCCAAGAATGGTCGGGGAAAGGCGCAAGTGGCGCCGTGGATCGATCGGGCCGATTCCCTGCATAAACAGACTGGCAAGAAGCAGCGTCTGTTTGCCTCTATTCACTACGGCGCGCTCAGCTGAGACAAGCCGCGACGGGTCATCGTCAAGGCCGAGCACAATCGCCTGGGTGCCAACCCCCGCTTCGTGGTGACCAACCTGGCGCAGACGGATCTGTACCTATACGACAAGCTCTACTGTGCGCGGGGCGACATGGAGAACCGGATCAAGGATCAGCAGCTGGATCTGTTTGCCGGGCGCACGTCCAGCCGTCGCTGGTGGACCGTTCCGGCAGTTGCTCTCGGGGCTGGCTTACACGCTGTTTGAAGGGTTGCGATGCCGCGCCTTGCGGCACACCCGCCTGGCGAGCGCCACTCCCAATACGCTGCGCTGACACTGCTAAAAATCGACACGGTCATCGTCTGTAACAAACGCCGAATCCGCATCCTGCTGAGCAGTGCCTGTCCGCATCAGGATCTGTTCCGCAGCGTGGCCCTGCATCTGAACACCTCATAGCCCACAAGGAGTGCTGCCCCGGCACGTTGATAAACAGTGGGGGTTGGGGAAGCTGTGTCCGGAGAACACAAAAAGACCGAAAAAACAGGCAAAATCCAATCAATCAAACGCGCCTTATAAAAACCGCCAAAAGAAAAGTGGAAATCACGCTAAAGCAACACCTTGGGGTCCTGGGGATTTTCCGTCTTAAAAAGACATAATACTACACAGCCCCCGTGGTTCCTGGTCTCCAGAGGGGTATTAACTTAGACATTTCCTCCAGTTTCGGTAATCGGCCGCATTATTTCCTCGATATCGATCAGGTTTTGTTCAAAGTCGAAGCTATAAGTCCCATTCAGATTAATGTTGTGCCAAGCCACCGGCGACACCTGCTTTGTAATCCCCAGCTTTTCTTCATCGCCAATGCCCTCGAAGTGCCTCAGTAAACGGGTCAGTATCATTGAGTTGAAGTAAATAATGGCGTTGGTGAGCAACCTCGCGCATTCATTCCACAAGCTGATTTCATAATCTGACGAACCTCGGAATCGGTTACCATTAACCGATGCGATAGCACGGCGTAATTGGTGGTAGGCCTCGCCTCGATTCAGTGCTCGCTGTACATATCCCCGGAGACTAGCATCGTCGATATAGTCCAGTAAGTACATGGCCTTGATCATACGGTTGTACTCAGTCAGGGCCTGTAATAACGGGTGGCTTTTGCTGTAACCAGATAACTTGCGAACCAGAATCGCTTGTGTGGTACTTTTCTCCTGAAGCGAGATGGCAATACGCTGGATGGTATCCCAGTGCTCAATGATGAGGTCTGTTTTAATCGGCTTTTTTAAACTCAGTGTTACGCCCTGGTCTTTGTTTTCACTGACTTTGAACATCTCTTCAATGACCTTGCCGAACTGGGCATATCTGGGGGCAAAGGTGTAGCCAAACAGATCCAACAAGGCAAAATTTACATGATTAACCCCATGGGTATCGGTCGATAATACATCGGGTTGTATCTCTGATGTATTGCTTTGCAACAAATCAAAGATGTAGTGGGATTCATGTTCGTTGGAGCCAATCACCTTGGCGTTTAGCGCTGCGTGATTGGCTATCAAAGTGATGGCCGAGACGCCTTTGTTAGTACCAAAGTATTTTGAGGAGTACCGGGTTTTAAAAGTCTCCAACCGGCTCTCGAACTTTTGCCCATCGGCACTGGCATGGATGAGGTCTTCCTGGATATTGTAGTGTTTAAAGATGGCCAGCCTGGCGACCGAGTTGTTGATTACATCATTGGCATTATTTAGCGTCTCCGGCCGCAGGTAATTGGCTTGGATACCTTTTAGTTGGTCATACGCCCGGTCGGAGATATTGGCCATGCCGTACAGCCCGTAATTAGTGCCGTTACCAATAATAACGGCCAACAGATCATTAACATTCGCACGGCCTTTCGACTGGACAGGTAGTACATGTTCAAAGTTGTCCAGAAAGCCAGTCTCCTGATCCACGTAGCGCAGTACATCGGTAATATTAATCGGTTTTATCTGGTCAAAGAACGGGTTGTTCAGCATACTTTTAACACCGGTTGAGGGCAGCCGCCACTTTGTTTTACCGGTGCGATTGCGCAGGATAACGTTTTGGTTGTCACCGTTTTCGATGCGCCGACTGACCTGTTGTAGTTTATCGTTGAGATCACAGGATAAAGTCTCGATTAGTTTGCTGGGTTTCGCCGTCAGGCGAGGCAACATGGATTGTTGGATCAGCGTCTTTTTGCCTTTCCAGCGCTCATTGCTGACCAAATCATCCTGGAGAGAACGGAACTTAATGACGGTCGGGAGATAGAGCTGTCCATTCAGCTTGCTGGGAATCTGCAGATATAGGAGCCACTCAAAACGATCCGGTAGGACGTTGTTCTCCTGATCAATAAGGTATGCCTTCTGTTTGGGCTGAATTAGCCGTCGGTTCATGGTTTGGAGAATAGCACCAGTGGCTAACTCGCCCTTAGTGACGGCTAGCTGTGTAGCCAGGGCCTGTGTGTTCTCAGTAGCCTGGAAGGCTAGACACTGGAAGATTGGCCGTAGCACCTTCTCTAACAGCGGCTTTTGTTGGTCATAGTATTCCCAGTAATAATCATCAAGTGCGCGTTTTTGCTTGTTAAGATACAGGCACAATGACTCGATATCCCGACATTTAAGCAGCTTTTGAGCCTCCCGTTTTACAGCACCAAAAGGCTGTTTTTCATCGATGGAGTTATCAATAAAAAGATGGAGCAATTCCGCAGCCTTGCTGATATTGGCAGCAGCGCCTTCCCAGTCCCGGTAGGCTGCCTCTTTCGCGTACACTTTGGCCTGCTCATGGACTTTCCGAATGTGGTAGACAAAACCGTCGGCCAGACGCTCACTATTTTGCTCGGCACGCTCCTGTAGATAGCACAGTAAATAGAGCTGCTGCGTAGATCGGTCAAAGCGCTTGAGTTTGCTCCCATAATAATCAACCATCGAAGCAAAGTGCTGTTGGTTTTTTATTGAGAGCGATAAGGCTTTAACCACGGTGTTAACTTCACTCATCCAAGGCTCGATTAATCGGTTCACCTTGAGCTCCTTTTCCAATTCCGGGGGAGTAAAGCTCTTGGCAGACAACCTCAATTTAGACAGAGGTAATGCCCCTTTTCCGTCCACCAAGTTTGCGAGCTCAGTCGACAACCTCCCTGATAACTGGTTTTGCAGCGAAGCAGTAATACGCTCTCGTTCCTGTTTCATCGCCTGGCTTACCACGGTCTGCATCACCGTGTATTTGGGAATTGCAATACGACGCAGTGATAAATACTCGGTGGTTGCATCGAACAAATACCGGGGTTCAACCCACGACTTAGCTGTTTGCTGTAAGTGAGTGATTAAGGAACCTCGATCCTGTCTATCCCGCCATTTTTGATAATTGAGGAGATCAAATATTTTCTGGTATAGGCGATCCTTTTGCTTTTGATCCAATGAGAAGCGCCTGATACCGGGACCAGGCAACTGTTCTTTGGCGATAAACCGCAAATCCTCTTCGACATCGCCAAAACTCGGACTCAGAACCACAGGCCTGGACTTGAAGTAACCCAACAGAGCGACAAAGAAACAGCGGTGAGCCCGGCTACGGATAGCGTTGGCGACACGGGCTTCCATCTCATTCAGAGTAAAGTAAAATCGACGTTCTTCGAGGGTGAAACTGGGAGGGCTGTACAAATCATTGATTTCTGAGTCAATGAGGATCTGGAGCCTTTCGGTATATGCCATATCTGATGCCTAAAAAGCTCAGCATAATAACCGAAAGGGACAAGTTAAGGGCTAGGAGGAAGTTAATACCCCGCTGGAGGCCAGGAGCCACGGGGGCTGTAGAGGATTATGTCTTTTTAAGACGGAAAATCCCCAGGACCCCAAAGGGGTCAGCTGGCCTTGCTTCAGCAGCGTATATTTGTGTTTTCGCCAGTGTTCCCCGTCGATCAGGTCGGCATCGAGTGCCCGGTATTTAATGATTTCAGGCAGTGTCAGTTGGCCATTCAGGCGATCGGGAATCTGTTGATAGAGGAACCACTCATAACGATCTAACAGGATATTGCCTGCACGATCCAGCAAGAATTCGCGTATTTTTTTTGATAGAAACCGGGTGTCGGCGTTTGCAATTGGGCCTGGGCGTTGAGTTCGCCTTGTGCATTCGCCAAGGCCGCCGCTAGGTGCTGGGTGCCATCGTTTCCTTCGAAGCGCAGACATAGGAACAAATCTCGTAGCAAACCTTTACGTAGACTGTCTTTCTCGTCGTAGTACTGCCACATGGATTCATCGACCGAGCGCCGCTGCTCATTCAAAAATAGGCAGACGGATTCCAGATCCTTTTTTGCCAGCAGGCCCAGTGCTTTTTGTCTTACGGTTGCAAACGGTTGCTGCAGATCAATGCTGTCATCAATAAACAAATGCAGTACAGCCGCCGCTTTGCTGACATTTTTGGCTGCTCGTTGCCAATCCTGATAAACCGCATCCTGCGCATACTCCTTTGCTTTATGTTTGGTCTGTCTGACATGATGCACAAAGCCATCAGCAATACGTTCCAGAGCCTGTTGCCATCGCGTTTGCAGATAGCACAATAAATATAACCGTTGGTTGCCTACGGTTTGCCGTTTCAGTTTGGCACCGTAGTAGTCGACTTTCTCCGCCAGGTGTTGTTGATTTTTCTGCGACAGCGATAGCATACCCAAAAGCTGATCCACTTCCGGTATCCAATGTTGGATATGGCGATAGACAACCAGTTCCTTTTCCAGCTCGGTTCCGGTGAAGTTGCGAGCTGATTGTCGCAACTGCCGAAACGGCAGTGGACCTTCGCCGTTAACTAACTCTGTCAGCACCTGCTTAAGCTCGTGTGACATTGCACACTCAAGCTGGGCTGCCATGTGTTCCTGCTCATCTCCCGCTACCTGACTGATTATCTTCTGCAGCGTGCTGTAAGCAGGGATCGCGATCTTCTGTCCCGCTAAATATTCAATGGCCGCATCGAAGAGGTGCCTTGGCGCTGTCCAGGCTCTGGCTTGCTGGGATAGGTAGGCACTTAACGCAAGTCCGTGTTCTTTGGCATTCCAGCGCTGGTAGTTGCAAAGCTGGAAGATACGTTGGTAAATCCGTTCGTTCTCTTTGGGCGTGAGATTGAAAGGCCTACAGCCCGGTCCCGGTAAAACGGTTTGATGAACGTATTTGAGGTCCTGCTTGATCTGATGGAAACCGGGACTCAGCGCCACCGGCTTGGCCTTAAAATAGCCCAGCAGCACAACCAGCATATAGCGCTGGCCCCGGTGTCGGAGGCCTTGGGCGACTGCCCGTTCCTTATCGTTTAGCGCACAAATGGGGATCTCGAAAAAAGTAATACCCTTCTGGAGGCCACGAATGGCAAGGCCTCCAGAGCACTTTGTCGTTTTTGGACGGAAAATCCCTAGAACCCCTATATCCGAGTTGAGATGGATTCGAAAGTGAAGAAGAAAGTTAAGCAACAGGCTAAGCGCTGGTTCCTTATGTTTGATCGAGTGACTCGCGAAGCTTCTATGGACAACCCACTCACCAGTGAAGAGTTTTTTTCTGCAGAGAAAGAGCTCAGTCAGATGAAAGTAGTATGTCCCTTCCTAATCAACCGAAGCTGTAGCATTTATTCTGTTCGACCAGTGGCTTGTCGTACCTATGTTGTCGATGACAGTCCCTCGGTCTGCGAACAAAACCCAGTGAGAAACACGTTACCCAAGGCTCACGAAATCTACAAAGAGGCCTATGACAAACTTCACAACCTGGTGACACATACTCAGATGAGACCGCTAGTGTATGCGGTTTCTGAAGCCCTTGGCTTAAAGATTAAATTCAAGCCTTTGTTAATGTCCGCATACGTGAATAATGATGCCGAATACAAGTTGCCTGCATTGGGCGGCATGGTGGAATCTTAGCACCTTCATTCATGGTATGAGAAGTGCGAGAACAACTACAGGCCTTCCCACTCTAACCGATGATCCTGCTGAATCAGCTCCATCCAGGAGGGACCCTTGGTGTGGCCGGGAAAGTGTGGGGGCACTCCCGCCTGCTCAGCAAACTCAGGCCACTGACTCACCTCTTCAAGGATTTCTCGGATAATGGTCTTTGCTTTAGTTGGTCGAATGTCCGCATGCCGCGCCACTGCCAATAGATCGTCCGTCACAAAGTGATTACGCTTACCGTTGACGGTCATCTGGTGCTGGCTGGTCCAACCACTGCCATTGCAATAGGTAATGTCATAGGCGGGGGAGAGTGACCAGATTCCGGCTTTGTCCATTAAAAACGCAATGTTCTTGGTGTGATCGTCCTGATTGCGGGCCACGACGTTAAACACAACCCTTCGAAAGAATTGTTCAAATTCCGGCTTGGGCAGATCCAGATCCCGCATCACACCGATGGCTTGTTCGTAGGAATAGGCGCCAGCCTGGTTAAAGTCATAATGCGCCAACCCACAGAGGGACTGCATATGGATCTTTTCGCCACCGTCTTTACGGTCAAACCGTCGGGTCATAAAATGAGAACGGCCGTTTTCCTTAAAAATACGGCATTCTGTCATGTTGATGCCACAGGCGATGGCCATTAGATAATAGGCGTATTCCACTAGACTATAGCCTTTGGGATCTGCTAATACTTCGTGATCCCGGTTTTCTTCCACCCCGTCGAACTTCAATAACCAGTAACCAAAGCCGGCATCGGTTTTCACCTGTCCGGAACGCACTTCCTGCGTATCCGGGTTCCATTCAATCACCGCTTTAGCGCGGGCGCCGCCGGCCGAAGTCCCGACCGAAATAATCTTTTCCAGCGCTTGCTTCTTGTTGGCATCCGCCCCGGCCAAATCCACAGCCATGGCTTGCTTGGCACTCAACGCTTCATTAGCCAGTCTGACCAGTTCCGCGATCTCGATGGGTTGGGCCGTTTCATCCCAGGTGGCTATAGCAGGTTGGAACTCCAGAGCACCCATGCCCCGTGAACCGATATAACTGAGGCGCTCCAAAGGACTGAAACTGTCCGGGGAACGACCCTGGCGTTCCAACCATTGATTGATCAGTCGATTACCAAATTTGTCCGGTAACGAGTCGGCCAGCAATCCCGGCAGCCCTTTGAAGGTTTCCCGGTTTAGTGTGGGAAAGGAAAAGGATCGGTTGCTCAATGGCATCATGATCGGGGAAGGCTCGATACCCGATGTTTGAAATGCCGGGTCATATTCAAAATAGCCTCGATCATTGGTCCAAATCAAGGTACCGATTTGTCGCCCCCATAACAGCACTCGGGCGACCGCTTGAGTAGTGTCTGCCATTTAATCATCCCCCCAGGTCCAGGGCTTTTTATTGCTTCCTTCATGTGTACTCTGACCGGAACGGGAAGCTCGTTGTCGGGTTTTTGCCTGTAACTTTTCAATCTGTACCAGGGCCTCGGCCCGGGGTGGAGGAGCCGGCAGAAACTGATCCAGTTCCTCTAGCTTGCCCAACGCCCGGAGAACGGCGACCACGTTCAATAACCCCACACTTTTTGTACCATTTTCCAGGTTATAGAGGGTGCGCTCAGTAATACCGGCTTTCTCCGCCAGATCCACCATGGTGATATTCTGGCTGAGCCGGGTCGCCCGGAAGCGTTCTCCAAGCCATTCCAGGACTTTTTGGTTGCTCAGATGTGATATCGACATAAAAGGAAATATATTGCCGATTGAGATCGTTTTAGGTTTATATAAGAACTATATTTCCATTTCTAAGTACTGTCAAGCTCGTGGGATGAGCGCAAACTATAAGCAACCACCTCCAGCTTAACGGGAACCGTCCCACCTAAACCAAAGGCTTCGTCACGTTCAATAAAACCCAACCAGGAAAAATACCCAACCTCACCATCGTGCCGCAGAATACCCACCACTTCCCCAGACCGCTCCCGATCCAGCAGGATATTCCGGTAATTCAACTTACGTAGGAGCATTGGCATACTGAATATACTTTACTGTTTTGGTGACTGGTAATATATACAGTGTAATGCTTAGGCTACTAAGGAGTGAAATGGAAGTTGGGCCATCAATAGTATTATAAATAACAAAAGCATTGAGGTTTATGTGACTTTAATACTAAACGTTCTTCACAAAGATATGTCTGTTTTAGCCGCAGAAATAATGGCGAGAGCAGAGTGGTCAATTTCGCCGATGTCCTTTTCTTCCGTACCTCTTGGAAAAGGCTACGCAGTTCATGACTTCAATAAAGTCACAATAAATTCAAGTAGGACGCTGGCTCTAGGTATCGCAGGCCTTACGCAAGATCATGGTTATACTCAGAAGATTGAGCATAGTGAAAAAATCGATGACGCGTTACAAGCGATTCGAAAGCACATCGAAGGTTTTGTGCCTATCTATGATCGCGGCAAATTAAGAAAATTGTCCCAGTTTAGTGCTAATGAGGGGATGGCTCCAGAACCCCATTTAGCTAGATATTTTCGAGCCCAGTAGCTCAAAATGCGGTTAGTTCCAGACGCTCTTCGCTGAGTCAGTCGCAGGCTGGATCATGCCTTGCCTGTCACCACCTCCGCTGAATTGGTAGTGTGTCATCGGCAAGTGCTTCGCGCGCCAAAGCATCTCCAGCGAAGTTGAGGGTCGCAGCATGGGTGCGTCACCATGACGATCAAAGTAATAGCTGTTCGAGGTAGCACAGTTGTGGTTCAGGAACACAGTCCCCTGCTGGCGCTTCTGTATGTCCTGGAAGTAACTATCATGCGCCTCTTGCCGAACCTCGACTCGCGTTGCTGCGCGCCTGTGGGACTCACGAATACACCTCGACAGGTGAATCGCGTTACCCTCCACCATTTTGAAATAAGACGTACCGATCAGGGCGTAAGGGCCGAGCATGATGTAGAAGTTCGGATAGCCCGGTATGGTCAATCCCTCGTAGGCTTGGTAGCGATTGTCATGCCAGAACTGTCCAAGGTCGGTGCCGTTGCTCCCGATCAGTTCGAAGGAGGGGATATTGCCTTTCTCGAATGTCTTGTAGCCGGTGGCGAGCACAAGTACGTCAATGGGGCGTGACTTGCCGTCGTTAGTGGTGATTCCCCTGCGGGTGATGTGTCGAATCGGTGTTGTCACCAGCTCGACGTTGTCCTGCGCGAAGGTTTTGAAATACTCGTTGGAGAAGGTGGGGCGCTTGCAGCCAAAGCCATAGGCAGGGCTGAGCTTCTCCCAGAGATCCTGCCGATCAGGAAGTTGTTCGTACATGTTTTGGAGGGCAGCCTTCTCGCAGGCACGCACGATCCAGGGAGCTTGGCGGTAGTAGATTGCGGACAATACCATCAGGGTTTCGCTGGAAGCGTCCGTTACACTGCGAATACCTTGCTGTAAAGCAGGTGAGGCGCGAAATAGGGTTTTTAGCCAGCCCGGCAAGGTTCGATCCGGCTTTTTTAGCACCCAGATAGGTGTTCGTTGGTAAACATCAAGTTGGCGGACCTGTCGAGCAATTTCTGGCACCAGTTGCACCGCGGTAGCTCCGGTGCCGATGACCGCGACACGCTTGCCCTTCAGGTCGATGCCCTTTGGCCAGCGGGCGGTATGGATGATATCGCCTTCGAAGTTGTCGAGACCCTCGATGTCGGGTAATTTGGGCGTGATCAGCCCCCCCCCTGCGGAAACCAGATGTCGCGCCCGCAGGGTTTTGCCCTGTTTCAATGACAGTACCCATAGGTCATTGTGCTTATCAAATCGGGCCTGTTGCACTTCGATGCCAAAGCGAATGTGTGGGTAGATCCCGTATTTGCTCGCCACTCGACGAGTGTATTGATACAGCTCGCTGCCCGGTGCGAATACCCGCGACCAGTTGGGGTTCTGTTCGAATGAGAACGAGTAAGTGAACGAGGTGATGTCCACGGCAATTCCAGGATATCGATTGTCACGCCAGGTGCCACCGACATCATAGCTGCGCTCGAGGATAAGGATGTCGTCGATACCGTCCGCTTTGAGTTGGATAGCGGTTCCAATCCCAGAGATGCCGGCACCCACAATGATGACTTCGTGGTCAGGGCGCGCCGAATGCATCGATTCCTCAGGTGCAAAGGCAGTCATGTTCATGCGACGGTCTCCTGTACGTTGGAGCAAGCCGGAACGTCGTTACCAAAATCGTGGCGATTTTGAGCTTTAACCGGGGCACTGCGTAACTGCGCTTGTACGAAGTTGATCAGCCGTTCGGTGTCTTTTCGTGCTTCCGGCAGCAGTAGCCGCAAGATCGGCCAGACGTGCGGCATGTCTGGTCGCGATAGCAGTTTCACTGGCACGCCTGCCTGGCGTGCGCGTTCGGCCACGGCATAGGCATCATCGCGCAAGCATTCCTCCTCGCTCACCGTCAGCATCAATGGGGGTAGCTGTCGGTAATCGCCCCGGCAGGGGGAGGCATAGGGGTGCAGCGGATCGGCGCCCTGCAGATAGAGCTTTGTGGCACCATCGATCATTGCTTGGGAAAGCATCGGATCGGAATCGTTGTTAGCTTGCCGGGACATCAACTCGCCGGTGGCATCGGCACCTGGAGAGATGGCGATGGCACATACCGGCATCGGAAGTCCCTCGTCACGCGCACGAAGTAGTGTTACCAGCGTCAGATTACCGCCGGCAGAGTCACCGGCGACAACCAGTGGCCGAGAGTCCTCAATCAATTCACGGTAAACGCACAGGGCATCGTCCGGTGCGGCCGGATAGGGATGCTCCGGAGCAAGCCGGTAATCGGCAAGAAAAATGCGCGCGTTCAGCGCCTGGGCCAACCTGCCACAAAAGTTGTGGTAGGTGTCGAGGCGGCCACCGACAAAAGCGCCGCCGTGCAGGAAAAGCAGCGTTACGGTCGGAGTGGCGGTGGTCAGCCACTGTCCTGGGATATCGGCGACACGCGAATACCTAAGGCTAACACCGCTTGGCAGCAGTGCGGGTAACAAAGGCGCATTCATAACCTTACGCAAATGACAAACCAGATGTTCGGGATCCTGAATATCGCGTTTCATCACAACGCGGAAAAGGGGCTTAATAATTTTTGCAGGAAGTGATGCCATTAGTGTCTCCTAATTCAGTCGGCCAGCAGGTGATAGGTCTCACCCACGATACGGGTGTACAAGCGAGGCATGAGGCGTTTGAAACGCCAAGCCATGCGGCCATCAATTTGCGGCAGCATATAAAGTTCCCCACGATCCAGCGTATCGAGTGTTTGTCGGGCGACCTTGTCGGCTGTGATCAGGGCGAAGCGGGTCATGGCGGCACGGGCAAACTCTCGGCGCTTTTCCGGCAGTTTGCCATCATTGACGATGTTGGTGGGTACCACGGTAGGACACAGTGCTGTGACGTTTACGCCAGTGCCAGCCAGCTCGGCGGCCAGTGTTTCCGACAGCGCAAGTACACCTGCTTTGGTGACGTTGTAGGTGCTCATCTCCGGCGCAGCGCCAAACGCGGCGGCGGAAGCGACATTAATGATGCCGCCATAGCCGAGATCCCGCAGTTTCGGCGCAAAGAAATGGCAGCCGTGAATGACACCCCACAGGTTGACGTTCATACACCAGTGCCAGTCTTCCAGAGATACCTCGCCGATGGGGCCGCCCAGACCCACGCCCGCATTGTTAATTACCAGTGTCACCGGACGGCCTAGTAGTTTCTCGGCTTCATCGCTGAGGGCGGCCATCTCTTCTGCATCGCCGACGTCACAGCGATGGGGAATGGCCTTACTTCCTAGCGCCTGTATGCTGGCGGCGACCTGTTCGGCTCGTGCCTCATTGATGTCTGAGCAGATTACCACACCCCCACGGCGTGCCAATTCATACGCAAAGCTACGGCCAATACCACTGCCAGCTCCAGTGACAACAGCGGCTGCGTTGCGGGAAGGTGGTAAAGGTTGTTTCGTCATAAGAACTCCTCAGGCGGGTTGCGCCACTGGATGCAGACCGTCGCCTATCCGAGGGCCGGACTGGTGCTTCCGTACCGCCTCGAACGCCTTGTGGGTGTCGTTGGTTTTCTCGTAAACACGCTTCCAGACCCTGATAATCTCCCGATTGTCATCATCCCAAGGGTGGAAGGTGGGGGAGAAGTAGGGAAAGATGCCTGCCAGCACTTTGGACAGAATGCCCGGTTTAAGGAACAGAATCCTGGTCATGTAGGCCGCTGAACGCAGGTTGAGGATTTGCTTGTCCTTATAGAGCAGGAACGCCTGATTGCCGACCATGAGCGGAAAGCCGAGAGTGATAGCCAGCAGCATGCCGCTGGTGCGCAGGCGATAACTACGCAGGCCGCCACCGCTGGCGTCGACGAACACATCAAAGCTGACACTCTTGTGTTCAGTTTCCTCAACGAAGTGCCAGTACAGCATGGCACGTAATTCAGGATGTGTTTCATCGAATAGCTCCGGGTGCTCCAGCAGCACCGCGGAAATGATAGCAGTGAAATGCTCGAACGCCGCCGCAATAGAGCTTTGCATGTCATCGCTCAGGCGATGCTGGAGCTCCTTGCGAATGTGCTTGAAGATCCCCTCGACCTTGTCGATGGGGACGCCCTGTTGCACGCATATGGCGTTCATCTCGTCATGCTCACGGGCATGGATGCGCTCCTGGCGGATGAACTCCAGCGCGGCCTTGCGCACTTCCGGGTCGCGCAATTTATCGAGCTGACGCCGTGCTGAATTCATTACCCAGCGCTCCCCATCCGGCACTGCGGCCAGAATGGCATTCATCCAATGTGTACACCAGGGGTCTTTGTTAAACCAGTGGCGCGCGACCGTCTCACAGTTCATTGGGAAATGGATGTCGCGCGTTACAACTTCGTCATAACCGATCTTTCGACTTGCCAGCGCCATTTGTCTGTTCTCCTAGTAGATTTCTTCATACTATTTAATTGGTCGACCAACCATATTATGTGTCTTGGTGACCTAATGGTCAAGCAGGTGTTAAACAAAAGGGTGGAAGATGTGTGTATTTGGCACAAAAGAAGGATCGCTTTGAGAGTTGCTGATCAAGTGGGAGCGGGGTTGTAGAATTGAAAAAGGTGCGCTACGGAAACATGTCGACTAAAATCATCGGCTTGCTTACGCAGGAGGATGAAGTGAAAAAGAAAAGAGAG
>MDTC01017488.1_pt1 | contig 18092 bp, 20 predicted proteins | sample 811181 | NCBI WGS metagenome assembly MDTC01 (sample SAMN05326644, study PRJNA326480) | marine metagenome | isolation source: seawater | place: Pacific Ocean: North | collected 2011
AACAGCAGGAAAAAGTTTTAGCTGTTTTTTTAAAATAGTAGTTCCTTAAAAATGAGTGATACAACAGTGCATAATAACCTTTTAGAAAAAATTAGTAATCCAAAAGATTTAAAAAAATTAAAAACTAATCAACTATCAAAGGTTTGTGATGAAGTAAGAAAATTGATGATTGAAGAGGTTTCTAAAACAGGAGGACACTTAGGGGCAGGACTAGGTGTGGTTGAATTAACGGTTGCATTACATTTCATATTTAACACTCCGAAAGATAAAATTATTTGGGATGTAGGACATCAAAGCTATCCTCATAAGATCCTAACTGAAAGAAAGTCAAAAATGCATACTCTAAGACAAGGTAAGGGCCTGTCTGGTTTCACAAAAAGATCAGAAAGCGTATATGATCCTTTTGGAGCTGCTCATGCAGCTACTTCAATTTCAGCTGGCTTAGGAATGTTAGTAGGGTCAAGATTAAAAAAACAAAAAAATAATGTTGTTGCGGTTATCGGAGACGGAGCCATGACAGCAGGAATGGCATATGAGGCTCTAAATAATGCAGGAGCAATGAAGTTCCCATTAATTGTTATTTTAAACGATAATGATATGTCGATTGCTCCTCCCGTAGGAGCTATGAGTGCGTACTTATCAAAGCTAATTTCCTCAGGACCTTACAGAGGTCTGAGAAACGCTGCTGGACAGCTAGCAAAAAAATTTCCTAAATCTATTGCTAATACTGCTAAAAAAGCGGAAGAATTTGCAAGAGGAATTATAACGGGAGGAACATTATTTGAAGAGTTAGGCTTTTACTACATAGGACCTATCGACGGACATAATATTAAACATCTTCTACCTATTCTTAGAAATGCCAGGGATCATTCAAAAAAAGGTCCTGTTTTAATTCATGTAGTTACTAAAAAGGGAAATGGTTATACTCCAGCTGAAAAATCCAGTGATAAATTTCATGGAGTAGGAAAATTTAATGTTCTGACTGGAAAACAAAATAAAACAGAGTCAAGCAAGACTTATACCTCAGTATTTTCAGATACCTTGATACATTTAGCAAAAAAAGATAAGAAAATTTGTGCAATAACAGCAGCCATGCCCTCTGGTACTGGACTAGACAATTTTATGAAGAAATTTCCTTCCAGAACTTTTGATGTAGGAATTGCAGAGCAACACGCCGTAACTTTTGCAGCTGGATTAGCCTGTGAAGGGTTGAAACCATATGCTGCTTTATATTCAACATTTCTTCAAAGAGCTTACGACCAAGTAGTTCATGATGTGGCTATACAGAAACTTCCAGTTCGTTTTGCAATTGATAGAGCAGGATTAGTAGGCGCAGATGGGGCCACTCATGCAGGTTCATTTGACATAGCTTATTTATCTAACCTACCGAATTTTATAACTATGGCAGCCTCAGATGAAAAAGAACTTGCAAGAATGATACTTACTAGCTCAGAAATAAATGATTGTCCCTCTGCATTTAGGTATCCAAGAGGCCAAGGACTTGGTATTGAAATTAGCTATAAAAATATTAAAAAACTTAAGATTGGAAAAGCTAAAGTAGTTAAGGAAGGTAATGACATTGTTTTTTTATCATATGGTGCACGATTATCTGAAGTAATAAAAGCTTCTGACTTATTAGAAAAATATAAACTCACTTCAACTGTTGTAGATGCAAGATTTTGCAAGCCACTAGATAAAAATTTAATTTTAAAACTATGTAATTATCATAAAATATTGGTAACTATTGAAGAAGGAAGCATTGGTGGTTTTGGTAGTCATGTATTAAGCTTCTTAATAAACAATGAAAAAATCCATTTTAAAAATCTACTGATAGAAACCATTCAGCTTCCAGATGTTTTTATAGACCAAGACATGCCTGAAAAGATGTATTCGTCAGCAAAAATGAATAGTATTAATATAGCTAAAAGAGTCTTAAGAAGATTAAAATTATGAAAACTTTTCTAGAGGCTTAAACTTAATATTTTCTCTTATGCCATCGAGGTTTTCAACACTCACAATATTATAATTATTTCTTAACAGCTCTATTATTTCGTCTATAAGAATTTCTGGAGAAGATGCTCCTGAAGTAATCCCCAATGTTTTTATCCCATTTAACCAATCTTCTTTAATGTCTTCTCTTCCAGAAATTCTATAAACAGGAATAGATTTTTTTTTCACAATTTCAGCTAATCTATTAGTATTGGAAGAATTTTCTCCTCCAACTACAAAAACTAAATCGCTCATATCTGCAAGCTTAGAAACAGCAATTTGTCTGTTCTGAGTAGCATAGCAAATATCATCTAAATCTGGGCCAACTATATTCGGAATTTTGCTCCTTAATATTTTAATAATATCGCTGGTGTCGTTTAAAGAGAGTGTTGTTTGTGTGACGTAGGCAACTTTTGTTTGCTCTTTTATTTTAAGATCCTTAGCTTGTTTTTCGTTTTCAATTATTATTATATTTTGACTAACTTGGCCTTCGATACCATCCACTTCTGGATGTCCTTTGTGTCCTATCAGTAATATTTTATAGCCTTTTTTATCATAGAGTTTAATTTGTTGATGCACCTTACTAACGAGTGGGCATGTTGCATCAATGGTTAGCTGTTTATAGAGTTTTGCATCTTGTTTTACTTTTTTTGATACTCCGTGGGCGCTAAATATCACTTTTGAGTTTTTTGGAGCTTCTTCTAATTCTTTAACAAAAATCGCTCCTTTTTTTTTTAAATCATTAACTACTCTTTCATTATGGACGATTTCGTGTCGTACATAAATCGGTTCTTGATTTTTCTTAAGAGCTAAGTCAACCATGTCTATCGCTCTCTTAACACCCGCACAGAAACCCCGAGGTGAAGCTAGTAAAACTTTAATTTTTTTCATTTTTCATATTTATCATTTCAGGAGTTAAATACTCCTCTAAAATACCATCTTTTTCATTTAAACTATTCCAATTATTAGCATTAAAATAAACAAATGTCATTGTGCAAGGTTGATAAACAGTATTTAATATTTTTTCTAGATCTGGCCTTGATGTGCCAACCAACGCTCTTAATGTGTCAGATATGCTTGGTTCATGTCCTACTATTGCAACGCTATTAAATTTATCATTTAACTTTCTTATGGTTTGTAAAATTTCTTCATAGGTGCATAGGTAAAACGAAGAGTTTTTTTCAAAAGTTTTTCCTAAAGGTTTAAAGACTAATTCGCTTGTTTGGGTAGCTCTTTTAGCATCTGAAGATATTATTAAATCTAAATCTATATAAATATTTTTAAGCCAATTAGATAAATTAATACTTTCCCTTTCTCCGATAGAATCTAATGGCTTTTCATGATCATTTTCTTGAGTAAATTTATCATTTTTAGCTGAAGCATGTCTTAACAAAACTACCCTTTTCAACTATAACCCCGCTTCTTTTAAAGCATTTTTTAAATCATCAATAAGATCCTCTACATCCTCAATCCCTACAGAAGCTCTTACAAAGTTATCAGATATTCCTAAGCTCTGTCTTATTGACTTTTCTACAGAGCCATGTGTCATAATTGCTGGATGTTCAATAAGACTTTCTACCCCTCCTAGAGACTCTGCAAGTGAAAAAATATTACAATTTTCCAAAAAAGCCTTGGTTTTATTTATATCTGCTTTTAAATAAAATGAAATGATACCACCAAATCCGTTCATTTGTTTTTTAGCTAGCATGTGCTGAGAATGGCTGTTTAATCCAGGATAAATTACTTTTTCAACACTTGAATTTTTTTCTAAGAATTCCGCAATCATTTTTGCGTTAAAATTATGTCTTTCCATTCTAATGGAAAGTGTTTTAAGGCCTCGCAAAGCTAGGAAGCTGTCAAATGGGCCTTGGATTGCACCAATTGAATTTTGAATAAATCCTAGTTTTTGTGCTATATCATTTCTATTGGTTACTACAACTCCTCCAATCATATCAGAATGACCATTGAGATATTTAGTTGCCGAATGCATAACAATGTCTAAGCCATGCTCTAAAGGCCTTTGGATTATTGGACTAGCAAATGTATTATCAACTACTGTAAGTATTTCTTTTTTTATTGAACTTAGTTTTTCAAAATCAATAAGTTTCAATAGCGGGTTGGTAGGAGACTCAACCCAAATCATTTTGGTTTTATGTGTTAAGAAATTCTGTATATCAGAAAAATTTTTGTAATCGATAAATTTGAAATTAAGACCAGATTTTTTTGTTGCCACTTTTTCAAAAAGTCTTCTAGTGCCGCCATACAGATCATCAACAGCAATGACTTCACTACCTACTTCTAAGAGTGATAAAATACAATCTGCTGCAGACATTCCTGAGGCAAAGGCAAATCCATGTTGTCCACTTTCTAGGTCTGCAATGCATTTCTCGTACGCTGCTCTAGTAGGATTCTGAGTTCTTGAGTACTCGTAACCTTTATGCTTTCCTGGGCTTTCTTGCACATAGGTTGATGAAGCATAAATAGGAACCATAATTGCTCCAGTGCTTTTATCAGGTTCTTGTCCTGCATGAATAGCTTTTGTAGCTAATCCGTATTTCTTTTCATTTTTTAACATTTGACTTCCTTTTTAGAAAACATAATAGATCATTTCTAGAAATCATCCCTATAAAATTTTTTTGCTTATAAACGAAAACGAATTTTTCATTTTTAAAAATATCAAGGAGTTTTTTAAGGTTTGTATTATGGGAAATAGACTTAAATTTTGTGATAACATATTTTTTAATTTTTTCTTTAAATGATTTTTCCATTACACATTTCAATAAATTAGCTTCATCTATTATTCCAATTATTTTTCCATTATTGTTTTCTACAAGAATTTTGCTTAAGTTATTTTCATTCATAAGTTTGAAAGCTAGTTCACAATTACTCTCATAATTGACCTTTGGCATTGTATTAGAAGCTGCTAAGAAAGAGACAATATCCGTTAAATCATTATTTATTTTTTTAGAATGCAACCCTTCTTTAATTTTCCAGCTTTCATTATAGACTTTTCTCAGATATTTATCACCTGCATCGCATACTAATGTTACTACATTTTTTTTTGTTTTTTGAGCTTTGCAAAACTTAATAGCTGCAGCAATTAGTGTTCCTGAAGAAGATCCTGCAAGAACACCTTCTTTTTTAAGTAGCAAGTCACAGGTCTTTATTGCATCTTTATCAGAAATACTGTAGGCATAATCAATTAAACTTGTATCCAGCAATGGAGGACAAAAATCTTCTCCGATTCCCTCCACTACCCAAGATCCTACATCATCGGATAAATTTCCTGTATCAATGAGTTCCTTCAGGATAGATCCTCTAGGGTCTGCTAATACTAACTCAAATTTACTATTTTTACTTTTAAGAAATCTTCCTACTCCCGTAATTGTTCCTCCTGTACCAACTCCTGCAACAAATGCATCTACCTTTCCATTGAGTTGTTTATAAATTTCTGGACCCAACATTTTAAAATGAGAGTCAACATTTGCTCTATTTGAAAATTGATTGATGTAAAATGCTTTTTTTTTATCCGCAATTTTTTTCGCAACATCCAAATAGTAAGATGGATGGCCTTTAGAAACATCAGATCTAGTAATAATTACTTCAGCGCCCAAGGCTCTCAAGTGGTAAACTTTCTCTATCGTCATCTTATCAGGAACAACTATGATCATCTTATACCCTTTTTTTAGTGCCATAATAGCTAAAGCTATTCCAGTGTTACCAGCAGTAGCCTCAACTATAGTTCCACCCTTCTTTAATAAATTCTTTTTTTCTGCTTTCTCAATCATATTCTTTGCAGGTCTATCTTTTACTGAACCACCTAAATTAAAAGACTCTAATTTTAAATATAGGTTACATAATCCTGTATCTATATTTTTTACATGAAGCATAGGGGTGTTACCTATCAACTCAATAGAATTTTTAATTATAGTAACTGTCATATCATTTTCTCACAGCGGGGCTCTCTACAAAAAGGCCATTCCCCCTCGAGGACAAGAAAAGCTGCAGTGCATTGTACTCTTCAGAATTTATCTCATAAGGTATTGCTCTTGCTTGTTCATTACAGAATTCAATTCTTTTATGAACTGAAACGACCTTAGACCATCTTAAAAGATAACTGGGGAAGCCATTGATATGTCCCTGGCTGATTTTTTCAGCTCTGAGATTGTAGCCAACTCTATCGTCATGACATTGATTGCATGATAAACCCATAAGACCTATTTTTTTGTAGTATAACTTTTTCCCTAAATCATACCACTTTTTATTTTTTTCTGTAACTTTATAATTTAATTTTAATCCTCTCGACTGATAAGAAATTAACGTAGATAAAGATAATAGTTCTTTTGACTCAGTTTTGTACTTGTCTAATCTCATTTTTTTTCTACAAATATTAATTCTTTGTTCTAAATTAATTAATTTTTTCTCATCTTCCAAAACCATAGGATATTTTAGAGATACTCCTTTCATTTCTTTAACACTTCCATGACAAGAATTACAAGACAATTCACTTTTATTATGTTTTTTGTTCCATAAACTCATTCCTTGCTCTACCCAGAAGATACCTGGGTTTATAAAATCGTCATCCTGAATTTTTTGAGTTGATGGCTCAGCAAAGTAGTATCCTGAGATAAGACTGTCATTATCTGCAATAACTTTCTTTACAAAAAAAATAAAAAAACTTAAAAGCAAAATAGAAAGAATAAATTTCGATTTATTTTTAAAGTGTGTGAGCAACAGGTAGTATTTCATTTCCATCTTTATCTAAAACTTTTAAATATCCTCTTTTAAAAGTTGATTTTGAATAATCATCTTCCCATTCTATTTCAATTAAACCTGACTTCTCTGCTTTAAAATAAAAAGCCAAGTATGGATTAGCTGATACACCTGAGAACCAATTTGCTTTAAATACAACTTTACCGTTATATCTAGCAGTAACCTTATAAATTATTAGTCTGGGATAAATTACTCCTGTTTTTTCATCTCTTCTTACTCCAGTTTCCATTTGATGTTCTGCTAAAGTTTTTACTTTTACCAACTCTCCTTCATTTACAGTATCTTTAAACTTTAATTTTCTTAATTCATTCATTCAAGAACACGCCCCTAACATTACATCTACATATTTTTTTTCTAAGCCTACTCGTCCATCATTCATATCCGCAATGATTACAAGGTCAGAGCTTGTTCTTAATCTACAGCGAAAAGATACGTCTGCTTTCCCACTCTCCCGATAAAATTCATAAATCGCAATTTCAGGGAAAGGATTTTCTAAACCTAATACATGCACTCTCTTCGGAAAATCATCACCGGTCATACTACAATTAATCGAAAAACTTACTGGTACTACATTACCATCTTCAGCTATGTCTGGAATGTCTAATTTTATTAAGTTTGAGACAAGCTCTCTTCCATTAAGAATGTTTTTAACTATTCTTTCGGCTTCCTCTTTATCCGGCTCTATTCTAAAAGTTTGTCTATAGGATTGGAACCTATCTCTAAAAGGGTTTCCTTCACCAAACGAATTTTGTGTTTGTAATTTAGAAAAAAACCCTAAAAGTAATCCCAAAAAAAGTCTTCTGTTGAATAAATTTCTCATTATTTTAAAGAGTACAGATATTCCACTAAGTGTTCAACTTCTTCTGGTGACAAAATTTTTTTTTCCAGATACTTTTTTTCTGTTCTAGGAAATTTAACATCTTTAAAATATGAAGGCATAATTGTGCTAGGATTAATTAATTTAGCGTCGATTATTCTTATTCTAATTTCATCTTTACTGTATCTTTCACCTATGCCGGCTAAAGAAGGTCCCAAATTACCATGAAACCTCTCTTCAGGAATAGGGGCCTCATGGCAAGACAAACAATTAACTTTTCTACTTACAAAAATTTTTTTTCCTTTTAGAGGATCTCCATTGTTAATTTTTTCTGGTTTAATGACCAAAAAATTTTCATAATCCACAATATAAGGAGAATATTGTAATTCTGAGGTATTTGCCTGATTCGGGCAAAGCAAAAAAGAAAATAAAGATATTTTAATTTTCATAATATTACTATTTTTAAAAATATTATATACTTAAATAGCGTTAATTAAGTAAAAAGAAAGAAAAAATGAAAGCTTTAGAAGGAATTAGAGTGTTAGATTTTACAACCTTACTTCCTGGCCCCTTAGCAACATTAATGCTTGTCGATGCAGGAGCTGAAGTGATAAAGGTTGAGCAACCCGGAGGCGAAGATTTGCGAAAAATGAAACCATTTGTAAAAGGAAACAGTCTCTTATTTACATTGCTTAATAGAGGAAAAAAATCTCTAGAATTAAATTTAAAAGAAGAGAAAAATAAAAAAAAACTACTAAAGCTGGTAAAAAACGTTGATGTCATAGTTGAACAATTCAGACCAGGAGTTATGAGAAGACTTGGGATTGATTGGGATACCCTAAGAAAAATTAATAAGAAACTAGTTTATTGTTCAATTTCGGGTTATGGCCAAACGGGAGAAAAAAAATTAGTTGCCGGACACGATCTAAATTATTTAGCTGAAAGTGGATTACTTAGTTTAAGTACATCTAAAAATGGTGAGCCAATTTTACCAAATGTTCAAATAGCAGATATTGCTGGCGGGAGTTATCCTGCATTCATGAATATTGTACTGGCTTTATATAAAGCATTAAGAACAAAAAAAGGAACATATATTGATATTTCCATGTACGAAAACTTAATTCCTTTAGCCTGGTTAGGTTTATCTTATTTCTACACAAAGAAAAAATCACCCACTCCTAATAGCTTACATCTAAACGGAGGGTATCATAGATATTTTATATATGAAACTTCAGATAAGCGGTACTTGGCACTTGGAGCACTGGAAGATAAGTTTTGGTTAAATTTTTGTGAAATTATAAAAGCCCCTGAGTCAATAATCATGGAAAGAGGGAAAACTGAAAATTTGATCAAAAGAATTCAGAAAATTATAAAATCTAAGGACAGCAATTTTTGGAAAAAAAAATTTGCTGCTGAAAAAGATGTATGCTGTACTTTTGTAGAGAAAATAGAAAATCTTTTTCGAGATACTCATATCAATAAAAAAAATTTGTTAAGAAAAAGATCAAATAATAAAAAAAACGAATTTGTTAAAATTCCTACAGTAATTGGCAATAAAGCTGATGTTCACAAAAACAAGCAAAAAGTTCCCTTGCTAGCTGAACATAACTATATTATTAATGAACAATGAGTAGTTTATTATTAATAGAGGCAAAGCTGTGTAAAAATTCTATTAAGCAGATTTGTAAAAATAAAAATTGCGAGGTTATTATTTTAGATAAAAATTTATTAAAGAAATTAAAAAAAAAATGTGGAATTAATAAAATTATTTTATTAACCGAAAATATTTTATCGAGAGATTTAAAAATTTATACGACAATTAAGGAATTTATAAAAAGTAAAAATATATTTTTTACAGAAATCGGTTATAAAAAATCTAAAGTTTCTAATGATAAAGCTTTTTCTAATGCTCTTATAAATGGCTCAGGAATTAATACAGAAACTATTTTAGAAAAAATCATAAATTTAAAATAATGACATTCATTCCTTACAATAAAAATTTAAGATTCATGAAACCCTATGAACCAGGAAAATCTAGAGGATATAAAAAATCAAGCTTGCCGATTATTAAACTTTCTTCTAATGAGGCCTGCATAGATTATTCAGAAGCTACAAAAAAAAAATTTAGAAAAGTTGATGCAAATCTTTCTAGGTATCCTAACCCAAAAGCTGAAACTCTACGAGAAAAAATTGCTAGGTTGTATAAAGTAAATAAAAATAATATTATATTTGGCAACGGTTCTGACGAACTTTTTTACCTAATATGTAATTCTTACATTAACAAGGACCTAGAGGGCTTACACAGTAAATATGGATTTTTAATTTATCCATTAGCTATAAAGGCTTCAGGAGGAAAACCAATTTTTGCAAATGAAACAAACTATAAAGTAGATATTAATAAACTTATAAGAAAAGTAAGCAGAAAAACTAGAGTCTGTTTTATCGCAAATCCAAACAATCCTACAGGTACCTATTTAAAGAAAAATGAAATTGTAGATTTAAGAAACAAGCTTCCATCGAAATGTTTATTGGTAATAGACTCTGCTTATTCTGAGTATGTAACAGAAAAAGATTATTCTGATACGCTAGAATATGCTAAAAGAAGAAAAGATATTATTGTAACTCATACTTTTTCAAAGATATTTGGGCTTGCCGCTCTAAGATTAGGCTGGGCATATTGTCCCACCGAAGTCATTAATGTTTTAGAAAGAATTAGACCAGCTTTCAATATAAACACATATGCACAAGAAATGGGTAATCTTGTTCTTGATGATATATCTTTTTTAAAAAGCTCTATAAAGCATAACCTTTTTTGGAGAAAAAAATTAACCAAAGAATTTGAAAGTTTGGGATTTAAAGTAATTCCTAGTGTTGCAAATTTTATAACAGTGATATTTAAAGATAAAAAAATAGCTTTTAAAGTTGCAAATGCTTTAGAAGATAATAATATCTTTGTAAGAAAATTAATAGCTTACAAAATGCATAATTGTTTAAGAATTACTGTGGGAACAGAAATGCAGAATAAAAAATTATTGAGCACGTTTAAAAAAATTATAAGGAAATTTGATGATTTTGTATGACTACCCCAGAGCTCCTAACCCGATGAGATTGAGAATTTTTATATATGAAAAAAAAATAAAAATCAAATCCATAACGGTTGACTTAAGAAAAAAGGACCATCTTGATAAAAAAAATTTAAAGCTTAATCCTTGGGGAACCTACCCTTTTCTTAAAATTAATAAAAAGGTCATTAATGAAAGTATTGCAATATGCAGATACTTGGAAGCAAAATACCCATTACCTAATTTATTTGGAAAATCTGCTATGGAATTAGGAGAAATAGAAATGTATAGAAGAAAGGTTGAGATTGATGGACTAAACTCTGTGGGAGAAGCCTTAAGAAATTCTTCTAATGCATTCAAGGATAGAGCAATTGCAGGACCAAATAAAATAAAGCAAATACCAGAATTGGTTAAACGAGGAAAGAATAGAACTAATTTATTTTTTGATTTTTTAGAAAAACACTTAAAAAAGAATTCTTATGTTGCTGCAAATAGGTTTACAATGGCAGATATAGATGCTTATGTAACATTTAGTTTTGCAAAGTGGATAAAGATCGATGGAAGTAAAAATAGAAATAATATAAAATTATGGGTAAAAAAAATAGAAAAAAGGAAATCTGTGCAAACTTACATTAATCTATTTTCTTAATTTAATTGTATAAAGGAATATTATGTTTGATTTTATAAATGATACATCTGTACAGAGCTTAGTCAAAGACGCACTTCATGGATGTGATGATGGAGAACTTTTTGTTGAAGACTCCATAAATGAGAGTTTTTTATTTGATGATAATGTTTTAAAAAATTCCTCTTTTTCAAAAAGCAAGGGTTTTGGACTAAGAGCCATTAATGGGGAATTAACTGGCTATTCTCATTCTAATAACTTAGACCTTAAATCTCTTAAAGACTCTGCAGATACTGTATCTGTTGTAAAGAAAGGTTATGAAGGACAATTAGGAATTGAACCAAATAAAACTAATAACAAACTATATACAGACAAGAATCCTATTGATTCTATTGATTATAAAAAGAAAATTAAGCTTTTAAAAGACATAAACGAATATGCTAGAAATATAGATGACAGGATTAGGCAAGTATCTATTTCATTATCAGGTACCCATCAAAATATAAATATCTTAAGACCCACTGGACAAATTCTAGAGGATGTAAGGCCACTTGTTAGATTAAATATTACTATTACTTTAGAACATAATGGAAAAAAAGAAACAGGATCTGTTGGATTAGGAGGGAGAACACTGTATGGCGAACTTTTCTCTGAAAACGTCTGGAAAAATGAGGTTAAAAAAGCATTAGAGCAAGCTAATACTATGCTCGTCGCAAAAGCTGCTCCTGCAGGTGAGCAAACTGTTGTTTTAGGACCAGGCTGGCCAGGTATATTGTTGCACGAGGCTATTGGACATGGTTTAGAAGGAGATTTCAATAGAAAAAAAATCAGCGTATTTACTGAATTAATGGGCTCGAAGGTTGCTGATGATGAAGTTACTGTCTATGACGACGGTACTATTGAAGATAGAAGAGGATCATATACTATAGATGATGAAGGAACACCGTCTTCAAAAACAACGTTAATTGAAAAAGGAAAATTAGTTGGGTTGATGCAAGATAGACAAAATGCAAGGCTAATGAATGTAAATCCTACAGGAAATGGAAGAAGACAATCTTATGCTCATCAGCCAATGCCAAGAATGAGTAATACAATTATGGCTCCTGGAAAACACGATCCCAAAGAAATATTAAAAACTACAAAAAAAGGTATTTATGCTAAAACCTTTGGGGGAGGACAAGTTGATATAACAAATGGAAAATTTGTATTCTCTGCAAGTGAAGCTTACATGATAGAAGACGGGATCATTACATATCCAATAAAAGGAGCAACATTAATAGGATCTGGTTTTGAAGTTCTTAAAAAAGTTAAATTTGTTGGTAACGATTTACAGATGGATCCGGGTATTGGTACGTGTGGTAAAAATGGACAAGGCGTTCCCGTAGGAGTTGGGCAACCAACCCTAAAAATTAAAGAGTTAACCGTTGGTGGTACCGCAGGGTAAATTTATTACTTTATAATTACCTAATAAGAAATTTCTTCAATTAGCTTTTCCATATTATTTTTATAAGTAGATGAGAAGTTATTAATAAGATCTCTTGCTGGAGAAGCCTTGTTTTGTAAGATCTCTTCTAAAACGTTTAAATACCCTGTTTCGTCATTCCCCACGCTATCAAGAACTTCTCTTTCTAATAAAGTTTTCCTTGCAATATTTAATAGCTCGCTAGCAATATAAAATACTTTTTCTTTTTTTATTTCAGCACCTAATCCTACTTTTGCTACATCAACTGACAGCTTTTCAATATCATCTTGTGTCCAGTTTTCACAAATTTTCTCAGCTAGGTTTATAGAATTGTTTCCATAAAGTAGTCCTACCCAAAATGCAGGTAAGGCACAAGTTCTTCTCCAATTTCCTGCATCGGCACCTCTTACTTCAATAATCTTTTTTAATCTTACCTCGGTAAAAATAGTCGATAGATGATTTTCCCAGTCTGCAATAGTCGGTTTTTCATCTGGAATTACATCTAACTTTCCCCTCATAAAATCAAGAAATGATTTTCCTGCACAATTTAAATAATTATTATCTCTTACAATAAAATACATTGGCACTGACAATGCGTAGGTTACATATTGAGAAAAGCTAAAATTATCTTCTAGAGCAATTTCTAGGATTCCACACCTATCTGGGTCAGTATCTGTCCATATATGTTTTCTAAGACTTTCATATCCGTTAAAATCTCCTCTGTAAAATGGCGAGTTTGCAAATAAAGCTGTAACAACGGGCTGTAGCTTTACGGCTAATCTAGTTTTTTTAATCATGTCCTCTTCTGACTCAAAATCAAGATTTGCTTGGACAGTGCATGTACTATGCATCATTTCTAGTCCCCTACTTCCCCTACTAGGCATATAACCTCTCATTATTTTATACCTAGCCTTAGGCATTAAAGGTACTTCTTGTAAAGTTTCATTAGGTCTTACTCCCAGACCTACAAGCAGTATACCCAATTTGCTTCCTACCTCTTTCAATAGTTTTAAATGCTCATTTGTTTCTCTACATGTGCTATGTAGATCTTTTAATGGAGCTCCAGATAATTCTATTTGTCCACCTGGTTCAAGAGTTATAGACTGAGATTTCTTTTTTAAAGCTATTATATTTTTCTCTTCATATATTGGCGTCCAACCATGCTTGCTTAACTCAGTGAGAAAAGTTTTAATTCCATGGGATCCAAAATACTCTAAAGGTATGTATCTTTTTTTCTGCCTAGAAAAAGTATAAGCAAATTTCTCATGTTCGGTCCCTACCATCCACTTATTTTTAGGTTTGCATGCTTCCATAAACCATTCTATTAATTGATCTCTATCATTTATTATAGTATTTTTGTCCATATTATTATGAATCACTTAAGTCTAATTCTAATGCATGTAAGCCATTAGAAAACTCTTCATTCAAAACTTTATAAACTAATTTATGCATTTCTAATTTACTTTTTTTCTTAAAGGCATCAGAAACAATTTTTATATAAAAATGAGTTTCTTTTTCCCCTCTCTTTACATTTCCATGAGTGGCATGTAACGCGCTATCATCTCTTATTATCAAAACAGAGGGACAAAGATTTTTATTGATTTCATTTTTTATTCTAAAGTATCTTTGACTCATAATGCTTTCTAAACTTGCTAATAATATAAAAAATCATAATATAATAGTATGTTAAAAAGTAAAAATATTAATTTAGTTACAGACGATAATGATCAAGAGTACGACAAATTACAGCTTACTAAGTACTGTGAATGGCACAATTGTAAAGAAAAAGGAGAGTACAGAGCTCCTACGTCCAGAGATAAACTAAGAGTATTTAAATTTTTTTGTTTGAAGCATATTAAGGAATATAACAAAGCCTGGGACTATTTTAAGGGAAGAACCTCAGACCAGATATACAAAGAAGTTTCTGATGATGCATATTGGCATAGAAAAACAAAAAAAAGAATTCATAAATTTAAAATGGAAGATAAACTAAATTTATTTAAAGATTATGAAAAAAAAGACAATGTTAAGTTAAATCAACTTAAATCTGACTCAGACAAGCTTGATGTCTCTTTAAAAATACTAGGGCTAAAAAATTTCTCCAGCCTTAGTAAATTAAAAAAACAATATAAATATATGGTAAAGAAATTTCATCCTGACTTAAATAAGTCTGGATCTAATGAAAAAATTATAGAACTTAATGAAGCTTATTCCGCTTTAATTAAATTTTTAAAAAAATAATACTATGAGTAGCTTACTGAAAAAAGATGCTGAAAGCAAAATTCCGGATATAACTATTTCTTCTAAAAAAGTTTTTAATATTAATTGGGATATTCAGGTTCCTTGTTTTTCTAAAAAAAATGAATACGCACCTGATAGCGATGAAAATTATTTTTTTGAAGAAAATACTACTAAAGCTATTCTAATTGGCTTTAAACACAATAGAAGAGTAATGATACAAGGCTTTCACGGAACTGGAAAGTCAACTCATATTGAACAAGTGGCAGCAAGATTAAATTGGCCTTGTGTAAGAGTAAATCTTGATAGTCACATAAGCAGAATAGATTTGTTAGGTAAAGACGCGATTGTAATTGAAAATGGAAAGCAAATAACCAAATTTAAAGAAGGCATAATACCTTGGGCACTACAAAATGGAGTAGCCCTCGTATTTGATGAATATGATGCTGGGAGGCCAGATGTAATGTTCGTAATTCAAAGAGTGCTTGAATTAGAAGGAAAGTTGACGCTGTTAGAGCAAAACAGAGTAATAGTGCCACATCCATCTTTTAGATTATTCTGTACCACAAACACTATTGGTCTTGGAGATACAACAGGCATGTATCACGGTACCCAACAAATTAATCAAGGACAAATGGATAGATGGAATATTGTATCTACATTGAATTATCTAAATGAAGAAATAGAGCTAAAAATTACTTCATCTAAATCAAAGGAATTTATTAAGAAGTTTAAAAAAGAAAATTTAAATCTTATGATCAAATTAGCAAATCTAATAAGAGCTGGCTTTAAGAATGGTGACATTTCAACAGTTATGTCACCTAGAACAGTAATCACTTGGGCGGAAAATTCCTGTATATTAGATGATCTAGACGAAGCATTCAAGTTAACTTTTTTAAATAAATGTGATGAGGCAGAAAGGCAGATCATAGCTGAATATTATCAAAGATGTTTTGCGAGAGATCTTCCAAAGGAATGGACTAATTTTCTAGAGACAGACACTACTCCAGAATAATGCACAAGAAAGTAAGAGATACTGAAAGCTTTAAAAAATCTATTGAAAGTACTATAAAAGCTATTTCAGAAAATAAAGATTTAAGTATATCTTTCGGAGATATAGATAAAACAAAAAGCCAAGATGTTCTTTTGCCATCATTAAGTGAAACCATAGAAAATAAAAAAGTAAAAATTATAAGGGGGATGAGTGACTCTGCATCTTTAATTAAAAAATTTCATAATTCACAACTACACAACAGGCTTTGCCCATTATCTGATAATCAGAAAAAAATATTCGATGAACTAGAAAACCTTAGATGTGAAGTAATAGGATCTAAAAAAATGCCGGGTATTAAAAAAAATATTAGAGATTCTTTAGAAATAGAACTACTTAAATATTCTAAAGAAAAAAAGAAAATTTCTGAACCTAAAACCTTAAAATTTCTTCTTAGAGATTTATTACTGCAAGATAAACTCTGTAATAAATATAAAAAAAATCTGGATAGTATTTCCAAAAAAGCGGATAAATTTTTCAAAAACTATAAGAAAAATTTTTATGATTATGTATACGATCAGATACAATTTAGTCAATTTGTGAATGAATTATTAGAATCTATATTCATTGAAAATAAAACTACTGATAAAAAAGAGTTAGAGGATGATAATAATGATGACAATTCAAAAGAAAATAAGGAAGATGATTTAGAAAATAATCAAATGGCAGATCCCAAGATATTTTCTGATGACTCTATTAAAGAAGAAGAGAATAGTGAAATTGACCAAACAGATAGTCTTGAAATAGATAATACGAGTGAAGGAGACTCAAATGTAGAATTTTCTGGTAGAGTGGACCCTTCTTGCTTACCAGATGAATCCCTTATATATAAAATCTATACAACTAACTTTGACAGCGTCGTGAATGCTAAAAGTCTTTGCGATGCATCTGAAATTATTAAGCTTAGGCAACAACTAAACAAACAAACAGATAAATTAGATTCAACGATAACTATATTAGCTAATAAATTACAAAGAAAATTACTCGCTAAACAGAGAAGGTGGTGGGAGTTTGATTTAGAAGAAGGGGTTTTGGACAGTGGAAAACTAGCAAGAGTAATAGTTTCTCCCGAAAATTCTTTATCCTATAAAAAGGAAGCAGAGTCAAATTTTAAAGATACAATCGTAACATTACTAATTGATAACTCAGGTTCAATGAGAGGTAGGCCAATAACAATAGCAGCAATTTCAACTGATATTTTAGCTAAAACTCTTGAAAGATGTGGTGTTAAAGTAGAGGTCCTTGGTTTTACTACAAAAACTTGGAAAGGTGGAAGAGCAAGAGACTCTTGGATTAAAAGTAATAAGCCAGAGAAGCCAGGAAGATTGAATGAATTGCTACATATAATTTACAAACATGCCGATCTTCCTATTAGAAGAAGCAAGCAAAACTTTGGTATCATGCTCAAAGAAGGCTTACTAAAAGAAAATATTGATGGGGAGGCTTTAGAGTGGTCCTTTAAAAGAATTTTAAGTAGGCCTGAAAAAAGAAAGATTCTTATGGTAATTTCAGATGGTGCTCCAGTCGATGATAGCACACTATCTTCAAACGATGGGAATTTATTGGATCTTCATTTAAGGAACATAATAAAAACTATTGAAAAGAAAAGTAACGTTGAACTAACTGCTATAGGTATTGGTCATGATGTAAGCAGGTATTATGCTAAAGCTGTAACTATCCACGATGTAGATGAATTAGCCGAGGTAATGTCAAAAAAGCTTATTGAGATTTTTTAGCTTTAACTGGGTTTAGCTTTTTAAGAATATTTTTTTTATATTTTTTTGCCAAAGAAGATAAGAATCTAGTATCAGATTTCACTAGAAATTTGTCGATCCCTCCAGATTTTTCAATACTTCGTAAAGTTGATGCAGCAATCTTAAAACTAAGTTTAGTTTCCAAATGCTCACTGTAGAGGCTCACTGCCTGAAGATTTGGGAAAAACTTTCTTTTAGTCTTATTATTTGCATGACTAACATTGTTGCCAACCATTGATTCTTTTCCTGTTAAATCACATTTTTTTGTCATTTTAATTCCTAAAAATATTGAAAATAGTATAAATTCCTAAAAGCTTCAAG
>MDTC01109001.1_pt1 | contig 18091 bp, 19 predicted proteins | sample 811181 | NCBI WGS metagenome assembly MDTC01 (sample SAMN05326644, study PRJNA326480) | marine metagenome | isolation source: seawater | place: Pacific Ocean: North | collected 2011
TCATCAACTAATGGCTCTCTAGGGTAATATTGTTGAAATCCATCAAATGACCGTAGTTGTAATTCAGTAAACACTTCACCAGGATCTAGTAAGGGCAAAAAAGCCACAACCACTGCAAACGGCAACAGCAATCTTTTACCTAATTTCGACCAATTGATTTTCATAATTAATGACTCAGCTTAATCTCTATTACTAATCCCATAGATAAATTCTACTTCATTATTTACTCACCAATGAGTACTTATTATCTATTTAGTCACAAAATGTCATAAAAATGTCGTAATTAGCCTAGTTATATTGTAATTAAACTTTAAAATGAACTCTTACCGAATAATAAAATAATAACATGCTAAAAAAAGTTCTCATTCTCTGTAGTTTTTTTGGACTCTTCTTTTCAAATATAGCTATTGCCCAAAATGTAAATCCGACCATTATCGATGAAACTGAATTGGAAAACACGCAAAAAGAGCGGGATCGAATCTTCAGTGAAATAATTGATCAGCCCACCAATATGGATAATTTATTTAAGTACGCCAACCTCTCTATCTTGGTTGGTGACTTGGAAGCGGCAGTGGGAGTGTTTGAACAAATGTTGATCTATAACGAGGAGCTCCCTCGGATTAGACTAGAATTAGGTGTTCTGTATTATCGCTTGGGTGCTTTCACAACTGCTAAGTCCTACCTTGAAAGTGTCAAACTTTATAATCCACCCGATCAAGTCCTTGAAAACGTGAATAATTTTTTGAGCGCCATCGATGACTCTGAACGAACTTTTAAATTCAGTTCTGTCATAGGGACATCCATCACTCGTTCTAGTAATGGAAATTCTGGATTGGACGCTGACATCATCAATATTGCTGGTTACCCCTTTTTAGTCTCCCCAGAAACAAAGCAACAACCAGACTTTAGTCGTAGCTTATCTTACACTTTATCCGTCAATCATGATCTCAAGCACCCACGTGGTGATACCGCCCGATACATTGTCTCTCTTTCAGATACCAAACAAGACGAATTCAAACGTTTTGATCTACAAACCATGGTCTTTTCGGCTTCTCGACAATACAACTTTGACGCGGATGAAGGTGATTGGTTCTCCAAACCAACCATTGTGCCATCTTACAGTGCCTTTAAAGTATTCCTAGATGGTGAAGGTTTACTCACCTCGCATAAGCTCTCGACCACCTTTGGAGGTATTCTCAGCAATAGTACCTCAGCGGCAGTTGAATTGTTTCTGGACAAAAGAGATTTTTTAGGCAACGACACTAAATCAGGACAGATGCATGGCTTCACTGTAAGTAACAATCGTTTTTTTCCTGAACGTGGCATAAATGGGCAGCTAAAATACGGTTATGATAACTTCAATGCTGGTATTGATTCTGAAAATTATGGCCAGCATAATTTTGAGGTTAGTGCGAGTCGTACTATGTATCTCTCCATTTTACAAATATTTGGAGTGAACCCTCCTTGGCGAGATGGATGGCGAGTGAGTGGTAGCTTGAGCCATCGGATCAAAAAACATGCCTCTGGTACTGAGATCTTTCCAAAACGTCGGGACCGCATTAATTCGCTACAAATAAGCGCGAGCCGACCAATTAATGATTGTTGGATATCTAATTTTAGTTATCGTTATAATAAATCCAGAAGCACTATCGACTTATTTAATATAAAAAATAAGCAGGTCAGTATAGATTTTAGTCACGTTTGCCTGAATAATTAGAATCGTTGCTATTGATTTATGGCAGAGATTTTATCTTCAATTTCTTGAAATAAGATTTCATGTTCCTCAAATAACTCTTCCAAATCTTCTTTCGTCAGCTCCAAGAGTTTTACCTCATCAAGAGTCGTGATCGTGGCATTGCGCGTGGTGTTTCCCAACAACCCCATTTCTCCAAAATAATCTCCAGGGCCCAGTCTAACTGGCTCATCAATCTCTACTTGTACATGGCCAAACTCGATAATATACATTGAATCAGCTTTATCACCCTTACTAAATACTGGTTTTTTAGCTGGCATGATCACTGGATCTAGTTTTTGATTAATCTTACTCAAAGCTGCGATGGGCAACTTAGCAAATAAGGGAATCTCAGTAATAGTCTCAATGCTCACCAAAAAATTCTTCTTTTGTATTTCCTCATAATAAGCTGATGCCAATATGGCAGCTGGCAAAGCGAACATTCCAATACCCAGAAACATAGTTAAGCTGGCTAAAATTTTTCCAGTCAATGTCGCTGGATAGATATCACCATACCCAACAGTGGTTAGTGTTGCTATACCCCACCACATCGCATCCGGAATGCTACCGAAGGCTTCTGGCTGTACTCCGCCCTCAATGAAATATATTAATATTGAAAATACTAATAACACACTTAGCACCATAATTTGCGATCCAAGCAAGGCAAATCTTTGCAGATAAATAGTGCGAACTAGGGTGTTACTGGGAAATAAAATACGCGTGTGTTTATAGATCTCAAACACTCGAAATAAGCGAAATGCACGCAGATCATATACCCCACCCAAAATAAAATAATTGAGTACAACAATGAGATCAATTCCACCTAAAAAACCTAGACGTTTGTCTAAATAGGTTCTAATGGCAATTTCTATTACAAAGATAATAATAGAAACCTGATAGAACAATTCAAACAGAAGTAACCACTCTGGATAATTCTCCATAAGTGTGGTCGAAGCCATAATTTGATGCAAAATATTTAACGCAATCAGAATCCCGAAAAAATTTTCTAGGTAGCGCTCAAATATATTTTTTATATTCATACTCTATAAACTATGAGATCAAAGAATCACCGGCTCACTCTGACTTTTCTTCAGCAATGTTTGGAATAGCATTATCCACACTCTCAGGAGTTGATTCCACATATAAAGAAGTCGAAGGATAAGCGAATTCAGAGCCATTTTCTCTCACCACTCGCATAATCTCATAAATGAGATTTTGTTTGATGGCTGTAAACTCAGTAAGATTAACAGGTGCCATATAGCAGAGAATTTGCACGTCTATTGAACTAGCACCAAACTCCACGGCGCGAGCAAAACATTGTTGCCCAGGATTCTCAGCAATCTCATCTGAATCATTCATGTAAGTTTCAATATCGGCACAGATTTTTGCCAGTTGCTCAACTGTTGTAGAGTAGACTAAATTAATTTTCCAGTTAAGGCGCCGATAAACCATTTCCCCATGATTGATGACCTTTACATCGGAGAGATCTTTGTTTGGAATAACCATCGGGGCTGTATTAAATAGACGCACCGTGGTGGAACGAAACCCAATTTGTTCCACCATGCCATGCATCTCCCCAATGACTTCAATACGATCGCCAGGCTGAAAACGATTCTCACCAATAATCAAAATACCAGCAATTAGATTTTTAAATAAGTCTTGCGCACCAAGTGCAACAGCAACTGAGAAGAGACCTAAGCCAGCTACTAATGGGCCAATCTCAACTCCAAAAATATCCAGAATAATGGCTAAACAAATGATCCCTAAAATCATTCTTACGGCTCGCTCCAACCACATCGACATAGAGGCTGTGAGCCAGGTCGTACTCGATAATACTCCAAAAATTGGAGTGACCGTATTCATTAAAGCACTGAATATTGTAAACGCTACTAGAGCTTCAACTAAATTAGAACCAAACTCACCAAAATCACCTGTGATAGGCAGATATACTGTCAGCACATAAAGACCGATCACAATGGGAACATAACCAAGTGGGCGCTCTAATGATTTTAATACCACATCATCGATACTTGATTCGGTATTCTCAGTAAGTTTTGCAAGCCATGCTAATGCACGTCGTATAAAAAATATGCGCGCCAAAAATGACAATAACAAGATAGTAATTGCCACAATTATCTCGGTGATACTCACGCCCCAGAGACCGTTTGCCCAGATCCCATTAAATATATTTAGAAATTCAGTCATAATTTAAAATGAATAAGAAAAGTTAGTGGCTATACCCTCATCACGTTTAAGCGCAGTTACAGGTGGCCTTGAATCATAGAATGTATTGTACTGCAAAGTGACTTTAAATTTTTCATTCATTTTAAAGTCTAAAGCGCCTATGAGACTCGCTTTAAAATCCTCATTTTCCTCAAATGCAGGTTGATAATATACAGTTATGTTGAAGTCCATGTTTTCAGAGACCTCAAAATCATCATGGAAATAGGTAGCAAGTCGTTCTGTGCGTGTTTTTAACTGATTCAAATCTTCTTCATTTTCTGACAATACACCCAATCCCAAGCGGGCATGATCATTTACTGTGATTCTTGCTCCTGCCCCAACAATATCTCTTTGCAGGTAACGAAGAAAGGGATTTTTTCCATGCTGCAAAAACATTTCTAAGTCATAAATTGAGTCATTTTTGAGCACCAATCTAGCATGTGCCATTGTAGAATCATTCCATTTTATAGTGTTAGTTTTACGCTCTTCCTTTTTGAGGACCAAAAATGAATCATAGCGGTCAGTATTATTATCAAAACGAATTTGTGCAGATAATGAGTCACGAATCTTATTTCCCCGCGAAGCACTTATCGCAAAAGATACTGAAGTAAAAAATCCAATATCACCCTCCCGTCGCATATCTTCAATATTGACAATGGCATCAGCAACTACCAAATTAGGTAACCCTAAAAGTAATATAAAAATAGCAACTAGCCTCTGTATATTCATTAACCTACCGTCCTTTTAAAAAAAATCTGCATTCAACTTTTTAACTTTGTAACCCAAATAAGCGAGTATCATACTTATAAGTAATGAAAAGTACACCGGTATGATATAGCCATAAACTGTAATAATTCCACCCAGAATAAAACTAGTAAAATGCAAGATAGCTGCCCAGAATAAAATAAATGACACTATCTTGAGAATCAATGTTCTACTCATCATGTCCACTATAATTAAGTATCATAGTTATAGTATCCTACAAAAAATGTATCCAAATCAATCAATTAAAAGAATTTTAAAGATTCAATTAACTAAGATTATGATTGCTTGAATCTTAATAAATTGTCGCTTAATGTCAATATATAAGTATTATCAAGGACTAACTAGTGTATTTTGATTTCTTGGTAACATCAAAATCAAGAAAAAAAGAAGTGTATTAAGTATTCCACCAAATAAATATAAATAATAAAAATCACCAGTTAATGCGTGACTTTGTGCCACGAGATACACCACCAATGGTGCTACAGAAAAAGACAGAATGTATTTTATGCCATAAATCATGCTTTGATATTCTGCTGGAGCAAAACGGGCCAACAGAATATTCTCAGCCGGCAAAATACTAGAATTAAATGCCACAATAACAAGCGCAAATAAAATTAATGAAATATGATTCATATCAGCAAACACAAATAATAAAAGTCCTTGTAATAACATGCCATAGGCATAGATTAACCTCACCGAATAATGATCGGCTGCAATACCACCCACATAATTCATGAGCCCACTGACCACATAAATACTGGAGACTACTAGCCCAATTTTTGCAGTATCAAGGGCCATAACTTCCGTCAATCGAATATCAATCACTTTTGGTAATGAGGTTTGTAACACCTGAAAAGTAAACCCAATACAGGTGACACCAATCAGCATAACTATAATAATTTTTAAATAATCTCCTTGATCTGGGTTATCAGAAAATTTTGGAGAATGATTATTTTGCAGTGCAATCCTTGCTGTATATAAATGCCAACTCAGTGTAATGCCCAATATTATTGATACTATACCAGGTAAAATGAAAGCAAATTGCCAGCCAAGATTATCCACAAGATAACCAGCAATCAGGGCGCCAATACCAATCCCCACGCCACCAAAAATATTATTGAACCCCAATGCTCTTCCAGTATTTCCTGGCATATTGACCACCCAAGAAATACCTGCTGGGTGGTAAATTGAGCAAAACAAACCCAGAATTGATAGGTTAATCATCAAAGTCCATTTGTTATCACTCAGACCACACAAGACAGATGCAACACCCAATCCAAAAAACATTACCGCGATCATACCAGTCCGACTCCAACGATCACTAAGCCAACCAGCGGGCAGAGAACCAAGCCCCACTAACAACGACCCTATAAACCATAGATTGATTAAATCAGCGTAGGATAATTGCCAGTCATCTTCGATTCCTAGAACAATAACAAAATAAATAGCAGCAAACATATGCATAAACAAATGTCCTGTCGCTGCATAAAAAGTGGCTAATTTATCTTGCATAAGAAAAATAAATATAATTCATTAAATTTTCTGATTCGATAGTGTTCAAGTACGTTCCTTTGTTAGGATGGGGTCAATATAATAAGAAAAGTATAAACTAGGATCACATCAGTTACACTTTTTCAATTGAAAGTAAGAGGTAATTTACATGTTATACAACAATATACTTGAAACGATTGGAAACACACCAATCGTCAAACTTAATAGAATTGGCCCAAAAAATCAGACAATCTATGCCAAGTGTGAATCATTTAATCCATTGTCATCAGTTAAAGATCGATTGGCTATTGCTATTATTACTGATGCGGAAAATACTGGTGCTCTTCAACCAGGTCAAACTGTCGTAGAAGCTACTTCAGGCAATACTGGTATTGCATTAGCAATGGTTTGTGCTGCAAAAGGTTATCCATTTGTGGCCACTATGGTTGAAACATTCTCGATTGAACGTCGCCGGATCATGAAAGCACTTGGTGCTAAGGTTATCCTCACCCCCGCTGCCGAAAGAGGTTCTGGAATGGTCAAACGTGCCGCAGAATTGGCCGAACAACATGGCTGGTTTCTGGCTTCTCAATTTGAAAATCCTGCGAATCCTGAATATCATAGAAATACGACAGCCCCTGAAATTCTTCGTGATTTTGCTGGGAAGTCATTAGATTATTTTGTTAGTGGTTGGGGCACTGGTGGTACAATTACTGGCACTGGCGAGGTATTAAAAACAGCCAGACCAAATATCAAAATAATTGGCACGGAACCTGAAAATGCTGGTTTACTTGCTGGACAACCATGGCATCCGCACAAAATTCAGGGTTGGACCCCTGATTTTATTCCTGGTGTTTTAAATCCCAGCGTCATTGACGAACTAATCCCTGTCAGTGATGATGCCTCAATAGATACAGCGAAACGCTTAGCCACACAAGAGGGAATTTTCTGTGGAATCTCGGCTGGTGCTACCATGCAGGCCGCCCTAGTTGTGGCTGAAACTGCTCCAAAAAATAGTACCTTTTGTGTGGTTCTTCCTGATACTGGAGAACGATATTTATCAACTCCACTATTTGAAAGTATAACTGAAGAAAGTGATGATGCTTGGTTGGCAACTCAATAAGCATCCACAGGTAATTATATGACTGCACCATTTGCTAATATCTCACTTGCAACAAACACAAGAGACAAAAAGTTATTTGCTCAACAACTTGGAGAGAATATTCTGGCCTGTGGTTTTTGTGGCATTACAGATCATTCAATCAATCCGAACTTAATTGATGAAGTTATGCATATTTTTGAAGCATTCTTTGCGCTCCCAAGAAACACAAAAATGATCTATTGTGATAGAAAATTAAAAGGAGCTAGAGGCTATACGCCAATGAGTATCGAAACCCCAAAAGACAGTACTCATCCAGATTTTAAAGAATTTTGGCATGTTGGTCGGGAGCTTGCAGTAAATCATGAATTTGCTAAATGGATGCATCGTAATAAAGAGGTATATGAAATTAAAAATTTTCAAGAAAATACCAATGCTCTGTTCACACAATTTGATGAACTAGGACAAACGTTACTTGAAGCCATAGCAATATTCCTAGATCTGAATGAGGATTATTTCGTAACCCATGCTGGTCAGGGTAATAGTTTGATGCGTGCCATTCATTACCCACCTATAAAAGAAAATAATAGTGCTGAAAGAGCGGGTCCACATGAAGATATCAACTTGATTACATTATTATTGGGTGGTCATCAACGAGGTCTTGAATTACTAAATAAACAAGGCCATTGGGAAAAAATAGCCGTTAGTCGCGATGTTGTAATCTGTAATATTGGAGATATGTTACAACGCTTCACCAATCATTACCTACCTTCTACAACACATCGTGTTGCTAAATCGGGGTCAAATACGACCAAATCACGATATTCAATTCCATTTTTTGTGCACCCCAATCCTGATTGGCAGATTAAAACACTTGCATCATGTATTTCAGATGACCGTCCAGATCGTTACCCTGAACCAATTATGGCTGAAGACTTTCTCGAACAGAGACGCAAAGAAATTAAACTCGCCTAACAAAAAAACTGAAAGAGGATCTGATGCCTAACTATCAAAAAATTATTAATACAGTTTTATTATGTTCCATCATTATTGTTAATCAAAGTAATGCTATCGCTGAAAATGACTCATTCAAAGCATTTAAAGCCTACCAAAGTTATTCACGAAATTGGATGAATATGAATGCCACAGCAATCGCAAGAGACAATTTTCATCCTCAAGCCTATGTTAATAATCAATTCATTACTGCTATCGATGCACCTATGATTGAAGCAAATTATCAAGCCAGCTTCACCGCATTAAGAGCCAACAATTACTGGTATAGCGAAGAAAAATTAACATTTTGTGAACACAGTGACTCAACCTATCAAGTATTCAATCATTATGATCGCTATAAGTATGATGGTTCGTTATTACAAAGTGAACTGGCCACCACATACCTCATGGAGAAACAACAGGGACTCTGGAAATTTGTGTATTTATCGAGCATTGCTCCAGATTGGCAAAATACTGGTTGTGATGAATATCTAAATTATGAATTCCTTCCCAAAGATCAATCGTTTAGAGATTCTATTAACTCTCGCTGGAATGGAAATTTCATTCAGCTTGATGATGGCTATACATATTATGAACAAGCCAACAAAGAGGCAAACAAGCATATCGTATTGGTCCATGGCTTTTCTGTACCTTCATATATTTGGGAGCCCACTTATCAGGAAGCTATCAGACGTGGTTATGGAGTCATCAGATATGATACCTATGGACGCGGTTTTTCTGACAATCCAGATACAACTTATTCAACTGAACTCTTGGCAACTCAACTGATAAATCTTCTGAATGCTCTAGCATTAGAGAAAGTACATTTAGTGGGACTATCAGACGGAGGCAGAACAGTGGCTGACATAGCAGCACGTTTTCCTAATAGAATTGAGCAACTGATATTTGTTGCTCCTGCTGGATTCCATGATGATCCAGATATTGTAGATAAGAATGTATCAGAGCAAGAAGTTAGTATCTTTATTAGTGAGGTATACCCTGGGATAGGTCAAGGACAATTGGCTGATTTTTATATACCAGAAAAATTTAAGCACTGGGGTACTCGCTATAATGGATTACTCAAATATCAAGGTTTTGCCAAAGCTTTATTATCCACTCGCAAAAATTATCAATTGATGGAACCTACTCATCAAGCTATTCATCAGAATCAAACAAAGACCTCATTTATGTGGGGTACTCACGATTCTGTTCTACCCCTAAATGAAGTGCGCATAAAAATAAACGATTTGTTACCAGATGCTAAGTTATATGAATTTAGTCAGTCGGGCCACCTACCGCATATGGAAGAAGAGGAGAAGTTCAATCAAATTTTATTTGAAGAGATTTTAAAATAAGCTAATTTACTAATGTCCCTATTTCAATGTCCCGATACTTTTCAAGGAGTGCGAATACTATTGCCACAGATTCTACATCTAATTTTCCAGAATAGTCCGAAGGACGATAATGCTGCTGAAAGGCACGCAAAGCATATCTTGACTGCTCATCCCATATATCATTTACCTCCAGCGGATAACCCAAGCCACTCATAGCCCGCTGTATATTTATAATCTGTGGTAATTGTTGCTTATTAAAAATATTTAAGTACTTTTGGACTGTATCTTGATCATACCAAGCACCAATACCAGCGGCATACAATTGCTGCCATGGAAAATAAGGACCTGGATCGGATTTTCTCTCAGGGGCGATATCAGCATGTCCAACGATATCAATTGGATCTATATCAGGATAACGCATAAGGATATCTTGAAGTAAAGAGATTAATAATTGAATTTGTTTTTCTGGGTAAGGTAGAAATTCACAATCAAGATAATCAATGCTTGGAGTCTCATTGATGGTTGAATGCTCAACACAAGCAAATTCATTAACTACTTCAATACCGATAGATCGGTCATTTAAGCCACTTTCATCAGCCCAATAACTTTTTCCAGCATGCCAAGCACGCTCATTTTCTGGGACTAGTCTGTAAACTGCTAAATCATCTCGCTCATAACTGCCATCATCGAGCCGCGGCAATAAATAGTGAGAGCTGACTGGATAATTCGAATCTAACGTTAATGTCGCTAATGATTCTGCAAAGTTCTGAGAGGTTGCGTGCAAGACAATATAATCAATCCTGCTGTTTTGATTTTCCGAAGGCACATCAACTGCTTTATAGGGAGAACAACCCAATATGCATAAATTAAAAATTAAAATATACCTTAAGCGCATAACAAACTTCTTTAATTTATAGACCGAACCTAACGCCAATGGCTGTAGACACCCCAGAAAAATCATCATGGCTCAAACCAAAGCTATAGCCTAAATTACGCATGGAATGATTTATAAACCTAAAACCAAAATTGTTGTTTATTTCACCATCAAGTGAGTATTCTAATTTTTCAGAGACAGGATTCAATTCAATATCGGCAAGTTTGGTACTTTCAAGATACAGATTAAATTCCCAACCCTCACTATTACCCATTTTTACACCTGCATGTGCATACAAATCAGAACCAGTTTTAATTGAATTGATTGGGTCTTCCAGCTCCCATTGATTAATACCAAGTTCCGCAAAAATATCCATAATTCGGGCGAAGTTAAAAGAGTAACCACTCTTTGATACATTTTTAAAGATATCAGCAATAGATTGATGATAACCAAGCGCGGCAACTTTTTTAGATCTTTGATAAATTGTATTATCAGATTTGACCTCTTCATCCCGCATAGAACCCTTGATATACAATGAAGCTGGTAAGCCCAAATATACATCACCCAAATAACCAATTCCTTCGGCATTAGTGGCAGTTATATCAATATAGGTATAAGAAAATTCATTTTCTTGCGCCGCAACAAGAATAGGAGCAAAAATTAACAGGGATAATAATAGTTTATTCATATGATGCTCCTATTATCAAAAAACGATTTCTGTGTGCTTAAATTTTATAAACAACTTGCAAAAATAAATATCTAGAGATTAGAGCTATTATATAAATGTGGCCACATTTGTGGCCACTGAATATATTTCAGACATCAAAATCTAGAGTAATGCCATCGCCATCATAATTAAGCAAATTAATGAACCTACCCAAAGCAATGTTCTTAAATAGGTTATTCCAGCTGTATAGGTAACCATAAATAGAACCCTTAATACCAACCAATAGGTTACTAATGAAGTGATATCAACTCCTTGAATGATAGCAATGATTGAAATTGCCAAAAAAACAGGATAACTTTCCTGAAAATTAGCTGCCGCCCGTTTCGCACGCTGAAATTTTTGCGACTCAGGGGCTGCCTCATCTCTGTTAGTTAACAGGTAATCAAGATTACTGAGGTTAAATAATAAAGGCCAGATCCACAGGGCCAATAATGCTAAAACGAAAGAATAAACAACTAATTCAACCATGATAAAGTCTCCTAAAGTTAAGTTACAACCTATTTAACGTGTTATGACTAGCATAATCAAGTAGAAAAATTATAGGTAAAACTATCTTTCTATCCAAAGAATTTATATTCGCGACACAATAATTAATGCTAATCCAACCACAAAACACACAAACATCCATTTGATTAACAATAAACTTTTTGCTGGTGCACCTGAAAATTCTTTCCATACAAAAACGCCCCAGATAGCAGCAATCATGGTCGCGCCTTGACCCAAACCATAAGATATAGCAAAACCTGCTTGCTCTGCTGCTAGAATATTTAATGACATACCCAAACACCAAATTACGCCACCGAGAATACCAACCCCATGTAATTGAAGATTTCCATTTTGGAAATATTCTCTATAAGTTACTGCCTCACCTTTAAATGGTCGATACATAAAAATCGTATTCCAAAGAAAATTAGAAACAAGAAGACCTATTGAAAAAATAAATACCGCTGCATAAGGGGTCATAAGACCTACCTGTGGAGTGGCAAAATCAAGAGACATTGAAGCGGCCACAAAACGATAGAAAAAGCCCATCAATAGTCCACCAGCGACAGACAGCATAAGTCCCTTGTGCGAGGTTTGTGCTTGTTGAGTTGATAAACCTCGATAAGCCAATGCATCTAGCACAATGGCCAAAGCTACCAAGAATACACCAGCAAATAATAACCAGGGATCGCCAATTGGAACTGCAAAATAATTTATTAATACTCCAAGCACCAGTGCGATTCCAATACCAACTGGAAAGGCCACTGCCATGCCTGCGATATCTATGGCAGCTACAATTAATAGATTGGCAAGATTAAAAATTACCCCACCGATAAATGCTGCTCCTAAAGAACCAAAAGAAGCTTGCATTAGATCTTGAGTAAAGTTTCTACCTACATCACCATTACTACCTAATGTGAGACCCATAACCAGTGCGAACAAAACCACACCTAATGCATAATCCCAATAATATAATTGAAAGGACCAAGTTCTGCTGGCCAGTTTTTGAGTATTGGCCCATGAACCCCAACAAAACATCGTAACGATACAAAACAAAACAGCCATTGTGTAATTTTCTACGATAAACATTCATTGACCTCTTTTGCGAAGGGCATGGCATCTTGCGCGCCTTTTCTGGTGACTGCAATTGAGGCTGCAATACAAGCTTTCTCTATACTCTTTTCCAGAGTCAATCCATTGGCAACGCCCACCGCTAGGGCTCCATTAAAGCAATCACCAGCAGCTGTTGTGTCAATTGCTGTTACCTCAGGTGAAGCAATCTTCTTTATTGCATTTGGTTGCGCCAACACAACTCCGTTAGCTCCCAACGTGATAGCCACATTTTTCACTCCAGTAGCTAATAACTGTATGGCTGCTTTTTCAGCTGATTGAGAATCAGAGACCTCGATCCCAGTTAAGCGGGTAGCCTCAGTTTCATTCGGTGTGATTAGGAAGAGATCTTTAAAAAAATCATCTTCAAGAGTATTTATTGGAACTGGCGCTGGATCCAAAATAACTCTTATATTGGAATCATGGGTTCTGTTAATAATGTATTTTACAGTTTCAAGCGGTATTTCAAGTTGCATTAAAATAATGGCATTATCAGGAAGTGCTGCTATAACTGTTTCAACAATGGTCTTGCTAAGTTCATTGTTGGCACCAGGTGCAACGACAATATGATTTTCACCTTTAGCATCAACACTAATCAATGCCACGCCCGAAGCAGTATTTGGATCTCTGGTTATGAATTGACAATTTACCCGCTCAGCTTGTAATCGCGCGATAGATTGATCACCAAATATATCATCACCTAACCTTCCTACCATGGTAACTTCTCCACCAAGCCTTACTGCCGAAACTGCTTGATTAGCACCCTTACCTCCAGCTGACATCATAAAATCATCACCCATAACAGTTTCACCGGGTGCAGGTAATTGAGCTGTCATGGCCACCATATCAGTATTAATACTTCCAATGACATATATGGGGGATTGTTGGGATGTCATTGTTATTATCCGTTTTACTCTGAGTAAGTCATTTGTGGTTGGTGAAGCAAAGTGACTGATAGATCGGTCCCAGATAAATCTTTTTCATTTTCAACTAATGGGATAAATGGAACATTAAGACATCCTGAAAGAAAGATGGTAAAAAAACATAAGTAATAACGCATAATTCCTCACTTTTTAATTTATCATTTAATAATTATCTTCATTAAAAATTTTCCATATCATTCTTTATCTGAAAAATCTTTTATGATTAAGTGTAACTAATACTAGCAGTTTAATTGGAGGAATGTATGACATACATAGAACTTGGTGCTATCGGTGAACTTATTGCTGCCATAGCAACTGTTGTAACATTAATTTATCTCTCAAGACAAATACATATGAACAACAAATTGGCTATCTCTAACTTAGAGAATAAACTTAACTCTAGAGTGTATGAGCGAAGATTCACGGTAGCGAGAGATACACAATTTGCTGATTTTTTGGCAAAAGATTGGGAGTCAGAAGATCTTACAAAAGCAGAACAAACACAGATCACACAATATATAACCATGCTGATCATCGATGCCCGGGAAGTATTCCTTCAGGATAAGTTAGGCTTTGTCTCAGATGGGCTCATTCAAGCAAGAATTAATGTCTTAAAGCTTGGCATTATGAAAAGCACGACGGCAAAATCAGTATGGGCAACCTATAAGAATCTGGTCGAGTCAGAATTTGCAGTTTATTTTGAAAGCGAGATATATCCTGATGGTTTTGATAACCATACTATCGAAGCTAATCCATTATATAAGAGCAATTAGCAATAATATCTTAAATTGTTTTATGCGTGTCCGCAAAATGCATTATGCGAGCGGCTGCATCCTCTAGTTTGGATTTCTCAGCGAGAAAACCAACCCGAATGGTATGCTTCATAGATGGTCCAAAACCAAAACCTGGAACCACGGCTATTCCTTCTTTATCTAAAAGTCTCTCAGCAAAGAGTTCACCATTCATACCAGTTAATGAAACATCAATTAAAACAAACATGCCACCCTCAGGATATATAAAACGCAAATTTTTACTCTGTCTTAATTTGGATAAAAACGCATTGCGGCGTAAACGAAAAATTTCATGAAATTTTTTCGGGCTGGCTTGGTCTTTGAGAGCTGTTATGGCAGCATATTGAACGAATTGATTAACCCCAAAATATTGAGCTTGTGACAAGCTAGTTAGAGCATCAATAATAATTTCTGGTGCAATTATCCAACCAATCCGCCAACCTGACATAGCATGTGATTTTGACAGACTATTAACAACAATAACATTACTTCTGGTCTCAACTTGTGAATAAGCTGAAACATGATCTTGCTCATAGGTGAGAGACCAATAGACCTCATCAGAAATAAGCCATATATCTCTCGCGTAACACAATGATGCAAGTTCATTAAGTGTTTCTTGTTTGAAGATAACCCCAGATGGATTACAAGGAGAATTAATTAAGATAGCTCGTGTCCTATCTGTCATAACAGCCTTGATTTTTTCTATATTAAGTTGGTATTGATCTGCATCATCCAAAATCACTGTCACTATCCTTGCGCCAGTAGCTTTAATCACTGCTGGGTAAGTAGCATATGTTGGCTCTAATATGATTACCTCATCACCAAAACCACTTGTGGATAAAAGGGCGGAAAATAAAGCGGCTTGTGCGCCAGGCAATACTGCAATATTCCCCTCTGAAACACCCAATCCATAGAGTGAGTTAGCATGCTCCGCTATTTGTTGCCGCAATGCCTCTTCACCTGCTAATGGACTATAATGAGTCTTACCATCTCTAAGAGCAGTCTCAAGTGCGTCAATTATTGGTTTTGGCGTATCAAAATCTGGATCGCCAATGCCCAAATGGGTAATATCTTTACCCTGAACTATTAAATCAAAAGCTCTATCACCAACCGCCCATGCTTTTGAGCTAGGTCCGGAAATTTCATTTATAAGTTTACTTGTTTTCATTTATCTAAAATTTTACTCTATAACCGCAAATAAAAAAGAATTATAACCTAAGCAAAAATAAGGATATGTATTGATTAAAAAAATATTAAGAAGAGTTCTGGGACGTGCCCTATTTGGTAATTTGCTGAGGTTAGTTAATTACATTACATTACCTATACCTATTAAGAGAAATATTGATGCGCAAGCAACTATTGATAAAGCAACCAAAGATCTTGCACTTTATCAATTTGTGAGTTGTCCATTTTGTATAAAAGTCACACGATTTATGCATGAAAATGCAATTAATATTGAACTCAGAGATGCACAACAAGACAGCCATCATAAATCTGATCTAATTACTTTTGGCGGTAAGTTACAAGCACCTTGCTTAAGAATTGCACAAAAAGATCACAAGGATACATGGTTATATGAATCTGATGAAATCATTAATTATTTAAAAAATATTATTTAATATCAATTATTTATTTTAATTATTTAATTAATTTTTGAAAGTTGTTGTCTCAATAAAATGTTCAGCCTTTTTAAAAATAACTCTTTTTCGTTCTGGATTGATACGATCTAAAGTCCTGCTGGTCATCGCTAATCTGGGCTGCTTTAGAAAAAAATCTCGGTTATCGTTGATAAATTTCCAATACAATCCATCCAGCACCTCACACCATGAGTCTTTTTTATAATTGCTCATTTTAAGAATATAGTTTGATCCACATAAATATGGCTTAGTAGCAAAAATCCCACCATCGGCAAATGAACCCATACCAAATACATTAGGCACCATTACCCAATCAGATGAATCGACGAACATCTCCATAAACCAATTGTATATTTCACGTGGATCAATTCTTGCGAGAGTCATAATGTTAGCCACAATCATCAGCCTTGGGATATGATGGCTATAACCATAATCGAGACAGCTATGAATAATATCATCGAGTGGGGTAATACCAGTTGTACCCTGATACCAATGTTTAGTGAGCTTTCTTTTATGCTCCCAGAAATTACTAACACGTTGCTCCTCACCTTTATAATGATATACCCCCCTTATAAACTCCCTCCACCCGATAATTTGACGAATAAACCCCTCTAAAGAATTCAATGGAATTCGATGCTCTTCATGGTAATCGATAGTTTTTTTGATGACTTCATTTGGAGTGATCAAGCCTAAATTCATCATGGGACTCAATGCACTGTGAAACAAAAAATTATTTTCTTTGCATAAAGCATCCTCGTATGGGCCGAAATTTGAAAACTTATGTTTAAAAAATTTATCTAACCAAACTAAAGCACCTTCACGATTTAGTGGCATCCATATATTACTCATTGAACCCGAATGATCCTTAAAATGTGTATTAATGTTTTTCTTTAAAGAATCAAGCTCAGGATAATTATTACTTAGAGGTATCTCTGGTAATGCTATATCACGTGGTAACTTCTTTCTATTGTCCTCATCATATGACCATTTTCCACCAACTGGCTTAGCGGAATCATCCAGTAATATTCCCATATCACGTCGCATCAGTTGATAAAAACTTGCCATTCTTAGACTTTTTTTCTGTTGTGAAAAAAGAGAAAATTTTTCCCTGGAGCATAAAAACATTGGACTTTGATGCTTGATACATGGAATTTTTAATTGTTTTTTTAAGGAATCAAACCTCTTTTCAAAGGCATGATCTTCAATCTCAAAATAGTCAAGTTCACTAACATCATGCACCTTAATTATAGTCATTAATTTTTCTTCATATGACTGTGTGAATTGATCATCATCAATTGCGAAGTAATGCACCTTTATTTTGTGATTTTCTAATTCTTGTCGATACGCTCTCATGGCACCCAAGAACATGAGAATTTTTAATTTATGATGTTTAGTTTCTGAGCATAGATCAAAATCTTCTGCCATAAAGACTGCAGATGGATTAATTTTTTTTATTTCAGCGATGGGAAAGAGTTGATTACCCAGTATCACTAATAAACTTTTATTCAAAATATATTCCTAAAAATAAGTAGCTTACTATGCTTCAAAATAATTTTTCTATATAAAATACAACCCAAGAAAGATGTGCAATAAATACAAAAAAAGTAAGTCTTAATCTCATATTTCTGTAGTTCTGATTATAGTTATAAGTTTTACTTTCAAAGGCGAATAAAGCCCAATAGAAGAGCATTAGAGAGATTAATAATAAAAGCAAAACACTCTCCTCAATTGCATATACATTAATGACAGATAATGTGACCGGATAAAACAATGCCATCAACAAGAATGATAATAAAAAAAGCACTAAAAACAAGACTATAGGACCTAGTGGAGAAAGCTTCTCATAAATACTAAAAGACCATATAGTGCCAGTTAAAAAACAACCTATTAATAAACTATAAGTACAAAA
>MDTC01114740.1_pt1 | contig 18091 bp, 14 predicted proteins | sample 811181 | NCBI WGS metagenome assembly MDTC01 (sample SAMN05326644, study PRJNA326480) | marine metagenome | isolation source: seawater | place: Pacific Ocean: North | collected 2011
ATAAAACTCCAACTTCATTTTGAGTATATGATGCAGGATGGTCACTGCTGTCGATCGGTTTTGTGAGTTTATGATCTGCTTTTAGCTGGCGAGTATATACACCGAGTTGAACTCTTTGTGGTTCATTTTTAGTATATCCTGGGATGCTTGATTTCAGTGAATCTTCAACATTATATTGATAGTTGCTTTGTGAAATATTTGGATTCATTAATGCGGCTAAGGAAATGATGATTGCTATAGCTATTCTTACCTTTGACAATTTTTCTAATGAAAGGCTCATTTTTTCCTCCTTATGTCTTTTTTATTCTAGTAGACAATATTCTTATTACAAAATTATAATGATAAGTGATGCGCGAGGGGTCTAATCTTGTAATTATTTTTAGGAGATAAGCAAAACAATCAATCATTATCCATGATATTTTCTTCTCGTGATTTTATATTCTATAATGGTTAATAAGTTGTTCTCATATGGTGATTTTTCACTAGGGGGGATAGTTGTGAGCATATCAAAAATGATATTGAAATTGTTTTATGTTTCCATAGTGTTAATCGTTTTTTCTAACTTTGACCCATTTGCATATGGTTCTGATTACTCTGATGATTATGAATGGCGATATGACATTAATCAAAGCTTTCAAGAAAATCAACATGACATGGGTGAGTTTAAGATATATCCAAATTTCATCAATCGATATAAAGGAGGGTGTCTTCTTTTTTACAAAAAAACGGGTTTATTTTATGGATCTAGTGGTATTTATGCACGAACGTATTTAAGAGGTATCGAATCGCACTATCCAAATTGCGAAAATTTTTATTGGAACGATTACTCGGACAACACTTTTATGAAGTATGATTTAAGAAATTTCTAATCTCTTGCTGCTGATCATTATGCAAGATCTACTGCTTAATAAAGACAATAAAGTTTATCTATTGCTAAAGTTACTTGGTTAGATCCTAGTGACTTTCATTAGGACTCCATAGACTGGGTGGTCAATATAATTGAGTTCGTTACTTTTAGTGCGACGTTTTTGATTGAGCATAAAGTATGTGAAAGGTTGGTGAGAAGGTTTAGCGGAGTGAGGATTATGGTTAAGGGTTTCAAACTGACTTGAAGGCATTGCAAAGGCTAGATTGAATTGTGTATTGATGTAGCGGTTTAGAAAGAGTGACATTACACCGTTTATTTGCCAGGTCTTTGCTTGTTCGAAGGAGGTGGGAGTATCTTGGCTACTGTCCCTAAGGGTTTTTCCGTTCCGTTGGTAAGTTTGTCCACCGTATAGATGAATCCGCGTCGGATTATTTGCGTTTCTTGGTATTGTCTGCATCCAGGCCTCGTGTAAAAGCACGTGGTAGTCTGGGTGTCGTCGGAGATGTTGATCCTCAGAGATTAACTTCCATTGTGTTTTTGGTAATAAAATCGGTGTATCTGTGTTGATCTGTGTCTGATCATTAAGCGTGCTGACTACTTCATCATTACCTGTCGTAGATTCTAATGTTACTGTGTTGGTGGTATTAGGAAGGGAGATCTCATCCTGTGGCCACTGTTCTTGACTGATGCCTTTGCTGATTGGGTGTGAAAAAATAATCAGCTCTATTTGATAATTTTGATCAGCCATTCCTATCGCGGGTATAGCTAGATAAATAGTAATAATTAGAGAGCAGAGTTGTTTTTTCATAATCGTATCCCGATAAAAAAAGTATATTAGCCTTTTAGTAACTAAGATGTCTACTCGAGTAATTATCTAGACAATTCTGAGTATTTTTTAATCTTTTTTTAGAGCGGTATTGTTCTTTTTCGAGTTTTAGCTGGATATTTCCAAATGCACTAGTATTTCAGAGATAATGAGTAGATAACAGTGCGTGAACTATAAGTATTAGGATGTTAAAGCTAACCAGCATCCTACTTAAATGTGTTAATAACAGTGAGATTGATGGAGAAGTGGTTATAGTGTCAACGAGGAAAGGCTGATAGCATGCTTAGAATGGCTCCCCGGGGCGGACTTGAACCACCGACCAAGTGATTAACAGTCACCTGCTCTACCACTGAGCTACCGGGGAAGATCATTGCAACTCAAAGCGAAAGCTATATTAATCGCGAGTAAGGCAATGGTCAATCCCTTTATGATAATTTATTCATGCATTTACCGTTATTGTCAGATTATTAACCAGATGAGGTGCCTACTGTTTCACAACTTGTGCTATACGCTGTACAGCTTGTTGTAGAGCCTCAAGCTTGGTTGCAAAAGATAAGCGTAAATAGCCAGGACTTCCGAAGGCTGTACCAGGAACTGTAGCGACATGAGCATCTTCAAGTAGAAGGCTTGCAAATGACAGGTCATCCGTAAGACGGAGCTGCTGAATAGCCTCTTCAACACGGACAAATAAGTAAAAAGTACCTTGAGCAGGGATGGCTTCAAAGCCCTCAATAGTATTAATTGCTTCAAGTAACCAAAGGTGTCGTTCATGGTATGCCTTCAACATTGGTGTGAAGAAGCTGTCACGTGTTGCCTCAAGCGCAGCTACTGCTGCGGCCTGTGCGATCGAATTTGCACAAGAAGTGCTCTGTGATTGTAGTTTTTTCATAGCACTTATGGCACCACTGGGCCCCGCTGCATAACCAATACGCCAACCCGTCATGGCATGTGACTTAGAAACACCATTAACGATGATTGTTTGTTCTCGAAGCTCAGGACAGACATTTACAATATTAACGAATGGTGTCATTTCAAAGTTAATGTATTCATAAATATCATCGCTCAGTACTGAGATATGGGGGTGCTTCATTAGTACCTTAGATAAGGTCTGAAGTTCGTCGTGTTGGTAAGATGCACCTGTGGGGTTGGATGGACTGTTCAATATTACCATGCGAGTCTTTGGAGTGATCGCTGCCTCCAGCTGCTCAGCAGATATTTTGTACTGTTGATCAATACCAGCATGAACAACAATGGGTTTCGCGCCGGTGAGCAACACCATATCGGGATACGATACCCAGTAGGGAGCAGGTATAATAACTTCATCCTCTGGGTTAAGTAAGGCCTGCATCGCATTGAATAAAGCTTGCTTGGCACCTGATGTTACTAAAATATCCTGAGTCTTGTAGTGTAGCTCATTGTCTCGTTGTAATTTATCAGCAATGGCTTGTTTAAGAGCGGGTGAGCCATCTGCAGCTGTGTATCGTGTCTGTCCGGCGCGCATAGCTAACATAGCTGCGTCTTGAATGAAAGTAGGGGTGTCAAAATCGGGCTCACCAACACTCAAGTTAATGACTGAGATGCCCTTTTCGGCAAGCGCCTTTGCTTTAACATTCATTGCAATGGTGGCGGAAGGTTGTATCGCATTGACGCGATCGGATAGCTTTAGGCTCATGAGTATGGCTCCGTCGATAATGAGGGCAAATCATCGTACTAAAATTCTGCTAAGTCAACCGATTCAGTGAGGAGTAATTAGACTGACTATGTTCCATCCAGTACCCGGTGAGGGTTGTCCACTCTCTGAGAAAATATGTAATCGCCCTTTGGGAGAAATGGCAAATAACAGAGTGGCTTTGTCCTGATGTTGATTCTGATAATCTTGGAAGGAAAAGTTTTCAGTTAATGCCGTACTACGAATCGTACTGCCCTGTTCCAATTGGGCTGTAAATGCATCGATAGTCAGTTCTCCATTAAATAACGCTCTTCCATGATGGCGCTTAGCTGCAAGGTATTTATCTTGAAAGTTGTCTTCTGACTCTGATGAGACTTGCATGGAGTAGACCTCCCTTTGGCCAAACTCCTTAGCATAACGGAGTGAAGCTAATGCATTCAAATCGGGGTAAGTGGATATGCTAAATAATTTACCTAGACCGACTAAGTCTAGATGGCGATCGGCATGTTCAGATATGGGGTTACCGAAGTAAATAGGAAGTCCTGCCATCCTAGCACTGTGGCTATGATGCCATTCAAATGCTGTTAGTAGTACTTGAATACCCTCGTCTTGTAGCGCTTTTCCTATCGCTTGTGCAACAGGGTTTGCACCTATGATTAAAATACCTTTTGGCTCAGGCTGACACACCTGAAGCCATCTTGCTAAAGGAAGAGAGGTGATACCTTCAAAAATTACCATACCGATAATAATTAATAACGTGAGGGGTAATAGAATATTGGCTTGATCGATATGATTATCGCTGAGTTTAATAACAAATAAGGCCGCAACTGATGCAGAGACAATTCCTTTTGGCGATATCCATGCAAGAAACACACGTTCTTTTAACGACAGCATGCTGCGCCACGTACAGATGATGACACTGATGGGACGTATCAAAAATTGAAGAGCAATCAAAATCACGCATGCGGACGGAATGAGGCTAACGGTTTGTCTAAGATGCATTTGCGCCGCAATTAAAATGAATAAACCTGATATAAGGAGTATGCTCAAGCTCTCCTTGAATCCTAGCAGTTCACTGGCTATCACTTCGTGACGATTAGCGATCCACAGGCCCATGAGAGTAACCGTCAAGAGTCCAGAGCTGTCATGTAACGAGCTCGCGAGAGTATAGGCGAATAATACCACGCATAAACTGGCAACATTATGCAAAAAGTCGGGTATCCATTGCAGTTGAAGCGCCTTACCAAGCAGATAGCCAAATAATATCCCAAGCCCAACACCAACCACTAAGGTCTCTAAACTGGAAAAAACAAAGAACCATGTTGATCCATGTTGATTCAGTGTAATGATACCTGTGAGTACGATAATCGCCAGTAATGCACCAATAGGATCTGCAGCAATGCTCTCCCAGCGTAGTATATTGGTTATTTTTTGATTGGGGGAAATCGTTCTAAGCATAGGCATGACAACGGTTGGTCCTGATATGGTACAGATAGCACCCAAGAGTAATGAGATGGCCCAATTGATTTCGAGAAGATAGTGGCAGACTAAGGATGCAAGAAGGCATGTGACGGTAATGCCTATAGTGACAAGATTGCGTATCACCGCCTCAACACCCTGAATGTGCTTGAGATTCAGCGTCAGACTTCCTTCAAATAATATCACGGCTACTGAAAGTGAGATGATCGGTTCGAGCAGTTCGCCGAAGACTTCTGTTGGTGAGAGCCATCCGAAAATAGGCCCAATTAAAATGCCGATGAGGAGTAAAAAGAGAATGGGCGGGATTTTAATCCACCACGCGGCCCACTGTGACATTAGAGTGATGATTCCTAAGCCGGTTAAAATCCATAAAAAAGAGATTGCCATGTTACACATCCATGATGATTCTTTTCATAGAGTAACAAAGTCTACCTTTGTTGCAATTATCTCGTATCTGTCACTGACAAGGCGAATCCTTTACGGTATGGTTGTGTTTTTGTAGTGATTGACGACCCGATGAACAATCTATTTGAGTTACAAGCTCCCTTCAAACCCGCTGCCCAACAACCCCGCGCGATTAAGCAGTTGTCAGATGGTATACAGGATGGTTTATATCAACAAACGTTGTTGGGCGTCACTGGATCTGGAAAAACATTCATTGTTGCAAATGTGATTCAAGATCTACAAAGACCAGCTATCGTTCTAGCCCCTAATAAAACGCTAGCCGCACAGTTGTATTCTGAGCTTAGAGATTTTTTCCCAAAAAATGCGGTGGAATATTTTGTATCCTATTATGACTATTACCAACCAGAAGCCTATGTACCAAGTTCCGGGACCTACATCGAAAAAGACGCTTCAGTGAATGAGCAAATAGAGCGAATGCGTTTATCGGCAACTAAAGCTGTGCTTGAGCGACGTGATGTGATTGTGGTGGCAACGGTATCGGCAATCTATGGTTTAGGCGATCCCAAATTATATCTGAGTATGGTATTGCACTTATCACGAGGTGAACGTATCGATCAGCGTGATATCCTGCGTCGATTGGCAGAAATGCAATACCAGCGCGATGATAATGTATTCGAGCGCTCACGTTATCGTGTTCGTGGGGATGTGATTGATGTGTTTCCAGCCGATTCAGAGAAGGAGGCGATTCGGATAGAGCTATTTGATGATGAGGTCGATAGTCTTTCCTACTTCGATCCATTGACTAGTCGAATCATTCGAAAAGTACCACGATTAACCATCTTTCCAAAGACGCACTACGTTACACCACGTTCCCGTGTGCTTAAGACAATTGATTGTGTCAAGGAGGATTTATCCAAACGACTTATCGAGCTTAACGAGTTAAATAAGCTAGTCGAGAGTCAGCGCTTAGAGGAGCGAACACGATTTGATATTGAGATGATGTTAGAGCTGGGTTATTGCTCTGGGATTGAAAACTATTCCCGCTATTTGTCTGGGAGGCTGCCTGGTGAGGCACCACCGACGCTAATGGATTATTTACCCAAAGATACGGTGATGTTTATTGATGAATCTCATGTCACTGTTTCGCAGGTGGGGGGTATGTCTCGTGGGGATCGAGCACGAAAAGAAAACCTAGTTAACTATGGATTTCGTTTGCCAAGCGCGTTAGATAATCGTCCATTGACCTTTGAGGAGTTTGAGCGACTGGCTCCTCAGACGGTCTATGTCTCAGCGACTCCTGGCGACTATGAGCAGTCTCACTCAGATAATACTGTTGAGCTGTTGGTGCGTCCAACAGGGTTAGTTGATCCAGAGGTGGAAATTCGTCCACTTGAAACTCAGGTGGACGATTTGTTATCTGAGATTCACCAGCGTGTGGCTAAAGAGGAACGGATCTTGGTCACAACCTTAACAAAACGCATGGCAGAGGATTTAACTGACTACTACAAAGAGCAAGGTATTAAGGTTCGTTATTTACATTCCGATATCGATACCGTTGAGCGTGTCGAAATTATTCGAGATTTACGTCTTGGAGTGTTTGATGTGCTTGTGGGTATCAATTTACTACGTGAAGGATTAGATATGCCAGAGGTGTCACTTGTGGCCATTCTTGATGCTGATAAAGAGGGTTTCTTGCGCTCTTCTCGCTCTTTGATACAAACTATAGGGCGAGCCGCTAGGCACTTGCACGGTAAAGCAATCTTATACGCGGACAGAATAACAGGCTCAATGAAAACAGCATTAGATGAAGGCGAGCGACGTCGAGCTATTCAGTTGGCATTCAATGAAGAGAATGGTATTACACCAAAATCGGTGAGTAAGCGTATTCGTGATATTCTTGAGCCTGATGAGTCAGAAGATCCATTGTCGGGTCAGGATAAGGTTCAGCAAGTTCAAGAGGAGTCCCTTATCTATCAAAAAATGTCTCCCTCTGAGTTAGCTATGACGCTAGCCGACATGGAGAAGACGATGCTGAGGCACGCTGAACATTTAGAGTTCGAGCAGGCAACCGAACTCAGAGATAAAATTGCCTGGATTCAGCATCACGTAATGGGAATTAATTAAGTCTTGTGTTTGTTGTGTCACCTCAGTTAGGATGATTTCTTTAGATTCACCAGGTTATTTTTCGATGCTTGATCAGTTTTTTTCTAGTGATGCCTTGTTGCACTGGGTACCCATCGTGGGCTATCCGGGATTGTGTGCGATTGTGCTTCTGGAAATGGGATTGATCGTCGGTTGTTGTTTGCCAGGGGACAGTCTTTTGTTTACCGTTGGAATATTAGCGTCACGTGGTGTTTTCGAGATGTCGATTGTCATACCGCTACTGATTATTACGGCCGTCATTGGGTATATGATGAGTTATGCCATAGGATATTATTTAGGTGCGTGGCTTTCCGGTCGTCCAGACCGTTGGTATTTCAAAGAGGAGTATCTGACAAGAACAGAAGCTTTTTACGCGCACTATGGTATACATTCACTATTTTTAGGTCGATTCATCCCTATTATTCGTTCATTCATTCCAGTCACTGCAGGCATGGTGCGTATGCCGTATGGTCGATACATGCTATGTAACATTGGTGGTGCCATTGTCTGGGTGACTAGTTTGTGTGGGTTGGGTTATTTACTAGGTAGTCAGATCCCTTCCATCGATCGTTACCTACTACCAATCATCGGTGTCATTATTGGGATCTCTGTTCTTCCCGTTATTATTCGTTGGTGGCAAGCCCGTCGTCAGTAAGCATAATTTTACCGGTTTGATTCGCTTAAGTCTGGTATTGGCTTTCCCTATTAGCTATGATGATGGACGTAATCTATTGTTTATTATGGAAGAATAGAGGTGCTCAGGGTGAAAGGACTATCATCAATAAAGTCATTCCATTGGGGAATCGTCATCTTAGTCTGTGGTTTATCTATTTTGACTTTGATGCATGTCTTTCGCCATGAACCTGCGCGTCTTCCTCAGAAAGAAAAGCAATGGCCAGTTCATGCCATGACTTTACCTAAGCCAAGTTCACATACGCCTCATCTATTTTTATACGGCAAAGTCGATCATTCGAGTTTAGTACAGCTTTCCTCCGCGGTATCAACTTCTGTCCAAGATGTTCTAGTTAAAGAGGGTGACCGAGTAACTTCGGGTCAGTTGCTCATTCAATTAGATGATCATGAGTTTCAATTAACCAAGAAAATCCATCAGGCTGACCTGACACATGTTAAATCCGAGTTGACATCAGAGCAACTTAATCTTGATCGACTACAACACAACATCAAGCATCAAAAACAGTTACTGGATTTAGTGCAAGCTTCTTTAGAGCGCTATCAATCTCTAACAGGGAAGAAATACGTCAGCCAAGAGGAGTTAAACGTTAAGCAGAGGGAGTTTAATCTTCGTTCCATTCAATACAAAGATAGTTTGCATGAGATTGATCAAAGTCATCAGCAATTGGTACGACTGTCTAGTCGCATTGAAAAAATCCAACACCAAGTCGATCAAGACAATATCAATATTGACAGCTGCAGTATTGTCACACCAGTGTCAGGTCAAATAACACAATTACCCACTGTGGTTGGTGAGGAAGTATTATCAGGTCACCTTTTAACTGAAGTGATGCCAACGCTCAACAAAGAGGTCCATGTTATTATACCAAGTATTAAAGTACCTTTGATTACAAAAGCAATAAATAAAGGAGATAGAATCACAGCTGAATGGCGATCTCAGAGTGATGTTGCTTCATTAAGCCTTGTACGATTAACACCATATGTGGCGCCAGGGCAAGCCGGCCAAGAGGCGATATTTTCAGTAGACCCCGAAGATGCGGCTGATTTTGTCATGGGCACGCATGCTGCTGTTGTGATCAACCTACCCACAGTAGACAATAGTTTTATAGTTCCTGAATCAGCGCTGTATCATCAACAACAAATTTATAAGATTGATGATAATCGATTGCGCGCGGTCAATGTCGTCGTGATGGGTTCTATTTATCAGAATAAGCAACGTGATTATGTGATTCAAACAGAAGAACTGAGTCCTAATCAATCAATTTTAGTATCACAAATTCCACAGGCAGTAACTGGTTTAAAAGTCTCAGTTAAAAAGACCCGTCAGAGGTTGAATGATGCAGGATAAAAAATTTTCTTTGATAGAGTTTTTTATCAGTCACCGCCTGGCCGCGAATCTGTTGATAGCAATATTTATTTTACTGGGCTTGATTGGTCTTACTCAGCTCAACACACGATTTTTGCCAAAATTTTCTATGGATACGGTGGTGATTTCTGTTGTTTGGCCTGGTGCTAGTCCCGCCGATGTTGAGAGTGCTTTAACAACCCCTATCGAGAAGCAGCTGGCGAGCCTGGATAACGTTCTCAGAATGAGTTCGGTATCCAGTCTGGGTCTATCGATGATTGTTATAGAGTTCAATCGTGGTACCAATATGACTCGAGCTTCTCAGGAAATTAGAGATCGAGTTAATTTAGTACCGAATTGGCCTGCTGAAAGTAAGCCTCCAGAGGTATCATTGGTTCAACTATATGATCCTGTCGCTAACGTCATCATTTCTACTCAGGATCATTCACGTACCTTGCGTCATTGGGCGCAGCAAGCGCAGCTTGAATTGCTTGATAATGGCGTAGACAAAGTTGATATTTCAGGTATGCCTGATGAGGAGATTCAACTAACGGTTGCTGCTGATCAACTATTGTCATTGCAGCAGCATTTGGGTGAAATTGCGGCATTAGTTAATGATCAAAGCCGTGATATTTCGGCAGGTTTAATCAAATCACCGAGTTATCAGCAAGGCATACGATCGAATTCAAAAGTACAGTCTGTGAACGATTTAATGCAACTACCCATTGTGTCGGGTGACAAGCAATCAGTCATACGTTTACTTCACCTTATGGGATTAACTCAACAACCCATTGAGCATGAGAACACGATTATGTACAAAGGGCAGCCTGCTATTGAGTTAGCGGTTTTACGATCTCAACAAACCGATACGTTAACCGCTGCGAAGAAACTGAAGCAATGGGTTGTTCAGGCCCAGAAGGAATGGCCTTCTAGTGTCACGATTCATGTTCATTTTGAGTTTTGGAAGAATATAAAAGAACGTATCAATGTTTTATTGGAAAATGGAACAGTGGGCTTGTTGTTGATATTGATCCTTTTATTTTTATTTCTTGTCACTCGTGTTGCGGTTTGGGTTGCATTTGCGGTCCCATTATCAATTTTCGGCGCGATTTTTTGTTTGTGGGTGTTCAATGGTTCAATCAATATGGTCAGTTTATTTGCACTGATCATGACGCTGGGTATTATTGTTGACGATACGATTGTCGTTGCTGAAGAGGGCGTTCGTCTGTATCAAGAAGGCATGACCCCATATCAAGCGGCATTACAAGGTGCTCAACGGATGTGGGTGCCTATAGCAACATCATCATTAACAACGCTCGCTGCCTTTTCACCGTTATTATTTTTGAGTGGTAAGATGGGAGAGATTCTAAACGCCATACCCTTGGTAGTTGTTTGCGTTATTATCGCATCGTTGGTCGAATGTTTTTTAATACTACCTAATCATGTGATGAAAAGCTTAGAAAAGACTACTAAGTCACCCCCGCCTCGATATCGAATATGGTTAGATCATGCATTCCTTCAGGTTAAACACCACTATCATCAGGTATTGTCATGGTGCATGAAACATAAATCAATTGTTTTTAGTGGAGTTCTAGTTTCTATTCTTTTATCGGTTGGGTTGATAACCAGTAATCGACTAACTTTTTCATTTTTCCCGTCACCCGACAGTAATCGTGTTAGTGCAGATATAACATTTAATGGTGGAGTTTCGCAAAAACAGATGGGGGATTATCTCAATCAAGTAGAGCAAGCTGCCCGACAAGCCGATCGCTCCTTATCTTCATCAAAACCACTGATTACGGCTATGGTTCAGTATTTTTATCGATCTACAGAACCTTATGATAGACGAAGTCCCAAGCGAATTGCCTCTATTGCTGTTGAATTAGTTTCACCTGAGGATCGTCGTATCACTAATCAAGCATTCGTTAATGCCTGGGAGCAGCGTGTTAAACATGTCCCATGGGTCGAAGGTGTACGGATTAATTCTTCACGAAAAGGAATGCCTGGATCTGATATTGATATCGCTGTTTATGGGGCTAAGCCAATGCAGCTCAAACAAGCTGCTCTAGAATTACAGGATAGTTTGAAAAAGTATCAAGGTGTTTACAATATCACTGATTCCATGCCGTTTGCACAGTATGAGTATGTCTTTAAACTGAATACAGAAGCGCAGGCTTTAGGTTTGACAACACAGGAGATTGGTTCACAAGTGCGTGCTGCGTTTAATGGTGTGCTTGTGCAGACCTTCTATAAAGGTCAGGATCGAATTGATATTCGATTAAAACTGAAGCCTAATGATCAATCAGAGTTAACTTCGCTTGAAAACTTACCCATCAAAACATCAGAAAATCAAGTTATCCCATTGGCCTCATTAGTATCAATACAGCAACAAAAAGCCTTTGACAGCTTGCAACACTTGGATAGGCGACAAGTGATCACTGTTAATGCTGAGGTCGATCGTGGGCAGGGCAACACACGACAAATTATACAGAGAGTGATGCAGGACGATTTACCAGGCTTAATTGAAAAATACGGAGTCAGCTATGAACTTAAAGGCCGCTCAATGGAAGAAGAGCAAACATTACGAGAAATGAAAGTCGCTGTTTGTGTTATGTTAGTTATGATTTATATTATTCTTGCCTGGGCATCGTCATCTTATGTCTGGCCATTATTAGTCATGGTTGCCATTCCGCTTGGTCTGCAAGGTGCTATTTGGGGGCATTGGCTGTTGGGGCGTGAGCTCACTATTTTATCGTTGTTTGGTTTTTGTGGTCTAGCAGGTATTGTGATCAATGACTCTATTATTTTACTATTTCGCTATAAAGAGCTTTTAGCTTTGGGTATGCAAAAAACCGAGGCTATAGTGGAGGCCAGTTGTCAACGTATGCGGCCCGTTTTGTTGACTTCAATCACCACCATCGCGGGTTTGTTACCACTACTATTTGAGCGCTCTATGCAGGCTCAATTTCTAATTCCCATGGCGATTTCCATCTGTTTTGGTCTGCTATTTGCCACCGTATTAATTTTAGTGGTTATCCCTGCGTTGGTGTCACTGTCGGAGGGGTGATGTGGAGTGTTATTAGCAAGGAATAGACATGGGTTTTAATTGACCATCCAGGTTGACAGTTTTACTTAACGTGTTGAATGCGTATAATCAAAAGCATTGTTTTTTTATGCATTTAAAAGGAGCTGTTGTGCAGTCAAGTTCGACCCTTTCACAAACCGTTGCCGTAATTGTTGCGGTAATATCAGTGCTCGTGTTAACGCATTTTGTCCCTCAGCAATCCTTTTATCCCCACGGTATCGTACTGCCTGCTAAACAGGTCAGGCCTGCGACTCAGCCCGATACGGTTAGAATTTATCAAGTATTGCCTAATACAGCTCAGAAGCTTGGTCGATTAAGTATCGAGATGCATGCAGCTAAGGGTCGGAACCAGCGTGTCGATGAGGCCCGAATCATTGCCAAAGCGCAATCATTAGCTTCATCAGTTGGTGCTAATGGAATGGTGTTTGATTTAATGTATGGCGGCAGCCCTGAAGGCTCGGCGTTAAATAATTACTACCTGATGGGGTATGCTATTTATGCATCAGTGCCTGATGAGCTAAACATCAATTTTATTTCTCCAATAGAATCTTAAATAAGGTTATGAATATGTCTTTCAACTTCCCTTTAATTCTACTAGTTCTCACGGTTTTTAGTGGTGTCATTATTCTTGTGGATGGATGTTTCATGCTTTGGCGTCGGAGACTGGGCATTGTGCCTCGTTCGTCATTGCCACCAGTCATTGATTATGCACGTGCCTTTTTTCCAATTTTATTGATTGTTTTATTGATACGTTCTTTTATCGTACAGCCATTCCGTGTGCCGACGGGTTCTTTATCTCCGACCATATTACCCGGTGATATGATTGTTGTGACTCAATATAACTACGGATTACACTGGCCTGTATGGGACACAACGCTGAAAAAAATTGGCTATCCTAAGCGTGGTGAAATTGCCTTGTTTCGTTATCCGGTTAATCCGATAGTGCCTTTTGTCAAGCGTGTTGTCGGTGTGCCAGGTGATCGTATTAGTTATATTGATAAGGTTTTTTATATTAATGGCAAGCGAGCCGACCAAAAATACCTCGGCAAGTCAACAGAGTTTAGCCAAAGTGGCCGCTCTTGGCCAGTGAAGGTGTATGAAGAGAACTTAGAGGGTATCGTTCATAAAATTTACCGTAATCCTAAACGACCTGGTATCGATTTTCACGATGTGGTTGTTCCTCCAGGTTATTACATGATGGTGGGTGATAATCGTGATAACTCTGATGACAGTCGAGCGTGGGGATTTGTTTCGCAGAATGATTTTATTGGCAAGGCACGTTTTATTTGGATGAGCTGGAATTCACATGCGGATTGGTTTCATAAGATCCGTTGGAATCGAATCGGTAATGGTTTAGACCAATCTATCTCAGATTAGGGGCTGTTTCCAATGAATGATGAAAACTTTGCGAGTCGATGACTCAATAATAGCCGCGCTCATTCGCCCTTGCTAATAACAACCTCTCTGCATTTGCCTTCTTTTTGTGGGCTAGAAAAAATATTTCCCCAAGCTTGCACAGGAATTCTCACTATTATGTGAACTGCTGGTATTGCTTGAAGCCTCGATATCGGTTTCAGTTATATCTTCTTTTTCGTCACTGTGCCCATGCCCATGCCCATGCCCATGCCCATGCCCATGCCCATGCCCATGTCCATGCACAAGCCTATGTTCGTGTATGCCTTCATCTTCGTGCTCGAGGTGGTTGATGGTTTCCCATGCGATAAAGAGATAGCCAGCCAGTGATAATGTAAAAAATAGATTGTTCGATGTGCTCTCGTAGGCTATCGGATTCGCCTTTAAAGTTGTGATTAAGTTGTAAGTAGCGGTTGCTAGTTGACTATAAATAATCATTATGCGCAGTAGTCCATAGGAACATGTGAGGGAGTGGTTGTGTGAGTGTGAAGGTTCAGAATGAATGATTGATTCAATACCTGCACTTAAGAACTCAGTAACCACTCCAATACAGAGCCAGGCTTGGAATAATCGCTTAGATATATTAAGTAATGTATCCTGAGTATTCGCTAAATCTATCATATCCTCAGCAGCGTGGCCGACCATGAATAACCCTATCGATAAAATACGAGCTGCGGATGGAGATGAAGCTAGTATGGTATAGGCAAATTGATAAAAATCGAAATGATTGACATGTGGTCCAGCGTCTACAAGAGAGTAGAATAATAGCCAGACGAATCGTCCTGTAGGTCCCACGGCAGACTCAAGCTCTGCCGATTTTGTCCAACCTAGTGGCAGCGTTAAGACCACTAGGCCGAGTAATGTAACAGCCTTTTGAGAAGGTGTAATAGTTGGTCTTTCATGGGTGGTTTTTTCATCTTTGAAAATATCATGAATATGTGCTGTTAATTCTTGGATATCTTTACCTGTCATAGCAGAGTAAGCGTGCTTACCATAAAGATAATAGCCAGTGATTATTATGGATCCAGCCCCGAGATAATTTATGGCATGGAGTGGAATTTTTGCAAAGAGTGGATAATGTGTTTGATCTATTATGGCCTCTAAGGTTCTAGCATTAAACATAAAAGGCAGTGAATATATCACTGCAATAGTGCTGGGTATGGCAATTTTTAGGATGGATGCAGAAGTGGTTTTTACAGTAGGGATGTGTGATGGAAATGAATCTTTTTTATCCGACCTTTGAGGTAAGAGTGAGTCCTCTAATTCGCTTGTCATGTTTATTCAGCCAGATTGTATTCAAAGAGGTGATTAAGCCAGAACGTATCATGTGCTGCAATCATCCTAAAAGAATTAATATTACCTTAATCCGGTGAGGTAACTTTATGAATCCAGGCCTACGCTTTATCGGGTGTCTTCGTCGACTATGGTCTTGTTCTTAGGCTGCAAATTATTAGGATCTTAGCTCCCCCATCAGAATATGCAATCAGCTATTCAACCTTAATCTTGCTAATCGATATTTTTACTGTTTTTGAACGATTAGGCAGCGACAAAAAAATATACTATTACTAGTATGTAAGCACGAAAGTAGAGGCATAATGACTGATCAATACACTATAAGAATTTCTGTATGACCGTATAGACGTTCATCTGCAGTGAGTAATATTCACAATCAATCGCACAGCGTTATATCGGGGCATTAGAATTTTTAAATACCACAGTGAAAATCCACCTATTAGCTTTTATCTAGTAGCATATTTTTACTGATAATTTATTTTTGTTGGCACACATGACAACCAGCGGTGTCCATTAACCAGGTTTGCCACTTGGAAAAACCGTTGTTAAAGCATTGCTAGGTCGTAGTATGACCAATGATGTGAATTATTTGATGTTTATCCATGATATCCTCCCGATTAAGAGTCTTTATGCGATATAAGTCACAAAGAGAACATCTGTATACATACTTGAATATGATTCTACTGATAAGTTAAATACATTTACAATACTCTTCCTATTAGTCTACTTAGTTAAGTTTTTTCTTGATAGTTTGCGAGTGATCTCTTAATTAAATCGTACTTTCTATGATGTTTTAATATAAGGGTAAGTGATAGATTTACAAATCGTACCTTGTTCTAAAAATTGTATTCATCGACCTACATTTCGGTTGATTTTTCAAGAATTGCGCAGATTGTTCGAGAGATCTCATCAATAGTTTTAAGAGAAACATCAATGGTGTGATTAGCAAGCTCACTAAAGCATTGGTCTCGATCATGTAAGGCTTTTTGTGAAAGTGGGTGATTGATATGCTCTATATGCCAGGGCGGCGTGTACTTTCCCCAGCGTTGATGTAGTTCGTCAATATCACATGCTAGATAAATAATAATGTGCGGATTCAAGAAGGCATGATTGTGTTTGGAATTAAAAAAGCTACTTCCACCAGTGCTTATAACGCCATGTTTTAAATCGCTGAGATTATTGAAAACTTGACTTTCTAGCTGACAAAAAAAATCCCAGCCATGGTGTTTTACAATAGCTTTGCAATCATAATGAATACCGTGTTTTTGTGCGTAGTATTCCTCAATGCGCCGATCTGTATCATGCCATGGTTGTTCTAGCTGTTGCGCAACAGCTTGGCCAACACTGGATTTACCACAACCTTTGATGCCTATTATTATTAATAGATTGATTTGATGAGATGTTATCATATTTATCCTAACTAAGTTTGTAACTAATCAAAAGCTTTAAAAGTTTTATTACTCCATTGGCTGAGGTTCTTCACTGATGCGTAAAGGTATCCAGCTAACAGTTATGTTATGACGATAATGTCTTCTATCACAAGAATAAAGTTTATTAATGTGTCATACGGTAAAAAAACAAGGATAACTACGCTATCCGTGGCACTGAGTATGTTGATAAAGCTCGTAGCACTAGATAAGTGGATGGCTTTGCAATATATGGTCGCTGAAAGTGGAAGCACTGAGTCTTTCTTATTATAAGTGATACTTTCAATATAGCGTAAGTAGGAAGAGATTGCGTTTAATAATGAGATTATTTGACATGGTTTCATGGGTTGCCTCGGTTTTAATTTTCTATTTAGCCAATAACACAGTTTGTCATATCGTACAAAGTTAAGATTAAAAATTAAGAGATGATTATAAAATTAACAGGTAGTCTCAACGTCCGTATTAAAGCTAATGACAAATGGTAAATCAAGGAGTATTACTTCAATTATTCAAGAATGATTATAAGAGATTCTATTCGAGATAATCGAGGGGCCTAAAATTCAACACCTATGAATATATTTATTTGGCATGTGATATCTTCATTATATATAAGTCGCTTATGATGGAAGAATATATCCTTCAAGGATTATCGTTGAATGAGGGCAATGAAAGCTTGTGATCGGTGGTTATGAATTCCAAGAATAATGTTATATATAATCAGAAAAGTGGCGGAAGCTAGACTTGAACTAGCGACCTTCGGATTATGAGTCCGACGAGATACCAGGCTTCTCCATTCCGCCACATTACTTTATATGTTAGCTGAAGATTATTAAAAATCAAATGAAGAGATATATTGACCGTCACAGCAACTACAGACAAGCTAAATAATAATTGTCTATACTTTGGTTTTGCATAACCAAGGAGTAAAATATATCAGAAACCAAATCAATTAATTAATGGCATGTATCAGTCAAATATTGCAATGACAGCGGCAAGAGAAAAGCAGTCTTTTGTCAAGCTAACGCACTTATCGTAAGCGTCAAAGTTCTCATACGTGTTGGCATCATTTCGTGGCATTGGTTAAGCTCGTAGAACCCTTTTTAAAGCTGTAGTAACTCTAATATATAAAAAATGGATACTTTGTTATGAAAAAAAACTTGATCATTCATATAATTCTTTTATTTATATTAATTTTATATGGAGCTAATAGTTGGGCATCGGAACATAAATTTAATGAAGGAATAGAGATTCTGGAATTTAAAGTGGATGCGAAAAATATTCATTAAATTATAAAATCTGATAGGTTAATATGGACTAATTATTTAAAAAATACTCCTTCCTTTGAAGAAAAATATATTGGAATAAACCCAGAAAAATCAGACCATCTATATGTTGTCATACATTGGAAAGCATGGAAAGCATGGAAAGCATGGAAAGCATGGAAAG
>MDTC01226015.1_pt1 | contig 18083 bp, 13 predicted proteins | sample 811181 | NCBI WGS metagenome assembly MDTC01 (sample SAMN05326644, study PRJNA326480) | marine metagenome | isolation source: seawater | place: Pacific Ocean: North | collected 2011
AAGGTCCTGGCGGTTGGAAGGACGGAGGGGAGATTTTCCTGGAAACTCCCCATCTCTCTTTCAGCTACAACAAGTCAGGTGATTTCACTATAGGCGGGAAGAACGTGAAGGCTCATATGTTCACATATGACATTGAACACGCTGACTTCCGGCTTGAGATCACCACTGCACCAGGTAATAAAAACATCCAGGGAGGCGTGACCTATAACGATGGTTTCGAACTCGAAGCAATCACCCTTGATACGGTTGCAGGCGTCTTTGGTTTTGGAGAAAGTGTTCTATACGCAGGTTTGATGGGGGACGGAAAGATCGAGGAGTTTGGAGCCGCTGTCGGTGCGTCTTTGCTGTTTGGACGAATAAACAGTGCCAGCAAGGAGATACTCGAAGACAACGGCTTTGAACAGCTGGTAGAAAAGATCTCCTCAGACAATGGGGGGATGACTGGTGTCTACGCAAGGGCGCAGGGCGAAATTCCGATCGTACAAGACGGCTGTTGGCTGAAGTTGAGTGTCGGAGGGGAAGTTGAAGTCTGGTACTTCACGGGTGATGGTCAGAGTGCATATGGGGGGTCTCTGCGAGGTTATGCTCACGGTGAAGCGTTGTGTGTAGTTTCTGCCAGGGGGGATGTATCGCTCACTATGAATAAAAAACAGATCAATGGTCAGGACGCCTTGAAGTTTGAGGGCGAGGGTTGGATTGCTGGTGGCCTCACAATTTGGCCTGGCTCGTGCTCCCCCGGCAGTTGGGGGGCAACCTGGAAGGGACGATGGTGGAATGACTCTTGGTGCTGGCAGGCTGGTGCTGCTGCAGAAATCATCTGGAAATCAAAAGCATACCAACCCACTAACGGGTGGTCTTATTCGCTGGATGCCGACTACGAATAAGTCACATGTGAATGCGGATACAAAAACCAACGTATTGATATATAAACGATTCTGATCGCAGTTAATGTCAAATCATCCATCTCTTTGTGATCATCATGACCTGCCCCCCAAAAACTAGACCAGAGTTTCTAACATTTACCCTGGTCTAGTTTTTGGGGGGCAGGTCAATATCACTTTTGGTGAACGGTTTGATGACTTTCGTACCGGTCCTGACATTTGAAATACCTTTGAAAGGATGGTCGAGGGTGTAAGCCATGCGTTCACACCATGAGAAGAACGCTCGCGTCTCTCGGAAACGCCTGTGTTGAGTACCGGAGGAGACTCCTCGCATACGAGTTGCATCCATGAACGCATAAACATGTTCACTTCTGAATCCGGATAGACGAGTTGGGAAGCCAGCCGATTTAGCGACATCTAGGAGCTGGTTCAATGTTTCGCTATATGCCTGGAACGTTCTCTCTGTCTTCCCTTCAGCGTGACATGCGGAAATGTAGGTTTTAACGGCGTCTTTGAGCGACGTATGATTTCGCCGGAACGAAAGTACTTCAGATAGTTTCATGTACACATGAACGCTCTGACTTAGCTGTAAGTCAACTCACACGGTTGATTCTCATCGATCCGGTGACGTGGTCAAAATTCGGGCAACAAATAAGTGCTACTTATGACTCAGTTTCTTATCGTTGCGCAGTTGAGTGTCGGCAAAGGTTTGCTTGATATGTTGAAAGATTGAACCTTGACCCAAAATTCCCGAAATGCGATGGATTTGTTCAGTTAGGTATTTTCAAAAGTGGTATCTCAGCCTGCGTTTTACCTGAAGTTTGACTGAAGTTTTGAACTGGCACCTTGACTGCCGGAGTTGATCGAGACACTGCCTTTTGATCCGAAGGTCGTCGGCCAGATATTCAGATCCGACAGGGCCCACCAGTTCACCTTTCATTTCGACCTTATAGGACGAAACACGAAATCTATGATTCAACAAGAACCTGGCAAACTCACGGTAAGCGGTTCCAAAAAGTGAACGGCACTCCCTCCCCATTTCCTCCAGGAACATTAAACGGACTCAGCTCCTGGTCAAATGGCCGGGCTGGTCTGCTAGAAAGAGATTCCTGTCTTCTCGCCCGGTCAAATTCGGATTACTTCCCGGCCTATGAGCGGAGCAGGTATCTCTTCGGAAACTTGGCGACGATCGAGTAAAGGATATCGACCATGTTCGCCAACCTCACACGCGCAACCTGCGAGCAGAGCTGGTATGCAGCGATTCGATCAAAACCGTAATCGTCGGCAAGCCATGTGACGAGATCGTAAAACGCGATCCGCGCTGCGTCCTCCATCGGCCGAGCGCTTCCGATCGACATCAAAAACTCGTCGTTCTCAAGTCTCGGGGTCGCGATGGACTGGCCTTTAATCACGTCGACGGTGAGGGTTCCCGTCGTAGGTACTTCCGCGGCCACGCCACTTACCTCCGCATCTCCTTGCGCGGCGTGGCCGTCCCCTACGAACAACAACGCACCATCTACGGCGACGGGTAGATATACGGTGTTGCCGGGGCATACGTCGGCGGCGTCCATATTCCCACCATGGAATCCCGGCGACAGCGTTGATATCGCCTCCAGGGCAGGAGACGTTCCGATCGTCCCGTAAAAAGGCTCGACCGGGAGAGACGGGATGTCCAGGTCTGGATCATGGATCATCTCGGAACCCGATATCGGATGGAGCAGAATTCGTTGTTCGAGGGGCTCATTTAACACTCGGGTAAACGGCGTTCCACACAGCCCCCCGAACTCCGGAATGATGCAACTCACGGCGTAGTCGCGGGCCATCTGTATTTCATCGATACGGACGGCCAGGGTGTCTCCGGGGACCGCGCCATTTACGTAGATCGGACCAGTACATGGATTCACGTAAGGCATCTGGATGACATCTGCTAGATCGATGTCGGTCGAGTCGATGCGGTTGCCGAACGCGTCGAGTGTGGAGATCTGGAATGTCTCACCAGGCACCACCGTCGCCAACGGCTCCTGATATGGGCCGATGACGTAGGCCAGACGATCAGTCTGTGGCGGCGTGATGTGTTGCATTCCCGGGCTCCTGGCTAACGATGAATGAGGTGTCGTGAACGATGTGACAATGCCGTCTGCGTTCGCATAACAGGAATTACTGATTCCCCAAAACGGGACCGTACACGGCTAACGTGCCGTTGATATGCGCTCTGACCCATCGGAATATCGGCGGAGCGAGGATTTCTGACGTACGGCAAAGGCCCCGCGGGCCCAGATCAAAATTGACACTATCACCAGCACCGCGGCCATGATGTGCAGCGTCGCCGCGAATCCAACCCAGGCGATCAACAGACCAGCCATCACCGGTCCGGCCACTTTGCCAGCGTTGCGCATAGTACCAACGAGGCCCAGGCTCGTTCCAAGCCGACTGTTGTCGATCGACGTCGCGAGCCAGGCCGTGGCGGCGGGCAGGATCAACGCCTGGGCGATGCCGATCATAACCGCAGGCACGAGGAACGCTATATCGGAGTCGACGGTGGCCACATAAGCGAGCGTCGCGCCGAGGAGGCCGGTTCCAGTCCCAAATGAGACGATGTAACCCAAGCGGTCAGCCACCCGGCCGCCGCCCGGGGTGGCCACCATCTGCGTGAACGCCTGCAGGGAGAAGAATGTTCCGACCAGCACCACGTTGACGCCTGCGGCCAACGCGTAGACGGGCACGAATACCTTGATGGCATAAAGCGGGATGTAGACGGACGCCTCCATGGCGCCGGTGGCCCAGACCGCCGGGGTACGTACCCCGTTGAGAAGTGAATGTCGAGCGCCAGACAAAACCGGAGTTGCCTCAACTTTTTGAGCGGGTCTCGACTCGCCGAGCAGAAGGACGGGCAAGAACGCAAGCGCGCTGATAAGGCCGATCACGGTGAACACAGCTACCGGTGACATCGTCACAAGCATCCAACCGGCCGCGGCCGGGCCAATAACGTATCCTGCGTTCCGGGCGGTGCCGAACCATCCAAATCGTTCCGCAATACGACCGCCGGACAACTCTGCAACGTAAGCGAGCGTAACGGGTCCATAGATGGCCGTCGCGGTACCGTGAATCAATCGTACGGCGAACAGCTGGCCCGGTGTATCTACAAACTGGTACGTGAACGGCATCAGGGCAAAGAAGGCCGTACCCGCGAGCAGCCACGACCGTCTGCCCCATCGGTCTGACAGAGCTCCAACGAGGGGTTTCAGCACCATACCGGTTAGCGTTGATACCGACACGATCAACCCCAGAAAAGCGTCCGACGCCCCCAGTGTGGCCGCGAATATCGGCAGTAGGGGTGTCTTTCCCATCTGGTACGCCGAACGAACGACGAGATCCGCCGACGTTATGAGCGCGAAGTTACGCATGCGCCAGCCCTATCATGCGTTTCAACGTTGCAGCCTGAGTCCGTATTCGGTTCATGGTGTCGGGTCGGCGACGATAGCGGGCAACTCCAGTTCATGCACCAGGTTTTCGAACTCCGCCGCGTCGGTGTTTACTACCTCCGTGAGTCGTTCTATATGTGGCGCAATTCGGCTCCCTACATCCACCATCACATCACGCGCCTGCTGAGGTGGTGCGAAGTCGGCCGCTGCGACCACGTTGGTGATCTCAGCGAGTTTCACGTTCAGTTTCGTGGGCAGATTTAGCCGGTCGCGGGCGCCCCGATATTCAGTCTGAATCAGCTCTTCTTCGATCGCGCTGAGTTTGTCCTTCAACGAAGAAGCCGCCGAGGAAACAGCGTCCGCAGCGCTGTGGTCACGAGTGCGACGGGTCCACTCATCCGCCTGGCGTTTGAGGCCGCGGATCGTGTTAATCGAGTCATGGACTTCGGACAACCTGTCACGGATCTCGATAAGCAAGTCGAACTGCGCTTTGAAGTCATCGGTGGTCGCGGGCACACGAGGATCCTTCACGATCTCAAAGCTTTCGGTCTGGATCTCACCACCGACCGTGACCGAGACGCTGTAGTTTCCGGGCGGCGCAAGCGGCCCCCTCAGCCGATCTTCCGTCGTTTTGTCGCCAGGGACATGCCGGGCGGGCCCGTATCGAGTATCCCAGACGAATCGATTAACGCCCGCATTCGCAGGAACCCGTCGTTCTCTGGGTTTGTCGTTCTCCTCCTCGTTTTCCGGTTTGTTGGACGAGAAGGTACGGATAGTCTCACCGGCTCCATCCGAAACGGTTAGCACCACTTCCTGTCCCTCAGCCGATTCCTCTCTCAGGAAATAGGCGAATACCGGGCCGGACGGTGGATTTGAACCTGCGTCGAGGAACTTGAGCTCACGTGCGCCTTCCGGCGTGTCACTCTCTGTGAATGTAACGTTCGAGCCGAGGCCAAGTTGGTAGCTCTTGCCCGGTGCGGGCTTGCTTCCACCAAACGATGCCGCAGATCTCACGGTCGTACGCGGCTTGAACAACTTGAACGTATCGCTCGTCACGTCTGTCGTCATCTGCCTGAGCTGTTCAAGATCGTCAAGAATCCAGAATGAACGCCCGTGTGTCGCCGCAATCAGGTCGGTGCCTTTGACCTGCATATCGTAGACAGGGACCACCGGCATATTCGCGCGGAGCGGCTGCCACTCACCACCGTCATCGAACGACACATACGCAGAAGTTTCTGTGCCGCAGTAAAGAAGGCCACGGCGTACCGTGTCTTCTCGGATGCAGCGGGTGAAGTCGTATTCCGGGATTCCGGAGGTGATCTCGATCCAGCTGTCCCCGTAATTATCTGTCTTGTACAAGAGCGGTCGATTATCGTCGAGCTTGTACAGGGTCGCCGACAGGTACGCCGTCGCCGGGTCGTGCGGAGACAGCTCGATCATATTGATCATGCTCCACTCCGGCAGTTGCATCGGCGTGATCGGGTTCCAGTTCGCACCACCATCCCGTGACAGGTGGACCAGCCCATCGTCCGAGCCGGCCCAGTACACGCCGGCCTCATGGGACGACTCTACGAAGCTGAAGATTGTGCCGTACATCTCGGCCGCGGACGTGTCCTTTGTAATCGGACCGCCAGAAGGCTCCATCTTCGTTACGTCGTTACGGGTCAGGTCGGGCGAGATCGGTTCCCAGTTCGATCCCTGGTCCGTCGAACGAAATACGACGTTCCCGGTAGCGTGCAGCACCGTTGGATCGTGGGGAGAGAATTGGATCGGATAGGTCCACTGGAACCGGTACTTCCAATCTTTGGCTCCCCATCCGGTGTACGCCTCAGGCCAGACGGTGATGATGCGCACCTGCCCCGTCTTGTGGTCGTATCGAAGCATGTTTCCACCGCCACCCGGAGAACTACCAATGGCGCCGGAAATGACAACGTCCGGATCTCTGGGATCCACGACGATATAGCCGCTCTCCGAGCTGCCTACTGGGTAACAATCGCTCCACGGGATGGCGCCTATGTTCGTGCGTGATGGCACACTGATCGCCGAGTTGTCCTGCTGCGTGCCGAGCACCCTGTACGGGTACCGATCGTCCGTCGCAACGTGGTAAAACTGCGATGTCATCTGGTTGTAGATCGTGGACCAGGAATCACCGCCGTTTAACGAGACACAGGCGCCACCGTCGTTGCCTTCGATCATCCGGCGCGGATTTTTGGGGTCGATCCACAGATCGTGGTTATCGCCGTGAGGTGTGCTGACTTGCGAGAAGGTCGCCCCGCCATCGATCGACTTCCAGGCGCTGTAGTTCAGGACCCAGACTGTGTCTGCGTCCTGCGAATCGGCAAAAATGTGCTGGTAGTACCAGGGGCGGCCCTGTAGATCGCGTTCATCGCTTACCAGCTCCCAGTTGTCTCCGTAATCGTCCGACCTGTAAATGCCGCAATCCTCGGCCTCGATGGTCGCCCAGAGCCGGCCTGGTTTCGCAGGCGACACGGCAACACCGATTCGTCCTTTCAGGCCGTCGGGGAGTCCGGGATTATCCGTGATTTCGGTCCAGGTATCGCCGCCGTTTGTCGATCGCCACAGGCCGCTGTCCGGCCCGCCGCTCGTCATGCTCCAGAAGTTGCGACGAGCCTGCCAGATTGCCGCGTAAAGGATCCTCGGATTCGATGGGTCAAGCGCCAGATCAGCCGCCCCGGCGTTTTCGCTCTTGAAAAGCACGCTTTCCCATGTGGCGCCGCCGTCCGCGGTTCGAAAGATGCCTCGTTCAGTGTTCGGGCCGAACGCGTGGCCGAGAGCGGCAACATAGGCGATGTCCGGGTTGTCGGGATGTATTCGAACACGGGAAATATGTCGCGTGTCGCCCAGCCCGAGATTCTTCCATGTACGACCCCGATCGGTAGAGCGATAGACGCCGTCCCCATGCGTAACGTCTCCGCGGATACACGCCTCGCCAGTACCGGCATAGATCACGTTAGGATCAGATTCTGAGACCGCAATTGCGCCCACCGATGCGGTCCCGAAGAACCCATCCGAAACGTTTTCCCAGTAAGTGCCGGCATCTTCCGTCTTCCACACCCCACCGGCGCAGGCTCCGAAATAAAAGGTGCCGAGTTCGTCGGGGTCGCCCGCCACGGCGACCACTCGCCCTCCGCGCGGTGGGCCAATGCATCGCCATTTCAACCCACCCAGCAGCGATTCGTCGACAGTCTGAGGATCGTTCGTGTGATCGTTGACCATGTTGCCCCCCGTGTCTTCAAGCTCAGCGCATTGGCGAGAGTGTAACCGGGGCGTCGTGACCCTCGTGGCGGCTGAATCTTCCGCTGTGCCTGTGGTAGAGGGTGTTTCGCGGATCTGGGTGTGCCCGGTGAACTGCGGGGCGGACGGCCTTATTCGGACGTTGTAGTCGATGGATGGATCGCGATGGGCGGTTGAAGGGTCCTCTTTCGACCGCGTGAAGGCTCACCGGGTTTCTGCCATGGGCTACGCCCTTAGGTTTAAAGGTCTGGCAAACCGTATGTCAAGCAAATGATGAACTGCGATCGGAGTTCGGCGATGCGAACATTACTGCGTCTGTATGTTGACGGCCCAATCACGGTTGGTCCCGTACCAGCCAGAGGTCTTTTCAAGCCCGCACTCCAGCGAAGTTTCGGGCTGCCAGTTGAGTAGCCGACGGGCGACCCCGATGTCTGCCCAGGTCGCCGGGACATCTGCCGCGTGGGCAGGTGTGGTCTGAATTTCGGGCATTCGACCAATGTGACGTGCCAGATGGTCGAGGACGCAATTCACCGTAACCGGGTGGTCAGCACCGAGGTTGATCGTCTCAAAGCCCAGATGCGTCAGGCCAGCTACCGTCCCCCGGGCCACATCGTCCACGAATGTGAAGTCGCGCTTCTGCTCCCCATCCCCGTAAAGCAGTATCGGTTCGCCTTCGTGAATCCAGCGCGTGAACCTGTAGATCCCCATATCGGGCCGGCCGGCAGGGCCGTAGACCGTGAAGTACCGAAACACGGTCACGTCCAATCCGTGCAGTTCATGGTAGACGTAGCAAAGATGCTCTGCCGCGATCTTTGATGCCGCATACGGTGACATGGGCCGGTCCGTTGGGGCCTTTTCCTTGAATGGTCCTTGACTGTCGCCGTAGACGCTCGACGATGAAGCCAGTACGAATTTCGGGATGCCGTGCTGCACACATAACTCAAGGAGGCGCAGCGTTCCCATCACGTTGGTCTCGTAATAGGGGGCCGGATTGGCGACGCTATCGCGCACTCCGGCCCTGGCCGCTAGGTTGACGACGGCGTCCACGGGTCCGTCGACGAACAACCACTCCGAGTCCAGTGGGGTAACCACGTTTACGCGGGCGTGCCGGAAATTGGGAGCCCTCGAGAATTGTTTGAGTCGCCACTGTTTCAACCGGACGTCGTACGCATTGTTCATGCTGTCGATGCCGATCACCTCGTCTCCGCGTTCGATAAGCATTGCCGCCACGCGCGCCCCGATGAATCCAGCGCATCCAGTTACTAGGACTCTCACCGGCGACCGATTCCTAGGTATTGGAACCCGTTTGATCGCAGCGCGCGGGCGTCAAGAACGTTTCTGCCATCAATAACTATCGGGCAATCAACCAGCCGCCTAACGCGTCTGAAATCCAGTTCCGCAAACTCCGGCCACTCTGTGAGGACGAGAATTGCCTGGGTCCCTTTGACTGCTTCGTAAACGTCGGAACAGAACACCGTTTGGTGCAGTTCATTACGCGCTTGTGGCATCCCCATCGGGTCGTACACACGGACCGCGGCACCGTCATTCTCGAGTGCGTGGGCTATCCGCAGCGCCAGCGAGTTACGCACGTCGTTCGTATGCGCCTTGAAGGCAACGCCCAGGATCGCTATCGGCCGCCCGTGAAGACTTGGCCCGAGCAGCCCCCTGACCTTTGAGAGGACGGACACAACCTGCCGTTCGTTGCGGTCCAGAACCGCGCGCATGACCACCGGATCAACTCCGGCATCCTCGGCGATGGTGACTAGTGCGGTCAGGTCCTTTTCCAGGCACGGGCCGCCAAACCCTAGACCCGGGTTCAGGTGAGACTCCCCAATTCGAGGGTCCTGGCTCAACCCGGCCTTAACTTGGTCGATATCCGCCCCGACTCGTTCGCAGATCGCTGCGACTTCGTTAATGAACGATACGCGGGTAGCGAGGAACGCATTCGCAGCGTGTTTGATCAGTTCCGCGTCGGTGAGATTTGTCTCGATTAGGGGTGTCGGTCTGAGCTCCCGGTCCTGCTTGCCTTCGTTCCAGCGATTTTCGCCGCTGATGATAGGGCGGTACAACTCTCGCATCCATTCGCCGGCAAATTTTGAACTCGTGCCAAACACGAGTCGATCGGGATAGAAAAAATCTTCGAGCGCATTTCCCTCGCGCAAGAACTCGGGGTTCACCACGAGATCGAAATCTACCCCTTCGTCGTGGTCCTGGCCCAAGATCTCACGCACTGTCGCAGTAGTCCCAGTCGGGACCGTGCTACGGATTGCGACGACCGTGTAGCCGCGCAGATGCCGGGCGATCGTCTCGGAGACGCAAATCACCTGGGAGAGGTCTGGTCGACCGTTCGCACTCGCAGGGGTTCCCACCGCGATGAATATGGTGTCGCTTTGCGCTATGGCGTCGACCGGGTCGATTGCGAACGACAACCGTCCAGTGTCCAGGTTCCTGCGAAGCATTTCTTCGATGCCGCGTTCGTAGATTGGCGACACGCCACGGTTCAGCTGCGCAACACGACCTTCGTCGATGTCGACGGCAACAACCCTGCGACCAGTTTCCGCGAATCCCAGCGCCGTCGTCAGGCCGACGTACCCGGCGCCGCCGATGACGCAGATCTGTCCCGGTCGGCTTTTAGGTGACCTCGGTGGATCTGCGTGATGTGACCGCCCAGAACTATCTACGAATCGCGTCGTTCGATACATCGCGACCGATGGCCCTGGCCGTCGCTCGGCATTTGTAGGCGTGGTGGAAGGAGTCGGTGTCGATTTCTGCATTTCAGATGTACCTGGACCCAGAGCTTTGGTCTTGAACGATAGATTGGCCGACCGTTGTCGGGGATTCCTTTCGCGGGTGCAGGTGCTGGCCCCTTACGCGGCCGTTCATGGTGAAGATTGGTACCGATTTTCGCCGTGAACCGAGTACGCTGGTAGCCCGTGTATCGTCATCCATACGAATCGATTAACCTCGGTCAACCCAAACGGCCGGGACGCTGACGGAAGAGATCGTGCCGCGTCGACGCCGTTGTGTCGCGGTGACCACTCCCAGCGTTAAGATTGCCGCGAGCTGCCAGGCGACTGTTGTCACCCAGGTGTGGGCGTCCCAGGCCGTGTAGTTCGGGAACAGCCAGACGATTCCCTGGTAAACAGGTGAGTTCATCTCGAACGGGTTGACCGCCAACCGAATCTCGCGGGCATGCCCCGCATGTGCCAGCGCGAACGTGGTCGCGACCGTGTGTGCGCCGAGCAGCCCTGCAATCCACCTCAGCTTCGTCGGTAACTCGGCCAGCAGGAGCGTGAGCGGGATCACCAGCAACGGGAGCACTACGGCAAGCGTGCGGCCCGGGAACCACCAGCCCATCATGGTGATGGCGACGAAGGTGGCTATCAGAAGCTGTGTCGAGATCAGGACCAGCACCACGTGGTGCCGCCAGCCGTGCCAGGGGAGTAATGCCAGTCCCGCGACAGCCGGGAAGACGATGAACGCCCATCGCGCCAGACCGAACCGCCCGTCTATGAACAGACCCCAGATGCGATAGAAGCGGTCAGTTAACGCGAGGTGCTGTTCGATTATCTCAGTAGAGGTCCCGCCGGCGTAAATGACGTTGACTGCGTACGGCGTGAGCCCACCGTAGGTCTCAAGATGGAACCACGCGAAGTAGATCCCTGAAGCAGCTGAGGCCGCAAGGAAGACATATCTCGCGTTCCCGTTGCCACGCACCAGGAAGACTAGCGCAGTGATCAGACCGAGAGGCGCGTATTTGACCCCCAGCCACATCATGGCGCTGAGGAGCACGGTCAGCGCGATCGCATCCCTCACGCCGGGACGGCCTTGCCGGGTGACGATCAGCAGGCCGAGCACGAGGGTCAATGCGGCCGGCACCTCGGGGTAGAGCTCGGTCGAGTACACGAATGCGGTGGGAGTGATACCGATACCGAGCGTCGCCAGGAAACTCAAACCGTGCCGGTCAGTAAGCCGGGCCGCTAGAACATAAGTGAAAGCGAACGTCGCGGCGGTAATTAGAAGCATCTGGGCCTGGGCGCCAGCTAGCCGCCCAGCCAGGTACCCGGGCACAAGCAGGAGCGGTAGACCGGGGTTGTGCGGGCTCAGCAGCCTACCGTTTTCCGCGGGGACCGACTGTCTCCACAGTCCATCACGGTGGTCAAAAAACTCCGTGTAGGATCGGGTCGCGTACTGGTTGTTCAGATCAAGGTCCCGGTCCTGGATGATGCTCTGAGTCGTGAGCAGGTAGAACGGCTCATCGGCCGTAATGCTCGCCCCGGTCGTGGCCCAGATCCCGATCGAGAACGTGTAAACGATCGCCAGAATTGCAAAGATCGCGATCGCACCTGCGATCAGTGGCTTATCGACAACGTAGGACCGGGCCCGGCCGCGAACCCGGCGCCCCGAGGAGAGAACCGGCCCATCCGGTAACGGTCGGGCGATCCCGGAATCGGTCAATCCAGTGCCCCGACTTTTCTGAGCAGGTTCAGGGTTCCTCGCAGGTCATCGAGGCCACTGAGATCAACCACCGGAGGATCGAGCGTCGATATCGGCGGCAGGTTCCCGCTGGGACCGACGCCTTCGATCAGCGGATACTCCTTCGTCTCGTCCGAGAAGTACTGCTGCGCGTCCGCCTCCAGCAGGTACCTGATGAACCCTTCCGCCCGGTCTTTGTTTCCGCTGGACTTCAGGACACCTGCCCCCGCGGTCAAGATGAGCGCGCCGGGGTCGCCGTTGCCGATGAAGTGGTTGCGCGCCCCGAAGTCCTCCCCCTCCTCTTCGAGGAATCGCTCCAGGTAGTAGTGGTTCACGAAACCGACGTCCATCTCACCACTGGCCGCCCCGAGGACCGTGGTGATGTTGTTGCCGTACTCCCTCACGTCATTCGCCAGGATGCCGCGGAGCCAATCCTCGGTCGCTGCGTCCCCCAGCAACACACGCATGCCGGTGACGAACGCCTGGAACGAGGCGTTTGCGGGCGCCCAGCCCAGGCGTCCCTTCCACTGCGGGTCCGTGAAATCAAGGATCGAGTCAGGAAGGTCCGCAGCCGGATCGATCGTTTCCGTGTTGTACACGACGGTCCGAGCACGCCCGGATGTCCCGACCCACTCTTCGTTGGCTGCTCGGAACTGCGGGTCGACGCGTTCCAGGATGGACCCTGGAAGCTGAGTGAGCATGCCTTCCGCCGATAGCGCGCCGAGAGCTCCCGAGTCCTGCAGGAACACCACGTCAGCCGGACTCCTGTCACCTTCCTCCAGGACCAGCGCTGCTATTGCCGCGCTGCTGGCATACCGGACCTGAATGAGTACGCCGGTGTCTCGGTTGAACTGCTCGAGCAGCGGTCGCACAAGGCTGCTCGTGCGGCCCGAGTAGACGACCAGTGAGTCATCGCTGTCGGAGCCGCACGCAGCGACCAGCACGGAGAGAATCGCGAACAGCGCGAGAAGGGCTAACGCCCGGGTGCCTTGCATGCTCTTAGTCACCGTCGTCCTTTCCTACTGAACGGTGAACTCGAGGCGCATGCCTTCGAGGTAGTGGCTCTCCCACTCATCGTCCTCGAATTCGACGATATTGCAGATGAAAATGTATCTGCCCGGCGAGAGGTCGAAAGTACCGGAGGCCTGTGATCCCGGAGCAAACGATTCGATCTCACCGATGAAGTCCACTTCATCCTCGGGCACGAAGCCGCGCTCGTCTACAGGTAGCTGGTAGATCGGAAGGTCGGAGCGGATAATCACGAGTTCGTGCGGATCGTTCGGCCCCTCGTTTGAGGCGACGAAAAAGATCTCGCCTGAACTCACCACATCAACCTCCGGCTCTATTGCCCACTCGTTCAGAACCACGTTGACCTGACGCGCCCCGGCTGGTTTCTCTCCAACCACACCGGGCGCCCCCGACACCGTTCCGGAGACGGAGCCTGAGACCGATCCGGAAACGGAGCCAGGTTCGTTTAGAACCTGAACGCCCGGCCGGTCTTCGCCATCGTCGCTCCCGCAAGCAATGGCCAGGGCCATTAGCGCCGCCAGCATCGTTGTGATCACGACGCCGTGCGGCGCCAACCAACTTGGTGAATCCGTTTCCATTTATGTCCTCCTGCTGTGTTTAGAAGCTTTGATAGCTTTGATATCTGGTAACTCCGGTCAAGCGGTCCACAGTTCCCGCGCCATTCCGACCGGAACGCGCCACAGGTACTGCCATCCGATAAATGAATTACCGCGACGCCTCCGGCGCCACGTGATCGGCACCTCTGACATCCGCATACCCTTCCGAAGCAGGTCCAGCGTCAGAACCTGCGCGTAGTTGTAGTCGTGCGAAATCTCGGCCACCTGGATGGCGCGCCGGGAGAAGGCGCGAAAGCCGGTCTGGCCGTCGCGGATACGCCTGCCCGCAGCCAGGTTCAGGAGGGCTGTAAACACCCGGTTGCCGAGGTATCGCCCGATGCGTTGCCCCTCGCTCCCACCTCGCCCACGCGTGCCCAGCACGTAGTCGGCCCGGCCTGCGTCGATGTCGGCGAGCAACAGAGAGATTTCCACCGGGTCGTACTCGCCGTCCGCGTCCAGATAGACGGCGGCCCGGGCGTTCATGTCACGGGCGGTATGGAGGGCCGTGCGTAGGGCAGCACCAAGACCGCGGTTGCGTTCGTGCCGGACCACGGTCTCCGCTCCACATCGGCGGGCCACGGCTGCTGTGTCGTCGCTCGATCCGTCGTCCACCACGATTACATGGAGATCCGGAACCTCGGTCCGCGGCACACGGGAAAGGGTGCCGGGCAGATTCGCAGCCTCGTTGAAAGCTGGGATCAGCACTGCAACCGGGCCGTCCGATACTTCCGCGTCGTTTGTTGAGTCCAGTAGATTTCGGCCTACGGATTGGACGGGTGGTCGTTTGCCAAGCAGGTGCAACAGGGTTGGCGCAACGTCGGTCAGATGCCGCGTCTCGCCAACTACCCTCCCTTTTTGCACTCCCGTGCCCTGGAAGATGCAGGGCACCCGGCGCTCGCTCTCGGTCAGGTGACCGTGGCCGCCTATACCGATGCCCTGCCCGTGGTCCGAACTGATCACGAGGGTCGCGTCGTCCATGTAGCCTTCTCGTTCGCACCACCCGACGAAGTCCTCGATGATGCGATCAGTGATCTCGATCTTGTCGAGGTACTCGCGGTTATAACTCCCCCGGGCGTGACCGGTCTGATCCACGCTCAACAGCTGCAGTACGAGCAGGTCGGGATCTTCCTCCCGCATAACCCGCTTGGCCTGACGGACCAGGGCATGGTCGATCTCATCGTTGTGGTTGACCGCGCTGACGGTGCTAACGCGGTCTTCGCCGAAGGCGTCGACCAGGTGTGCGATCCCGACCAACCGGCCCTTCTCACCGCCCTGTTCGAGTACGTCGAATACAGATTCGCACTTCACCCCGAGGTTGGGTACGAAATTGCTTTTCATCCCGTGGACGGCTGGAGGCGCCCCGGTCAACATCGAGCTAAACGCCGTGACCGTCCGCGCGGGATACACAGTGCGCATGTCCGTGTACTCGGTGCCCTCGTGTCTCAGGCTGTCGATGAATGGCGTATGTGCCTCTCGCAGGCGGTCGGCACGGCAGCCGTCGATGACGATCGCGATCACCCGCCGGGCACTCCGAGATGGAGTCGGACCTGTGCCACGTAGAGGTGTCGAAGGCAATGCCGGGACCCATGTGAAGAACCATTGGTGCAGTAAAAGCGCTGCGATCCCGACGAAAAGGATGAATCCTTCGACAGCTGCCACGGAAGCGATTGAGGGCCCATCCATGACGTAACCAAACATCAGGATCATCAATAAGAACTTCGGCGTCTGCTCAAGGAAGTTCCCGCTCGTGGGATCCGGGTTCTCCAGCACAAGTCGCCAAAAACGCGTGAAGTTCGTCCACGGCATGCCGATGCGGAGGTGGTAATAGACCGAACCCCAGAGAATGATGGTGAATCCCAGGTAGAGTCCTAGCGAAACGCCTACCGCCACCAGGTCCGCGGTCTTGAATAGCGCGATAAACAGGAACAGGAAACTCCAGAGCGCCGTGCGTAACCAGAGCGGAAAGTCGAAGCGGTAGAACACCACCCCAAGCGGAATGATGGCGATGCCGGCAATGGCCGCCCGGGCCCAGTAACCGGCGTCCGCCAGGCTGGGGATGCTCAGAAACAGGAGGGTGTTCGCCGCGAAAACCGGTGTAAAAGGCTTGCCTTCATTGAGCACGTTCCACGCGCGAGCCGCGACTATTTCGAGCCGCGAAGCGTGTCCGTCGCATTCGCCATCGGCGTCAGCCACGCTCGACTTTCCGAAGGGCAACGCCCTGAACACTTCGTAAGCGGCGAACACCGCCGCGAAGGTGTACGAGTAGCCAAATTTGAGGCCGTGCGTCACCACCGCGATCATCAACGCGTCTTCGACCGAGAAGCCGTACAATCCCAGGGCGCCGGTCATGCTCGCTTCATAGACGCCAATGCCGCCCGGGGCGAAGTGAAATACCTGGAACAGCAGCGTGAACGAAGTGACGGCGATCGCCGCCTGGACGCTGATGTCGCCCCCGACAGCGTGGACGGTGGCGAGCAACGCCACTGATTCGAGCATCCAGGCCGGAATCGTCAGCAGAAGTGCGCCGACGGCCTGGCGCGTTGAGATCTCGTCGAGACTCTGCTTGAGCGATGTCCAGGGGGGGCGTGCGGCCGCGGGCACACGTTCTGGAACGGGCAGGCGGCGCAGCGCCACGACGCTTCCGGCTCCCAGCGCGAGGAACAACCCTGACACAAGGAGCCCTGCGTCCCCTCCCACGGGGCTGGATGGCGCAAAGGGGATTAGCACCGCCGCCAAAAAGAAGAGAACCAGGTAATCGAGGAGTCGCGCGACGAGGCTGGTGCTCACGGCGCGTGGAGCGGGAATCCCGCGCGCGGTTGCCACGTACGGACGAGCGATCTCCCCGGCCTTGACCGGTAGGAGATGGTTGGCGAACAGGGACGTTTGCAGCGCCGAGTAAGAAGCTATGCGGCCGAGTCCCGGCAACAGAAGGCGCCACGCTTCCGCCCGCAGCCAGAATGCCGCTGTATACCCAATTACGAATCCGACGACGAGCCAGGGGCGATTGCCGACGGTTGCGAATGCATGCGTAAGCGCGGAGTGGTCAACCACCCAGGCAACGGTTGCGCCCAGTAAGCCGATTACGGCCGCCATCAGCCCGATTCGGATCCACCAGGTGCTGCGGCGCCAGGACATGAGTCTCGGGGACGATACCCTGCGCACCGCCGCTAGCGAGTGGCTGTCCATCTAGGGATTCACACTACCTGCGGGAACCAGTTGGCTCATGTCGTTATGCGAATTATCTGAAGTCATGGTCCCCGAGGTTTTCCGACGGTTATCGTCGATACGATTATTATTGTTCGTCCATACGAAAAAATATATTCGTCTGTACGTGCAACAACCTATGATATCAACTGATTTGCGCATTTCAACCCTGGTCGATGTGTTGACGGAATCGATCCGGCGCGGGAGTCGCGTGAACAGACTTCAAATGTTCGGGTGCCGTGGTCAGGTGGAGTTCTGTCGGGGCGGGCGGGACCGTTGGAAGTTCACGCAGCGCCCGCATCTAAGTCCCGCCAATCCAGACCGTTGATGACGTCCCGGAATGCAGGCGGGATCTGTGCTGTGGCTCTTACTCCGTCGGTCCCCGCCTTTTTGGTAGCGCCGAGCATTTTGGCCACCTGCTCAACGTAGATCGGCAGGCGTAGGTGATCGCTGTCGCAACAGAAGACGGGACACTGACGGGCACTTTCAGTTCATCGTCCCGGCCCGGACCAGGTATGGCCTGGAGGACGAAACGTGCTGCCATCCAATCGCCGGCAGTATTAGTCAGCACAAGTGACGAAAAATCGCGTCCGCATGCCTTAGCGACCATGGGTCCAACGTGATGATCGCCACACCTGTCGACCGCAAGGCCGTTCAATTCCAGGCTGATCCGCTGCCCGATAGAAATCGGCAAATGGATGTAGAAGACATCGGGAGTTTTCGTCGCCTTCAGAACGAGACGTGTGCCGTGTCCGTTCTTCAGCACCTCAACGCGTTGCGGTGTGACTCTAAGCAATTCCAGTCCTTGCGGAGATGTCGATCGATGAAACACCCATCCCCATGAATTTCGACAGTGGTTAGTAGGGTATACGAACTCTAATCTTTGTCCGCACGAATTATCAACCCATGTCTACCAGATTATCTCGAGCTCCGCATGCATCTTGGATTACGCCTGTTTGATGGACCACTTTCCCGTTCGGTTGGCGACGGTAGCGGATGGGGAATCGGTCACGCCGAACTCGGCGTAGGAACTTCTGTCCAGACGCCGCTTCTCAGCTGTCGAGCGGCTCAACACTGCGTACGCGTGTTCGTGGGGCCCCGGACCGGTCCGATCTCGGCGAGGAATCCGGATGACTTCTGACAACCTGTTGATCGAATTTGGAGAGGATCATTGGCCCCACATCGCGCTCCACGTTGGCGATGAGGGTAGGATCGGGGCC